>Ga0208620_1000250_pt1 | contig 9057 bp, 9 predicted proteins | sample CryBogCBH24Jun08_FD_184593 | JGI IMG/M metagenome (GOLD analysis project Ga0208620, IMG submission 184593) | Freshwater microbial communities from Crystal Bog, Wisconsin, USA - CBH24Jun08 (SPAdes) | ecosystem: Environmental > Aquatic > Freshwater > Lake | place: Crystal Bog, Wisconsin, USA... | reverse complement strand
GAAGAGGGTGACCTTGCCGGTAAATGGAATAACTGCGAAAGCCATGAAGCAGGTCGTAGCCGAAATAATCGGAGCAATAATAAATACGACTTTATCTGCGGCTGCTGGAATGAGATCTTCCTTCAACGCCAACTTCACACCATCAGCAAGCGCTTGTAGCAGACCGAACTTTCCAACGCGGTTTGGTCCAAGGCGCATCTGCATACGCGCAACAATTCTGCGCTCTCCCCACACTGCCATCAAAGTGCAGACAACGCAGAAGACGAATATAAAGAGTCCCTTTACAAGAATGAGCCAGCCGGGATCTTGTCCAATAAGCGCGGTTGTTGTCATCGCTTCGCCACCTTCACTGCGCCGCTAGTAAATCCAAGGGATGGAATCACTTGAGAGCCTGGAGAGTTGCGGGGCACCCAGATTAGGTCATCTGCGATTTCGCGGATAGATACGGGAAGTTCAATGGAGCCACGCTCACTTGAAATTAATAGGTGATCATCTTCGCTCACGCCCAGCTTTGCAGCGGCAGCGGCAGAGATATGTGCGCGGGCCTGCTTTGCGGTTCCGGCAAGGTTTGCCTCGCCTTGTTGCAGTGAACCGAGATCGAGGAGGAAGCGCCAAGAGACGAGGGTGAACTCATCAGATTTTGCGCTCTTTGCTTCGCGCTTTGTGAAGGAGGCGCGAGCACCATCCCATGCGCCGAGAGATTCAATCTCTCGCGCGGTAGCGCTAACAGTTGGAAGATTAATAGGTGCACCCAATTCATCGGCCAAGATAGAAAGGATGCGAACATCGCTACGAAGGTCAGCATCTTCAACGCCCTTGTCAAAGCGACGTGCAGTGCCGCGCCAATCCAGGTACGAGCCGCTCTTCTCGACAACCGCTGCGACTGGAAGTACGACATCTGCAATCGCTGTAATCGAGCTATGTGAAATTTCGAGTGAGACCACAAATGTGTTGAGCAGTTGTTCGAGCGCTTGAGCCGAGATATCCATCGGATCAACACCACCAACGAGCACCGCATCGAGTGAGCCATCGTTAAGTGCAGTCAAGATCTCAGAGGTTGAACGACCTGGCGTCGCAGGTAGCGAATTAACGCCCCATGCACTCTGGAGGTCAACGCGAGCTGTTGAATCTGCAACAGGACGATTTCCTGGAAGCAGGTTTCCAAGCGCACCTGCAGCGAGGGCGCCACGCTCTCCGGCGCGACGTGGAATCCATGCCAACTTTGCTCCACTGCTCTTTGCAAGTTCCAACGCGGCGGAAAGCGCGCCTTCTACTTCGGCGGCACGTTCTCCGACCAAGATCACGCTCTGTGCGGTGAGGCCAGTTGCCTGCGCAGCGCTAGCGATGAGCTTTGCATTGAGTTTCTGGCTACCACGACTTGCGATGGGAGCATCACTTACAACCGACAGGCCGCGCTTACGAACCTGACGATAAATACGAAGGAAGACGATGGGTGATTCCTCTTCAGGTTCAAAACTGAGAAGAAGAACTTGATCGGCCTTATCGATATCAGCATAAGTAGTCGCTAAATCTCCGACAACGGCGGCGAGGAATTCGCGCTCTTCATCAGAGTGCGGACGAGAACGGAAATCGATGTCATTGGTACCGAGAGCAACGCGGGCAAACTTCGAGTAACCGTAAGCGTCCTCGTGTGTAAGACGGCCACCCGCAAGTACTCCAACTCGCTTGCCCTTGAGACCAGCGGCTGCCGCAGCGATCGCCTCTGGCCATGAAGTTTCGTGCAATTCACCATCTGCTCCGCGAACCATTGGGCTCTTTACACGCTCCCGCGAAGTGATGTACTTAAATGCCCAACGACCCTTATCGCAGTTCCACTCTTGGTTGACTTCCGAATCATCGCCTCCGAGGCGGCGCAAGGTCTTATCGCGACGCATATCAGTGCGTAGATCACAACCAGAGGCGCAATGCTCGCAAGCAGAGTTGATGGATACGAGATCAAATGGACGGGAGCGGAAGCGGTATGAGGCACCAGTAAGTGCGCCTACCGGACAGATCTGTACGGTATTTCCGGAGTAGTAAGACTCAAAAGGCTTGTTCTCGTAGATACCCACTTGTTGTAGCGCACCGCGCTCATTAAGTGTGATGAATGGATCTCCCGCGATCTCTTCTGAGAAACGGGTGCAACGTGCGCAGAGCACGCAGCGCTCTCTATCGAGCAACACCTGTGAAGAGATATTGATTGGCTTCTCGTAGGTGCGCTTCTCGCCCTCAAAGCGTGACTCGGAACGACCAGCTGACATCGCCTGGTTCTGCAGTGGGCACTCGCCGCCCTTATCGCAGACAGGACAATCCAGCGGGTGGTTGATAAGCAAGAACTCCATGATTCCCTCTTGTGCCTTTGCGGCAACCGGGGATGTGAGTTGGGTCTTTACGATCATGCCATTTTCAACGGGCATGGTGCAGGAAGCCTGTGGCTTTGGAAAGGCACGACCGTTGATCTCAACATCGACCAAACATTGGCGACAGGCACCGGCAGGAGCAAGGAGTGGGTGATCACAGAAACGTGGGATCGCGATACCAAGTTGCTCGGCGGCGCGGATGATCAGCGTTCCCTTTGGAACTGTTACCTCAACTCCATCAATGATGGCCGAAACGGTATCTACAGCTGCAACTGCTTGCTCGGGCGTCATCTATGCACCTGCCGTTTCGAAGAGCGTCGATGCAACAGGATCAAAAGGGCAACCCCCGTTGGTCTGGTGCAGGATGTATTCAGCGCGGAAATATTTGAGTGAAGAGATAATCGGTGCAACGGCGCCATCTGCCAACGCGCAGAAGGAGCGACCAGCGATGTTGTCGCAGAGGTCAAGGAGCTTCTCAAGATCGGCTTCGCTTCCTTTGCCGGCTTCTAGGTCCTTCATGATCTGAACCAACCACCAAGTTCCTTCACGGCATGGTGTGCACTTGCCGCAAGATTCGTGCTTATAGAACTCGACCCAGCGGAGTACGGCGCGTACAACACAGGTGGTCTCATCAAAGATCTGTAGCGCCTTGGTTCCTAGCATCGATCCTGCGGATGAGACTCCCTCGTAATCGAGAGGCACATCTAGATGTTCAGCAGTAAACATTGGAGTTGATGAACCACCTGGGGTCCAGAACTTGAGTTCGTGTCCGGCGCGCACTCCACCTGCAAGTTCGAGTATCTGGCGGAGAGTAATTCCGAGTGGCGCTTCAAATTGACCCGGATTGGTGACGTGCCCAGACAGTGAGTAGAGCGTGTAACCCTTGCTCTTCTCGGTGCCCATCGCCTGGAACCATTCGACACCATTCTGAATGATGGATGGGACAGAGGCGATTGACTCAACGTTATTTACAACGGTCGGCATCGCATACAAACCCGCGATTGCAGGGAATGGAGGGCGCAGACGTGGTTGGCCACGGAAGCCTTCAAGTGAATCGAGAAGTGCGGTCTCTTCCCCACATATGTAAGCACCTGCACCAGCATGCAAAGTCAGTTCAAGATCAAATCCGCTTCCCAGAATGTTCTTGCCCAAGAACCCTGCGGCATAAGCATCATCGATCGCCTTCTGCACACGACGGAAGACATGAACTACCTCTCCGCGCAGATAAATAAAGGAGTGGTTAGCACGAATTGCATAGGAACCAATGATGATTCCCTCGATCAAAGAGTGTGGATTGGCCATCAAGAGCGGCATATCTTTGCAAGTACCAGGCTCTGATTCATCGGCGTTGACTACAAGATAGTGCGCCTTGTTATCGCCCTGTGGAATGAAGCTCCACTTGTTTCCGGTTGGGAAGCCGGCACCGCCACGACCGCGTAGCCCTGACTCTTTGATCTGAGCAATCACTTCATCGGGAGTCGCTTTGAGGGCTTTAGCAAGAGCCTTGTACCCATCGTGACGTTGGTAGCCAGCGATGGTGAAGGAATCTGCTTCATCCCAATGCGCGGATAGAACTGGGTTCAAGAGGCTCATTTGGATCCCTGCGCCTTCGCAATATTTAAGCCGAGGAGAGAGGCTGCGCCAGCCTGTACGCCCTCTTCTGCTAACCCATCAGAGAGGCCAGCGAGTACCGCTGAGTTCTGCTTCCAAGTGCGCAACTCCTTTGGTCCGCGGGTTGGAGCCGGCGGATTTCCAGCGCGCACGCCATCGATTAATTCGTTAACAGATGCTGGGGTCTGGTTATCGTAAAACTCCCAATTGACCATGACGACTGGGGCGTAATCACAGGCGGCATTGCACTCAATGCGCTCTAGTGAAATCTTTCCATCAGGGGTCGTCTGGTCTTTCTTGATTCCCAGGCGATCGCAGACTGATTCATAAATGGCATCCCCGCCCATAACAGCGCAGAGCGTATTGGTGCAGATACCAACGTGGTATTCACCAACTGGCTCACTCTTGTATTGGGTGTAGAAAGTCGAGACTGCGGTGACTTCGGCGGTGGCGAGATTTAACTTTTCCGCGATAGTTTCAATTCCACGAGGAGTCACGTAGCCATCGATCGACTGCACGTAATGCAGCAACGGCATAATTGCCGAACGGCTCTTGGGATAGCGCGCGATGATGGTATCCATCACTGCGAGCTCTTCAGTAGTAAATGACATTAGCGGTCTACCCCACCCATCACTGGATCGATTGAAGCTACAGCTGCAACGACATCGGCGATCATGCTGCCCTCGCACATCGCGGCGAGTGATTGCAGATTGTTAAATGAAGGTTCGCGGAAGTGGAGGCGATAAGGATGCGAGCCGCCATCTGAAACTAGATGAACTCCAGTTTCTCCCTTAGGAGATTCAACGGTTGCATAGACCTGACCGGCAGGAACGCGGAATCCCTCAGTTGAAATCTTGAAGTGGTGGATGAGAGCCTCCATCGATTGACCCATGATGTGGGCGATGTGCTCTTGAGAGTTACCCATTCCATCTGGACCGACTTTCAGATCCGCTGGGGAACCGATCTTCTTATCTTCAATAACGACAGGTGCACCTTCAAGTGCCTCGAGCTTGGTTACACACTGTTCGATGATGCGCAGTGACTGCTCAAGCTCATCCATCTTGATCAAGAAGCGGCCGTACGTATCACAACCATCATTGGTGATCACATCGAAGTTGTAGTTTTCGTATCCGCAATATGGTTCGGATTTACGCAGATCCCAAGGCATGCCAGTCGCACGCAGGATTGGACCAGTAACTCCAAGCGTGATGCAGCCCGCGAGATCTAGATATCCCACGCCTTGTGTGCGCTTCATCCAGATTGTGTTACCGATCAAAAGTTTTGCATTGTCCTTGAAGTTATGGCGCAACTCTTTAACAGTTTCCCGAATCTTCGTGAGAGCTCCATCGGGGAGATCTTGTGAAACTCCACCAGGACGGATGTAGGCCATATTCATGCGTAGACCTGAGACCATCTCGAAGATATCAAGAACTTTCTCGCGCTCACGGAAGGCAAAGAGCATCGGAGTTAATGCGCCAAGTTCTAGTGCACCAGTACCAAGAGCAACCATGTGTGATGAGATTCGGTTGAACTCCATCATCAAGACCCGGATCACGCTTGCGCGCTCTGGAATCTCTTCGGTGACGCCGAGCAACTTCTCGACGGCAAGGCAGTACGCAGTCTCGTTGAAGATTGGCGAAAGATAATCCATGCGAGTTACAAAGGTAGTTCCCTGTGTCCAGGTGCGGTATTCAGCATTCTTCTCAATACCTGTGTGGAGATACCCGATACCCGCACGAGCCTCAGTAACGGTCTCGCCTTCGAGTTCCAAAATTAGACGGAGCACGCCATGCGTTGATGGATGCTGCGGACCCATATTGACTACAACGCGCTCTTCCTTTGTTGCACCAATTTCGGTAACGAGGGAGTCCCAGTCGTTTCCAGTTACAGAATAAACGCGGCCTTCGGTTGTTTCACGAGAGGTTGCATATGGATCGTTAGTTGTCATCGGTATGACCTCCGCTCATTTGGAGGTGGCACAGTGGCACCCTTGTACTCAACTGGAATTCCACCGAGTGGATAATCTTTACGTTGCGGATGACCGATCCAATCATCAGGCATCAAGATGCGCGTCAGACCAGGGTGACCGTCAAAGATGATTCCAAACATGTCGAAGGTCTCGCGCTCATGCCAATTGTTTCCACCCCACAACTCAACCAACGAAGGTAGGTGAGGATTGCTATCTGGAACGCTCACTTCAAGGCGAATGCGGCGATTAAATGTCATTGAAAGCAGAGGATAAACACAGTGTAATTCGCGATCTTTGTCAGATGGATAGTGCACACCATTTACACCAAGGCAGACTTCAAAGCGCAGAGCTGGTGTGTCGCGTAGCACTTTAGCGATTTCAAATAAACGTGCCGCCTTCACGTGCAAAGTTAATTCACCGCGATGAATAACTACCTGCTCTATAGCATCGTTGAAATCCGGATATGCGCGCTCCAGTTCATCCATGATCTCATCAAAGTAACCGCCGTATGGACGCTCAGCGGAAATCTCGTTGTGGCTCTTGCGTACGAGCCCACCGTAACCAGAGGTGTCTCCAGTCCCCTTGGCGCCAAATAATCCGTGCTCTTCAGTCATCGCTTCAATAACCCTTGAATTTGGAAGGTCGGCTTAGATGCGAGCGCAGCCGCTTCCACTTCGCGAATAATCGCTTCGCGATTCGCACCGAGCTTCTCATCGCTGATCTGCTCATGTAACTTCAAAATCGCATCCATCAACATTTCGGGGCGCGGTGGGCAACCTGGAAGATAGATATCTACTGGGACGATGTGATCGACACCCTGCACGATCGCGTAGTTGTTGAACATTCCTCCAGATGAAGCGCAGGCTCCCATCGAGAGCACCCACTTTGGTCCAGGCATTTGATCGTAAATTTGGCGAACAACGGGGGCCATCTTCTGCGAGACGCGACCGGCAACGATCATCAAATCTGCTTGACGAGGTGATGGACGGAAAACTTCCATTCCAAAGCGCGCCAGGTCGTAGCGACCTCCACCAGCAGCCATCATCTCGATTGCGCAGCACGCTAAGCCAAATGTCACTGGCCACAAGGAGCTCTTGCGCATATAACCAGCGAGGCTCTCAACTGTGGTGAGTGCGATTCCGGTTGGTAACTGCTCTTCTAGACCCACGGTTAATCCCATTCCAATCCGCCACGTCGCCATACATATGCATATGCGACGAAGACTGTAAGTATGAAGATCACCATCTCAACAAGGCCGAAGAGGCCTAGTTGATTGAAGGAGACCGCCCATGGATATAAGAAGACAATTTCGATATCGAAGACGATAAAGAGCATCGCTGTTAAGAAGTATTTGACGGGGAAGCGACCGCCGCCTTGAGCTACTGGAGAGGGCTGGATGCCACACTCATAAGCCTCCGCCTTAGCCCGGTTATAACGCTTGGGCCCAGTGATTGCAGCGGTTACGACTGAAAATGCGGCGAATCCGAAGCCAATCCCACCTATCGCAAGAATCGGGACGTAAGGATTCATGCTGTGAGCATACGGCGGGATACGCCGTAAGAATAGGAGGTGTGTCGACCGTCACAGTTCTTCATTGGGCTATTTGATGAGCTCTGCGACCTTAGAACCCAAGGTAAATGGGTCGATTGGATGGGAGATAACAGCATCGGCGCCGGACCATTTAGCCAGCCAACTATCTTGGGGGCGCTGGATGATCAGCATTACGGGAGGGCATTCGACGATCTCATCCTTAAGGGCGTGGGCCAGGCCCATCCCACCCTCTGGAACCGCCTCGCCATCGAGAATAAAGAGGTCTACCTTCCGCTTCTCGCTCAGGTAGAGGCGCAAGGCATCGGCAGTCGCGAAATCGACCACCTTATGCTCACGGCTCTCGCCAGGTAACTGCTTGCCCAGGGCCGCCGTGATGGCCGCACGCACGCTCTGATCATCAGAGTAGACGAGGATTACAGGGGCGAGGGTCGAGCTCTGGAGCGCTGGGTCACCGTAAACGGGAGTCGCGCTGATGGAATCGTAAACAGTTACTTCCATATTTGTGAGTGTAGTGCCCGTGGCCTCGCTAGAAAAGGAACCTTGGGTAAACACTTTGTTATGCGGGTTACTAGTTGCCGTTATGGACGGGCAAGAGCCGTGATGAGGGGTTCGAAGTCTTTGAGCGAGGAGGTGGATTTGTCTCGCACTTTGGCGAGGTCATCCCAGAGGCGAACTCGGACCGCATCCTCTGCCCCTTCTCGAGAGATGAAATCGATAACTTCCTCTTGGCTGAGCGGCCCGCCCTGCATATACAGGGTCTGCACACTGGCATGAGAGAGTTTTGAAAGGTAATCGTGGTTGGTAGTGACTAAGTAACGCTTTGCCGCTACATGTAGCCGAACTGGCTCGCTCACTGTTGCTGGAAAGCGCTCTTCGATCCAACGCGCTCCAACAGCGTCATGGTGCATATCGATACCGGCATCTTGAGCAGCATGTGCATCATCAACAAGAAGATGGCCAATGTCGTGAAGCAGGGAGGCAACAACCAGGTAATCAGGTGCACCGGCCTCTTTAGCTAGATCACCACACTGCAACATATGTTCGACAAGTTTTACATCTTCACCGAGATACTCCTCGGCAATTCCCGTAGTGAAGATAGCCTCAATCTCTTTGTAGACCTTGCTCACCAGAGAACCTCTACTTCCTTCTAAATTTTCTTATCAAGCCAGAGAAAACGATTTCGGTCTGTTCCTTCACCTGCTGCTAGCTCCACGTGAAAGTCATTGGCTTTGCGACGTTGCCAGTGGTTAGCCGAGAGGATGCGCGAAAGTCCCGCGAGATGCACTGGGCTCTCTAGGTTACTCGTCGCTTCGGTGAGGTCAATAGGGCTTTGGTGATCGATAAGCGTGGTCGCAATGACAACTCTTCCTTCATCTTCCAAGACTTCAACAAGGCGTCCTTGTTGTGGCCAGTCGATAAGTGAAGAAGTCATGATCTGCCAGAAGCCATTCTTGCCCTCCTCGCCGAGGTACTTCACACGATTGTCATGATCATGACCAGCGAGCCAAGCGATGATACGGTCGTGCTTCAAAAGTTCTTCAGTCAATTCTGCAATTGCAACTCGAC
>Ga0208620_1000247_pt1 | contig 9084 bp, 14 predicted proteins | sample CryBogCBH24Jun08_FD_184593 | JGI IMG/M metagenome (GOLD analysis project Ga0208620, IMG submission 184593) | Freshwater microbial communities from Crystal Bog, Wisconsin, USA - CBH24Jun08 (SPAdes) | ecosystem: Environmental > Aquatic > Freshwater > Lake | place: Crystal Bog, Wisconsin, USA... | reverse complement strand
GTCGGGTGACTGAGCGCACCGTATTATAAACTTGCTCATAGGCCATGCCCGGCAAATTGCTCCACCAGCCAGGGGTATAGGCTGGGCCAGTAGGTGCCACGACGACGATCTAATTCATCCAGATAGGCCTGTAACTCCGATAGTCGCGACGGGTTGGGCTGACTGGCAGCCACTTGACTGGCTATGCCCTGCATGTAGGGCACAAAGTTGCTGTACCATTGATCTAGATGTTCGGTCTCCTGCATGATACTGATGATCTCGGCGAAATCGTCGGCAAATACCTCACCACCCAGGTAATCGGGATTCATTGGATGTGGGTCCTGAATGGTCATGAAATTCTGATAGATCGGTCGCTGTCGCCGCCAGACATTTAACCGACGCAGTAGTTCCGGCATGGCCTTGATGCTGAGGCAACTGATGGCACTATTGATACTCAGTGTAATCCAGTCCTGACTGACCAGATATTCAAAGTTGCGTTCAAAACGAGCCAAATCCAGTGGATACCGTATGTGCTCCTGCGCTGCACCCCAACAGTCGATACTGGCTGTGATCTGTAGGGTACGGATGCGACCGTCGGCAACAATATGTCGGAATCGTTCGATCTTGTTGATGAGTCGATCGGTTTCACAGTTGAGATTGCTGACGATATTAAAAAATAGATCGGGATTGCGGTGACTCTCTACAAAGTCCAGGCATTCGTCAAACTCTTTCTGGAAGAATGGTTCACCGCCGAGAAATTGAAAATGTGTCACCTGTTGATAGTGCTGATCCCACCAGGACCAAAATTTCTCTACATAGGCGCGGCGGTTGTCGGACTTTTTATAATTGTCTATCAACTGAAAGGTTTTGTTCTGCCAGGACCCGTGTCGTTGATTTTCAGCAGCCCAGGCACTGCTGTACCAGGGCCCACAGTAGGTGCATTTGAGATCACAGGTGTTGTCAAAATACACTTCCACCATCTTGGGTACCACACGTATGGCCCGAGGATTGGTCAACACTTCTTCCGGAGTGGCATTGTTACTGGTGTTATTGAACATGCGGTCACTTGATCCACCGGCATCCTCTATCTTGCGACAATATTCACAGCCATTGCCGGGCCACTGGCCGTCCAGCATCATCTGGCGGTCACGCAATTTTTCCGGCAGATTGTGAAAATCGTCGAAGCTGTCTAGGTCAAATTTATACTGTGTGGTGCGGTGGCAACTGGCTGAGGCACTGTTGGTCAGATAGATAGTGCTCCAATTCCATTTGGCCTGGCAGGTGGGTTCGGTATCAATGGGCCATGTACGTTGGGTCATTGAGTCAATATTGTGGACCATTTCCGAAGTTTTTCCAGTTTGCGGTCTTTGGCCTGCTCGAGAAGTTCTTGATCGACTATGCCTTGTTGGATCAGCACATCCACCAGAGTCAATACGTCACCGATCTCCTGTGTCAATCGTTCGCGATGTAATTCTCCGGTGATATAGTGCGCACTGTCGAAACCAAACCTACGGCATTTGCTGACCTCTTGAATGACTTCAGCACATTCCTCTTGCAGCATACCCAATGCTTCCAATATTTTATCAGTCATTCTATTTTCCTTTGATAATTTCTTTATTATTTTGCCAGCGGCCGTCGAGTTCGTTGGCGTCTGGCGTAATCCTGCCCTACTAGGGTCCAAATTTTATACTTCCTGTAGTGCAACCAGTCGTATACGCTGGCACAAAATAATGCTCCAATAAACACAACTGGTATCAACAAAAGCAATATAAACAAAAGTTCTGGGTACAATTGCACTGGGTATTAACCTTCGTATGTGGCTGAGTTGGCACCATGTTCAAACACTTCAACAGACTTAATTCTAACTGTTGGATTGATTGGATAACGCATATTGCCTGATACTAGCAGTTCAGCCATTTTGTCGTAAGCCATTTTGGCAAACATTTCACAGCCCACAGCAGGTACAATACGTAAATCACATACTCCGCTATCGTTAAATCCGCCTTTAATTGAATTTAACTTTTGGAATGTATCTAAATGAGGATCATCTTCGGCAATAACCAAAGTATGATCAAACATATAGTCTGCCCATGCTTTAAATTCTTTAAGACCGCCAAAGTCCATGCACCAGTGTTTGTCATCTAGGGTGTCACATTCAAAGATTAATTTGATGCCAATTGAGTAACCATGTAGTGTAGAACAATGGCTGTGTGTGGCACGCCATTGTCTAAAACAGCATGATAGCCCCCTATCATTACCATATGTTTTTGTCGAGTAAAATTTTGCCATTAGTTTCTCCTATGATCTATTATAGCATAGGTTCGCGGAATTTATCGAGCGGGGCGAGAACCATAAAGGCCGCTGTGTGATTATTTATCACTGACTGGTACTGACTGAAACAACTTTAGGTCTGCTGGTCCAGGCCCCTCTAGGACCATCTGAGAACCATCAGTACACATAATTCATCAGCTATGATCAATCGATGACACAGGCGTGCCAGAAAGAATTTACGATCACCATCGCCATCCCTCCACATATGTGGAGGATGTTCCATTATCCAAGTAGCCTCGTAGTAGCCCACATCCACCATACAGTATCCATTGGGTACCAATTGTCCATCCCACTGGTCTTGAGGCACCAGGTAGAAATTGGGGTTGCGATTGGTCAAGCCTCCCACCAATACTCCCATGGAAAGATGTACCATGCGGGATCCTCTGCTTTGTTGATTTCCGCACCTGAATAATCAATATCGTGAAATTGACTGGCTTGGTTGTCCGCCAACACAGCAAAGCGAACATTTTGATTCCAGATTGCCCGCCAGCGTTCGTCGTCAGGATGACACCCACTGGGCCAGTCCTGCCGTATCCAGTTGAGTGTGGCTCCGGTGTCGTTGATGTCATCTACAATCAGTATACGACGACCTTCGTATGCATCTTCGGCCATCCAGCAATTGCTTTCGCATTGGTTACCATCACGTAGACTGACCTTCAGAGTTTCCATGCGTACATCTAAATATTGGCTAATCATATTGGCAGGAACAAGTCCGCCACGTGTTAGTCCTACAACATAGTCAGGCCGCCAATTGTCAGCTGACATGTCACGAATAATTTTATGTACAAAACCACGAACATCGCGATCAGTGTAATATTTCTTAGGCACGCTCATTGCTAAACTCCGGAAAATTATGGGATACTACGGATTCATTGAACTTGATAATAAATGCCATGGCCATGCCGGCATCTTGAGCCTGAAAATGCAACAACACACGATCGGTATTGTCCTGCATGTGATAGGATGATTTACCGCCACCATAACTGACACGGGTGGGTTCGATGGATGTTTTGCCGCCGATGTCTTGAAACCACTGCACCATATCGTCGCTCAGCTGGCTCACTACGATTCTGATATTGTACGAAACTTGACAGCCGGGTGGCAATGGTATCATCTTTGTATTCCGTTGAAATAATGAGATTATACAGTATTTGATAAATTAAATCAAATAATTTGATAAATAAAGGTGCCGATCACGATCTTGCAGGATCCATCGGCTCTAACATTATGGAGCAATGTCAGCAATGATATTTATAGACAATAAATACACCAATTGGTATTACAATATTATCAATAGAGCATTAACACGACCATACAAAAAAGTAAAAAATGATGGGTATCAAAAACATCATATTATTCCAAAATGTATTGGCGGCACCGATAACCAGGATAATCTTGTAGTTCTTACTTTCAAGGAACATCGAGTTTGTCATTGCCTCTTAATCAAAATGCAACTCACAAAAAACGCCGAAATTAAAATGCGTCACTCGTACGGGTTCTTTAACAAAAGTAGTAGATATAACGGACCAAGATACAAGTCCGGAAAGGATAACATTTTTTCTACTCCAAAAATTATTGAACAAGTTCGACAGCGTATGAAAGAAAACAATCCCATGAAGAGTCCAGAACAAAGACATCGTATGAAGCTGAACAACAACAATCCTAATATGCGATCACTATCCGTTAATGGTGTTAGTTTTTTGTCCGAAGCCGAAGCTTGTCGATATTTTGATACCACTTTATATCTGCTTAGAAAAAATTATAATATCCAATACACAGATAAACGACCCAAAATGGCTAGGATTTTCAACCTTGGTGATAAGTTTATTACGCCACACGGGATATTCAAGACTAAAAAAGAAATACGAAAAGTTGTAGGAATTCCTGAGTGGACTCTAAACACTATCTACAATGATTTGGATGCTTACCCTGTTACAAATGGCAGGGCAAGCAAAAAAATCAATCACCTAAACATTGACCCAAATAAAACTTGGAGAGACAATGGATTTGGGTTAGTTACCATTCCTTGATTGTAGTTGAATATTATCAAAAAACTCTTTCTTTGTTCCTGGGTCCTTTAAGAAAGCGCCTTTGAGCACAGTGGTTTGTGTTAGACTATTATGAGCCATTACTCCTCTATTTTCCACACATCCGTGTGTCATTTCTATATAGACTCCGACATTTTCACTCGCAGTAGCCCGCATTATTTCTCGTGCAATATCATTGCATAGTTCTTCCTGTAGAGTGCCGCGACGAGCACACCATTGAGCAATACGTGTATATTTGCTCAATCCAATAAGCTTCTGAGCAGCAATGATACCAATGTAGGCAACGCCAACCACAGGTTGATGATGATGGCTACACATGCTATGCAACTCGCTACGGACCACCAACATGCCTTCGTACCTGTCATCGCTGTCATTGGGAAATGCTGTGGCGTCTGGTGCTGGAGCATATCTGCCCTCCATGATTTCATTGAAATACATTTTAGCCAGACGCCGAGCCGTGCCCTGGCTGTTGGGGTCTGTCTCTCGATCGATCAATAGAGCGTCCAGTACTTTTTCAAAAGCCTCGGTCGCTTCATTGATCAAATGTTCCATGTCACTGGCATGCAGGTAATCACTGATATTATCGCCTGCCCAAAATCTTTTGCCATCCCGTTTCATTCTATATCGTATGGCATCGCTCAGTGGTGCTATTTGATAGCCGCCGTCACCGGCCATGGCATCAACACCGGTTTCTTTTTCGTTTTTGTATGTTCTGGATTCAGTCATTGGTTCTCCTATGTGTTATTATAATGATCGTTGGGTGCATAGTCAAGCATCAGATGCCCGGTTCTGTTCACGACCCCAGTCTGTTTGATTCCACAATCGTTCGTGAAAGTAGTACAGTATGCTGTTGACCACTAGGGCAAAACTCACAACACCCAGACCCACCCAGGGGTTACCAGATGAGATCCACCCACCAAAAAAATTGGTGATGGTCACAGCGATACGCCAGGTGACCACTTTGCCGAGACTTCGAAAAGTTCGTTCAACCCAATTGGGATTAGACATATATGATCCTTAAAACAATATTCTACTATAAATACCATAAAACATCAAATAGAGTTTACTCAAATGAAACGTGCCGTATTATGTGTTGAAAATCCACAGGATTATATCGATCAGCTGAATGATTTCAGTATAATGATCATTAACCCACATTCAACTCCCCAGCGTCGGCAATACCTACTGGCGCACAGTGATTATAGTCTTTTAATATCCGACTCGGGATGGCATCATCGCGACGGTGCCGATTACGGTGACGAACGGCTGTTGTGGTACACATCAGGAACCACAGGCGACAGCCGATTCTGCTCCTACAATCAGGCACAGTTGGATATCCAGGCCCAGCGCATAGTGGACACCTACAACATCACGGCCAATGACCGTTATGTCAGCATCATGGGGTTGTGGCACGCTCACGGTCAGGGATTTTACTGGGCCACCAAGAAAGCCGGATGCGAGCGGCAATTTATCACAGTGCGAGACATCAAGTCCTTGCCCCAGTACAGTCCCACTTTTATCACAGCCATTCCAGACATACTGAGACTGGTAGCACAACAGAACCATTACGGCCTTAGGTTCATTCGCAGTGCCAGCGCCGCACTGCCTCCTGAGTTGTATCGAGAATTGGTGTACAAGTTCAGAGTACCAGTGGTAGAAGCTTTTGGTATGACCGAAGCACTGAGTCATTGTTTTACCAATCCATTGGATGGTGAACAACGTGCCGGCACAGTGGGATTACCCGACGGTGTGGAGGCAGACATTGTGGATGGACAGTTGTATATTCGCGGTGACACCGTGTATGTGCCCGGCTGGTACAACACTGGCGACCTGGCCGACCAGGATGAGGCCGGGTATTATCGTATACTGGGCCGCAGCCGAGACCAGATCAATGTTCGTGGATTGAAATTGAACCCACAGAGTCTGGAGAACAAATTGCTGGCAGACGTGGCTGGACTACGTGAATGTGTGATATTTGGCACAGGCGAAGTCAAGTGCCTGTATGTGGGCGACTGTGACTCTGAGGACATCAGACGTTGTCTGATCGGAATGGGATCACATTGTCGGCCTGTGCTGTTGGAATCAATTGACAGTATACCCATCAGTCCGTCGGGCAAGATCAGTCGCACCTGGTTGAATGTTCAGTTTCCGTAGGTCAGGATAGGTCACGTGTCGTGGGTGCTCGTACTGGATACTGGAGAATCTGGAAACCAGCTCAGTACCACGAGCACAATCCTCCAGAGTGGGACAATAATGCCAGCCCTGGCCAAATACTGGTTGATCCTGCCAGGGACTGATTCGTAGGTCCCGCCCATCGCTGCGCCAACGACTCAGCTGTTCATACACATTGACATCATCAGTCAATACAGCACCCACTCGGCCCAACTCCAGAGGCTTGCCGTGGCCAAAGCTCAGACATTGCAGAGTATTGGCACGATACATACCGGGCTCCAGTCGTCGTGCCGAATCCCAGATGCGTGTGCCATATAATTGATATTCGCCTGTCCATCGTTCGGGCAATAGATCATATTGCACGCCCAGTTGGTGCATCAACTGTGGGATACTGACGTAGGTAAATGCTGTGAATCGACAGGCCTTGACCTGATCATATCTCAGGCACAATTCCATGGCATGGGTACAACCATCAGTGACCACCACCCAGGGCGCACCGGTGTATTCAGCCAGTACTCGTTCAAATTCAAATAATTGTTCATACATGATATTTTAGCCGCCGTCCAATGGGTCATGCAGATTTTTCAGCATGACGTACTGATCAAACATATTGGCCAGTTCGGAGTCGTCGTTGGAATACCAAGCAGCGGCGGCCGGCAAGCTGAGAGCCATCAACTGATCCGTTGCGAGTTCTGGGTATCGATCTCTAGACACGGCCAGCCATATTTCTTGACGGTTCATCATCGCATCAATTGTTCTACCAGGGTTCGCGGCGTCAGATAATGCTCGGTCAAGAATTTAACTTGTTCGCGCAATGCCGGTATATATTGTTCACGATTGACTATGCGTTCGTTAATGAACGCCAACAGTTGGTCCCGGTGTCTGACGTAATGATCCCAATCAATGGTCCACTCACTGGGGTATTTAAATACATCATTGTACATTTCACTATAGCTACAACGATCTGGCACGATGGGTATGGCTCCGGCCAGGCAGCCCTCCATCATACTGATGCCGAGATTTTCATGTAGACTACAACTGAATATCACTGAACTGCGACCCAGTTCATCATAGTATTCTTCTTTGTTGAGATTCAGCTTCTGTGTGATAACGGTATTGACGCCCAGCTTGATTAAATCTTCCACAATATTCGGTTGTTTGTCATCATTATATCGATGCGGCCAGATCATCAGTGATCCGCTGCGTGGGAGATCAAAATACGGAGCACACTGGTCAACCATGGGCGTATTGGGAAAACCATTACGTAGGGCACGGCCATGGTATTGTTGGGGAATGTCTAGATTGCGCAGGAACATGCTGCGATGGTTATGCGATGCAAAGTATGTATAATCGCAGGCATAGAAGAATGACCGTTCGGCATCCAGTGGCCAGGGCTTCTCCATGGTATAACCCAGGATGTCCGTGGGATCGTGCGCACCGGCCCAACACAGGGCATGAATTTGCCATTGGCGGTGCAGAAGATCACGCATGTATTTGACCTGTAGGATTGTGGGATTCCAGGCATCGGTGTAGACAATTTTGTCGTGGTCACCGACCTCACCGGCATCATACAACTCTACAAAGCGACACATCTGCGAACTTTTCCAATAGTTGGTGTCACTGAAATTTAGGAAAGCACCCTGTGTCACGGTGGCTGTACGTTGCACACCGTCGATCTGACGAACCTTAAACTGGTCGCCAGCGGCCTGCGACAGTATCAGAGGTAGGTTGGTGTGCAGTTGTTTGGTGTAGCGACCATCTAGTGGTTCCAGACTGAATATCCAGATTGTGGGTTTTGTCATTTTATTTAGAGAGTAATTTGAAAATACGATAGAATATGCTGCTGGTATCGACCGGACGATGCGGACAACGACCCTGCCGCCAATCACAGCGTGGTTGGCGGACGCCACCACACGTTCGGCAGCCGGGATTATCTGTATTGGTCGTCATCGGAACGCGGCCTGGTCATGGCGAGATCGATCAATGGCAACATTTTGCTGTCAACCGGCTGCGACGAGTACCGCCCTGACAGTCCCGACCCGAAAAAATCACCGCCACCGCCACCACCACCATAAACATTCCACCTTTGTCGTAAGGTTTCTATGGTCATGCCCAGGTCAGTTATGGTACGTGACATTTCGTTTACGGTATTTGTCAGGCCGTGTACGGTATGTGTCAGGTTGTGTATATCGCTGCGCATACGTCGCAGTGGCCCGGTTCGGTCATCGGTTTCAGGAGCAGTCAATGCCACTATCATCAAGAGACCACGCAGGGCATTTATCACTCGTTCGTCTCGACTAGTGAGGGCTTGATCAAACAATTCAAAACATTTTTCGAGATCAAAATCCGCCTGATCCTTTTCTCTACTGCCCATGATGTCAGTCCCTCACTCGAAAGTTTGTGCGTGGTTTGTCATAGGGTTTGCGGTCGCTGCGTGGGTATGGATTCCATCCCGGGCGTGCCGGTTTGCCACGAATGATACGTTGCATTTCTCCCCAGGGTGTCTTCTCATTGTAGAGGTGAGCTTCATCAAAAAAGTATCCTTGCTCCACAC
>Ga0208620_1000245_pt1 | contig 9112 bp, 16 predicted proteins | sample CryBogCBH24Jun08_FD_184593 | JGI IMG/M metagenome (GOLD analysis project Ga0208620, IMG submission 184593) | Freshwater microbial communities from Crystal Bog, Wisconsin, USA - CBH24Jun08 (SPAdes) | ecosystem: Environmental > Aquatic > Freshwater > Lake | place: Crystal Bog, Wisconsin, USA... | reverse complement strand
CTGTTCCGAAGACTCCTGCTCAAGAAGCTGAGGCGACTCCTCAGCGACAGGCTCAAGCGGTGGCTTCGATCCCGCGTCCACCTGAATCGGGAGCTGGTCTCGGACTTTTGAATGGGCGACTGAGAATACGGCGTTGACCTTGTTTTGAAGATCACGGCCACGGGCACATCTCTCAGCCTGCTCTTTGTTGATACCATGATCAATCTCCGGCTTGAGTGGAATATACTTAGAACCCGAAATAATAGGAGGTGTTCCAAGCAGTAAGTCAACTGCTTCGATCACATCCTCACACAGTTCAAGGGCGCGCCTGGCTTCATCCTCAACACAACCAGCAAGCGACATAACAAGCCGGAGGTCACTCATCTTTTCTTGTTTTATGTATAATAGCCTGAATATGCGTTTCATTGAAGATCTATGTCGTCCTGCGCTTCTCTATTTAATCTTCCTGGTAATCCAGTTGGGACTTGATGCTTCGATGGGGCTATGGGTTACGTTTGTTATCAAGTTCCTGTTCGGTATTGCGGCGGTTGTCGTTCTCGATATGTTCTGCGGAATCGGTCTCGGAGTCGTGTCTTGGTTCCTCGTGGCCACACCCTTCATTGTGACGTCGCTTGCAACTGCCATCTCTCTCGGACTCGATATGGATACGATTATCCTCTCGCAGCTGTCTACTCGTGAGAAGTTCTACAATGAGTCCAAAATGGAATTAGTCCCGGCAGCATCCAACGAGATCACTACAAACTAAATGGCTCTCGGTTTCATCCTTCTCCTCGTGCTCCGCCTCTACAACTACATCACGTCCTGCTTTCGCGATCGCACCCCCAAGTACACACACAAGCGCACTGTGGTCTCAGACAGTGGATATGACGATGACGACCTCTTCGACATGACCCGCGTTCCCGAGGATACCATCGTCGTTGACGAGTACGAGCTTAACGGACATAAGAAGTGTCGTATCTACTACGAGGGCTTCCCGCTGGGTCACGCACAGTTCGACTACGAGTATGACCCATTCAAGGTCGAGGCGTACAAGCCTTGGATCTGGTTTGGCGACAAGACAACCGAGGTCGATCTTACGAACGCTATGGAGAAGTACCTCGTGCCCGGTAACATCATCGACATTGAGCTCCTCCTCAAGCTCATTCACATTCGCGAGGATACAAACATCATCTACGTCGATGCTCGGACGTTTCAGGAGGTTAAGTTTCCGGCAGAGGGAATAAGGATCCGTGCCCTAGATGCATCGGATGACGATGAGTAAAGAACCGTTCAAGGTAGCAGAACGCTACATTCAACTAAAAAAACACTGTGTGCCCAAGTCGTGGGCTGACTCAATAAACCTTATGAATGACATGATTCTCATGCCAGTCATAGTGATCTTTTTATTCATGTTGCGCCAGGCAGATGTATTTTTCATTCTATCAACAGTCAGCCGTGCCTATCAGACGTGGAGTACATTCATTGAGTATACTGAATTACGATTCGAAGTTCAGCGAATGCTTCTTCATACCAAGATGGTAGGTGGACCGTTTATTGTAACGAATGACGACACGTATATGCCCTATGTACTTGCAGATGCGGTTGTGAGAACTAGTACGCGCCATTAGATCCGCCCGGCACTAATCCAGTCGGGGTGTTGGCCGCGTAGGCGCTGTAGTTCTGCATTCCGCGAGCTCCGTCGCCCTGGAATGAAGCACCTACATTGGCAGCAGACCCGCCACCGCGCATACGACGACGACGTCCACGGGAACGGCGTCTACGATTAGTCTTGCGCCGACCACCCTTCGGGGTATACGCAGCACCCCCAGGCACCGACGTCATGTTCGGAGTCCACTCGGCCGCCCCAACGGCGATCGGGTTATTTCCCATTCCATATCCATTGCCGCCGCGCATACGACGACGACTGCCCCTGCGTCCACCTAAAGAGCATGTGCCAGGCATTTACTAGACGTCGGGATTATGTTCTACGAACACACCGAGAGTTCCTGGAAAGCAATCATATTGTTCATACCCTCGAATAATAACACCTACTGGGAGCTTATCTACCGGGATAAACGCACACAAGTCGGGGTGATGAAACATCTCCAACATATCTGCAATACGCTGCTGTCGGCTTTCAAAGTTCAGTGTCTCAAAGATACGAGTCCCATTGAGCGCCACGATGTCGTAGATCACGAATAGCCTTGGGCTCAAACGAACTGTCCGGAAAATGGTATCGCAACACACCCGCTCGTCCATGACGACAGGCAAGTTCTCCTGACGATCTCCACTGGCATCTGAGAACATAGCATGCGCCACGCCATTCTTGTCATGCGTCAGAAAGATCCAACCGGGTGTTCCACTAATTTGCGGGACCTGTAAGGGATGCGAGATCGGTCGCCCCTTCTTGACTAGGGGGCTGAGTCGGTACAGTTGCTTCATACGTTGGAACATGTACACTCTGTTGCTCTGTCTTAGTAGGCTCGGTGAAAACCTGAGGCTTAGGAGCCGGAGCCACCGGGGGAGCGAATGTCACGCGAGGTGCGGGCGGGTACATGGTTCTCACGACAAAAAAGACTGTGATGTGAATGACGACCAGCAGGATAAGTGATGTAAGTGCTACGGAAAGCAGCTCCCAGACGTCCATTTACATGTTATATACCTTTTTCTGGTTAAGAAACAAACCGCAATGTCGTCAGCTGATACTGTACTCGACCCTAACACCGTGGCTGTGAATTCTACCGGACCCACCGGACCCACCGGACCCACCGGACCTAGCGGACCCACTGGATCCACTGGACCAGTGCTTTATTCTGTTCAGTCAAAGGAGCTCGCCTCCCTGATCCTGCCTACGATCAACTGGACTCAGCCCGTTCCGGCTATCCTGATCATTGCTGCCGAGCTCGAGTCTATTGAGGCACTGGACGTCCCTCAGAGGATCAAGCTTGCCCAGGATACCCTGGAGTATGTCGTTGAGAAGCAGGCTCTCACACCCACGGAGAAGCAGTCCGCACTGTTCTTTATTGCGAATGTTCTGCCCCACGTATACACCGCCGTCGTCCATGCCTCGTCGAACCCCATGGTTGCGAGGGCCAAGGCTGTAGTGAAGAACTGTGGGCCTAGTTGCTCGGTTGCATGAAGAAGGTGACGCCGTCCACTTCTTCAGACCACATACGAGGATTGCTTGAATAGATCGTAACTCTTGCAAGCTCTACATGATAGACTCTCGACAGAACATGTAACATAAATGGGCGTGTAAAAAATATGATCTTGCCGTCCTTCTTCTGAAGGACTTCGAGAGTCTTCTCGTGCTCGTTCACTCTACCAAACCCGGTGTATAAATATCGGGTTTCGTAGGTTGTGCCCTTCATTGTAGGGGTCGTCTCCGTAACAGTGATCTCCATACTGTGATTACACGCTATTTGCGAAAACCAGATCGCGGAGCTTCTCCTCATTGGCGATCGTGTCGCGCATGGTTGTCACTGCCCTCGCAATTCCATCATGGATCACCGACCACTTTGATGGGTCATTAACAAACTTAGTCTCACGGCGACTGCGATCGGGGAAGGTCTCTACAAGCTCAGACTCGGTCGCCCCGGAAAGCTCCATGTAGACACGGAGCTGAACCTCATCGTAGATGGGCACCTTTGGGAACTTGCGTGTCCGCTCCTTTGCGTCCACGATACGATTGTGCTCGGCAACAAAGCCATCCGTCCGTCCATTGATCTCGAAACCATCGTAGACCTTCTTGAACGACTTCGTATTGCGATCCTGAACCTTGACACCGTTCACGAGCTCGTACATGTCAAGAGCAGCGTTCTCATTGTTGTTCCCACGACGGCAGCGAACGGCACCACGTACCTCGTCCACCAGAATCTCTCGCACCACGGGAGAAATATCCGAGTGGCGCAGACTGAGGACCGTGCGGGCACGATCCATGACTGCGTCAAGGACCGGTGTGATGTCCTTAAGCCCCTCGGTCTCACGAACGGCAGCGTTCACGAGTCCAGAGATGTCCGGGTCGTTGACGATATCCTGCTTCAGCTTGGACAGGGAAACGCGCTTGTTAGCGGTCATGATGGCTTGGATCTTAGACTTGAGTGTAGGGTCCCTCATCATGAGATCGAACATAATGGTCGTCTCATGTTGAAAGTGGTTGAGTCCGATGAGTCCGGCGACCTTGGAAGCGGCGATATTAGGAGTAAACATTCTTGAATATAGACTCTGTTCTGTAGCAGAAGTGTTTCCGTTTTAGGCATGAGGGTTGAACGTGATGTTACTTGTTTGATAATTACCTGCAACAAGGATATTGTTTCCTGAATCAATACTTTCGCTACCTGTAAAAGTACCAAGAATATTAACGGCGCCGGTAGATTGAGCAACCCAGTTCACCGATCCTCCCGAAGAAAACTGAACAAGGAACCTTGAATTACCAACAGTGTCGGTTAGCGTATTGCTATACGCAGACGCATTTGAAGTATATGCAGTTAGGGTATCCGTAAACAGTCCGCTTACAGTTATGTTGTTACTTGAGTCAACTACAACAGCAGGAGTATTCGCATTGCTTGTAAGTACACAGTACCATTGAAACGCTCCGGATGAAGTATACTTGGTCAGTACTACGTTGCTCGTACCTGAAAAGCTATACGTTGCTACACTCGATGTGGATCCTGCGTTATAAAAGGTAACTGATACTGTTGAAACCCCTACAACATATATGTTATTCGAAGAATCTCTTGCGATTCTCGGTGAAGATAGACCAGAAATGTACGTCAGCCAGTTAACAGATCCTGCCGAAGAATACCGAACAATAAAAGATGAAGACGAAGGAGCAATCAGTGTCGTACCAAAAGCAGTCCCACTGACAGATGGTGTCGATCCATTGGACGCCACAAAGTTACTCACAGAATCGTAGGTAAATGTTCCAACTACAGTTATGTTATTGGACGAATCGACGCAAACGCCAGTCGCTGACGACGGCGACGATGTTACCCCACCTGTTCCCATTCGAGCAGCCCAATTCAACGAACCGGTAGACGAATATTGAACAACATATGCCATATTTGATGGCGTAGAAGCAAAAGATACATAGGATACACCCAATGCATCAAAAAACGTGATCTGTGGCGAGTATCCGACCGCAATGACATTATTGGAAGAATCTACAACCAATCCGACACCGTAGTCAGTGAGCCCGCCGCCCGCTCTTGCTTTCCAATTGAGATTTCCAGCAGGTGAGTATTGTACAGTGTGCCAATCGATACCACCAATTGTAGTCCAGCTACTTGTTGCTCCATTTTGACTATAATACGTAGTTGTTCCTGCATACGTGCCAGTGCCATTTACGTTACCATTGGTATCAACCGCCATAGAATTTAGAGTGAGTGCTATCGCGGTCGACTGCACTTTCGTGAGAGAATTAAAGAAGAATTGAACGTTTCTATTCGAGTCGTACTTCACAAGGAATGAAGTCGCCCATGTATTTGGGTTAGTTAGTGTGGTCGCAAATGGTGTGCCATTCGAATTATATGCCACAAGGTTTGATGTATAATAGCCGGCAGCGTATACGTTTGACGATGAATCTGTCGTGATTGAATTGAAAAATACAGTTCCCGAAGTATATCCAAGGTTGGTAGCCCAAACCGGGTTCCCTATTGAGCTATATTGAACTACATAGATGTTCGATGTTCCGCCAAGAAACGAAAGAGTGATTGGAGTACCGGAAGGTGGTGGCGGTGGTGGAGGTCCAGATGAAGCGCTTGTCCTCGCATATGCGTTTGCGTGAACAATCTGTCTGTATCGACGCATTGTTTAATGTAAAGACCAGATTGCTCCGGCAAATACGGCTGAGTGGACCAGCAGACCCAACGTTGTCGGGCATCCAGAACCATACGCGAGCGGTCCAGTCAGCGAACCAACGAGCTTATCCGTCAGCTTGTACACCATCGGATTCGACACAATGAAGAAGATCAGAGTCACCATGAGAACGTGAATAAACCTGGAAGTCATTTTATACCTACGATGCGAAACTCTTTTGCATTCTCACAATCGCATCGATCCAACCGGGCATTCCTTGAAGGACATTGGATACAGCAAGAGTGTTTCCTGATACAACCGTAGCATCAAACGTAGCTCCCTCACACACGATGACGATTGCGGCCAGCAATAAGTGTTGCTTCGTTTTGGCTTCGGCAGGAGACCAACGTAGACAGTACATCTTATACAGAACCTCGATCACACTGCGGGCATGAGGTTGTGTTTGCTTCCTAACGGCATCCCAGAAGATCCATACAGGATGAGTACTGTGTGCCTCGGAGACGAACTCATCGAATCTCCCAGCAAAAGCAAGCGGAGTCTTGTGTTGCTTCTTGTGTTCGCGGCAAAAGGCATATACCCATGCCATCCAATACAAGGCTCGCGTGACATCTCGAACATCCTGACGAAGGCAGTAGACGAACTCATTCAACGGTACGGCTGCCATGATGGGATCATTCTGACGCATGACGAGTCCTCCGAAGATACGCGACGGTGCCTTCAGGGACTCTTGAATTGTCACGGGATCGAAGTCATGTTGCGGTTTGATCGTAGGCAAGCTAGGAAGCTTGTTCTTTCGGCAGAGCGAAAGGGTTGCCGCGACCTCGCAGATCATACGGCGGACGTCCGGATGGTTACGAATGGATGTCATGTTTCCAATGGTGTAGGCACTTTCGACCGGAGCATACTTTTCATATGCCTCGGCAAGGTAGATGAACACATTAGGGTTCGCACGATTGATATGGAGAGCCGCGGCATCAAAGAAACTTGCCCAGAGACTGTGAACAAGACCCGAGCATAACAGTTCAAGAGCCCAGTAACATGCGTAATCTGCATGACCCAATTGCACGTTCTGAAGGAGAACCTTTGTCACGTGAGATCGTGGATGTCCACAGAATGTAGTTTTTTGAAAGTCAGTTACCATACGAGGGTCTGTAATCTCCATTACACTGTTCTAGGGGTTATAGAGGTCGTTTGAATAACGCGACGAGCAACGTAGAAGATCGACACACATGCGACGAGGATGATGAGAACATTGAGAATTAAATCATACCACGCAGTCATTGACTGTGTTTCGACGACCTTCTGCTTCTTGTCCAACTGAATCTTATTCGTGATCTCATCGATCTGTTTCTGGAACGTGGCAATCGAGAACTGCATATCATCTTGAACACTGATCAGGTTATCCTTGATACCGTTTACGGCATCGATCGTTTGCTGCTGTTCATTGGTGCGGTTCACGAGGTTCGAATACTGCTGCTGGTAGCTATCTACAACGGGCTGCGCTTCCGTGTTTGCAACGCGCTGCTGTTCAGTGGCCAGCCACGTTTCACCCTGCGTCAGGGTATAATACGCAATGCGGGCAGTTTCATACGCATCAGGATTCTGATCGCGAACATTCTCTGCTGCCTGAAGGTTCGCAAATGCTGTTGCGACTTGTTGCTCTTTATCCACTTTTCCTTGAGCGATTGCCATGTCGGCATTAAACTTTGTAAAAATGCCAGCGTATACACTTGCATTCGATAGAGTTGCATAGGGTACGATGCCCTCTGGCCCTCCTGACTGAGCCGAGTAGATTGGAGCTACATCCAGAGCAACCTTGATCGTTGGGTCCGTGGCATATGTACATGCGTAGATACCGTTGGTTGCCGTTATCTCGAATCCTGTCTGTGTTGGGCATGGCATTACACATCCAAACCCGCTGGGCGAAACGACAAATTCAGATGGACAATTCCCCATTATCTATTGGATAGATAGATTCCCGCAGCCATTCCGACACACAGTACTAGAAGTACCGGACCTTGAGCATAATCAAACGGTAAGACAAGCAAGACGACGAATGCCAATAGGATCGTAAACAAGGCCGTCTGAATGACATCCATATTTGAGGGGTTCAGAATTTGCTGTCTTACCGTATCAATATCAATAGGCGCTACAACAGGACGGGCACGGTCAATGCTATCAGATACTTCTTTGATTTGCGCACCCGCATCCGTCTCGGCCTGAAAGCCCGCATACTGTGATCTAATCGTTGAAACCTGATCGACAACCGACTTGGCGTTATCTTCATACGGTGCCATGGATTGAATCGAGGCGGCCGCGGCGGACACGCGTGTTCTCTCTGTCTCAAACGTGGATAGCTCGGATGACGTTGGCAGAGAATTCAAACTGAATGTCTTTGAATTGTCTGTGAAAAGGACACACTGGTCTTGTCTCGGGGATCCGGTTGACTGAGCATACTTGAACCCGGCCGGACACCGTGCGATACAGCTTACATTATGTTGATCAAAATCTGCCGGACAGCTCATTACTTAGCATTGGGAATAAAAGCCCTGTGTGTTCCAAAGACCGGGGCAATCAGCCGGGCATCGAGATTGGCTTGCTGGCTTCTCCATCCCAGAGCATTCGGGACGGGGGATGTTCCTTTATTAATGTACGGTGACAGGGTGGCACTCATGCGCAGATAACGGGTGTAATCAGACGTATCGGCAACCATGGCCTTGCGGGCAGGAGGATTTACAGGCATGAAGGGTGATGTGGGCATTTTGTTTATCTAAAGAGAAGATAATGGGTCTACTCGAAGATCAGCTGGCTGTCTATCAAGAAAACTACGCAAAATACCGCGTAACTGGGGACACCACAGCAAAGGCTCTGTATGAAGTAGCTCTCGCAAATGCTCAGCAAATTATTGCGGATCAGCAATCGGTATATGACAGCGGAACGACATATATTCAGGATTTTGTGAGTAATGTCAATACTACCAACCCTCAACTCGCAGTGTCCCATACTAGAGCACACGCCCTCGCGAATCAGGTTCCTCAGTTACAAGATCAGTATGAGCAGACAAAAATGATGATGGAAACACATCCTCCGCCTCCCATCAACTATACGCCGTTATTTGTGAAGGTCGGCATTGTGGTCGCACTTGGTATTGTCGCAGGGCTCGCGGCAAGCTTGTAGATGTAGAGTAAAAAGAACATACATCCGGCAATTGCTAACGAGATGGAATACCAAAAGAATGCATTGTCAACCTTCGCATCTTGGTGTTGACGAATGTTCTGAAGTGTCTGGAGTTGATCGGCACTCGACTTGATTGCGT
>Ga0208620_1000238_pt1 | contig 9245 bp, 10 predicted proteins | sample CryBogCBH24Jun08_FD_184593 | JGI IMG/M metagenome (GOLD analysis project Ga0208620, IMG submission 184593) | Freshwater microbial communities from Crystal Bog, Wisconsin, USA - CBH24Jun08 (SPAdes) | ecosystem: Environmental > Aquatic > Freshwater > Lake | place: Crystal Bog, Wisconsin, USA... | reverse complement strand
GAGATAGGAGGTGTCCTTTTCTGGGAATTGTGAGGCTACATGCGGTTCCTAGGGAGGGTTTGGTGTCAAAATCGAGGCGAACAAATTGGGTCGTGAATCGGCCAGCGCGAATGAAGGCCTTTTGGAACATTTGGATCTGTGGCTCTCCTTTTCTTGATAAGAGTCGACCATCTTGAATTCCACTGTTTAAGGAACGAAGTAGCGAGGCTACCATCTCTCTTCTAGTTAGGTCTTTTGCTTAGACCATTGAAAAATTGATATCAAGCCTTGCAAAGGAAATCTCTAGTATACAGGATGAACTGGTATGGCAAAGAGCATCTTAATCCGAAATATACCAATGCACTCATGAAGAAATGGGATGCCCCTCCTGGAAATACAGCGGCGCGCTATTATAGCGCCTTTCCTGAACTCTATCCTAAGCACCTTCCTGATGATCATCATATCGTGGCCTACGATGAATCCAAGTATCCTACACACCGTGATTACAGTCAGTTCAGATCAGCCCCAAGGTCCAAGAAATCTAGCCACATTTATGAGTGGGAGGATGGGTATGGCCCGTGTAATGGATGTAAAGAGTGTTTATCTGTAAAGAAACACAATGAGGAACGGTCTGCACGATATTATCAGGAGCTTGCGATCTGGCGAGAAACAGGGGCCTGGCCTAAGTAGTGCACTCCTTCTAAAATCAGATGAATGTGGCCAGATTCCTGGATAAAGGAACTCTGGTTTGGACACTTACAACCTCAGGTTACAAGTATCTCACGCTCAATCTGTATAGACATCTTGAAAAGGCAGGCTGCTCTTGGAAACTGGCTATTGTGTGCGCAGATCGTGATTCATATGTGTTTTTTCAAGGTCAGGGCATTTCTTGTCTTCTTTACCCAGGCTCGCGTATTGCCCATCCTTCACTCCTTATCTTCGGGTCAAAGCCTTTTGAAGAAATTAATCTTATCAAGCTTGCGCTTTTAAATACATTTGCGAATACTCCAGAGATTCAGCGATGTATTTATATGGATGGTGACATTATAGTCACGAGGGATTTCGTCCCTGATATTCTCGGGCGGTTGGAGGCTACGCCTCTTCTTTTTCAATGCGATGAGCAAACAACCTGCTCTAACCCGTGCGCGAATTGCTGCACGGGCCTAATTGCATGGTCACAAGGCGCTGATCAAGGCATCTTCAAGATGGATAATAAGGCGCTTTGGCTAACCAAGCCTGAGGATCAGGTGTGGGTGAACCGAAAGCTTCCTAGCATCCCTTACGCAGCCCTTCCAAGAGAACTGTATCCAAACGGCACCTTTACCTCTGCAGTTCCTGAGTCCATGTTCTTGATTCATTATAATCATCTCGTGGGAACTACAAAGATCCTGAAGATGAAACGGAATGGACATTGGAGTATACCATATCTATGAGGCCTAAAGCTATTATATATATACTATATAATGCTGGGCACAGCAAGTTTCTTCGGAGGACTACTCTGGTTTATCTCCATAGCAGGAGACCCTATTCTCTTCCTTTTACAACAAATTGGTATTCGATATTTCATTGTCCGCAATGATGAAGATAAGGTAAAGAGCGTATATAAGATACTTGAAAAGAAAACAGTAGCTAGCAAGTTTTCTTTTCAATATGGAAAGTTGTATCCAGCGGGAATTTTTCTAGGTTGGAACTGTATAGGTTATTTAACGTCAAATGATCGTAACTCTGGGGCTTCAGCTGAAATCCATATCTTTACAACTAATTCTTTCTTTAATAAAATTATTACAGAAGAGGCTGTGATCCCACGGTTTGAAGGGAAGCCTTCTGAGCAACAGAATCTCAAGGTATTATCAAAGAGCGGATCCTATACAAACACATATTATTCATCAAGATCTCTGGAAGTTAGTTCATTTCTACCACAGGGAGATCAAGCAATGATTACTAGGGAAATTATTGATCTTTATAGGAAAAAAAGGAGAGTAACCGTATTTCTCAATGGTATCTGTGGAGCTGGAAAGAGCACAATAGGCCTTCTAATAGCAAAAGAACTCAAAGCCACATTCTGTCACACATTTAATCCATTCAGTCCTGGCGATTTCCTTCACAGCCTTGTAAGAGATGCGGAGACTGAAGCAGAAAACCCTCTTGTAGTTGTAATAGAAGAGGTAAATTCTCTTATTAGAGTTATACACGAAGATAAGAATATTTTACACAAGGATGTGAGAACCCATGTATACAATAAAAGCACATTCAATACATTCTTGGATGATATGCCCCTTTTCAATAATGTGATTCTCATTTTAACTTCAAATGAGAGCAAAGAAACAATTGATTTGCTTGATCCCTGTTATCTGAGAAAGGGGCGGGTTGATCTGTATTACTCGATGATGACACCGTTAGTTCTTGAGGCTACTTAATTTCTAGCCTTTCTACGCGTCTTTCGCTTTCCTCCTTTACCAGGAGATCCAGCGGGAGGAGGGGCACTCTTTTTTGGAAGTAGCTCTCTTAATCTATTCTTTATAATTTCAGTAGCAGGAGGTGGAAGCCAAAAGTATGAAAGATAATGATTGATTGCTTCAGTGGCCTCTTCAGTTTTACCATCGTCTATTAGTTTTTTAAGATCTTGTAATACACCTATTTTTCCCTTCAGATCGATTAAAAAGCCTAATCTATCGTGACTTATAGGAAGTGCACGAGAAGCCTCTATATTTTCAAGTGCTCTGACATCGTTACCGTTTTTAAATGATTTTATTATTCTTTCCTCAAATATGCGAACCTTATTTAATAATATGTCTTTGAGCCCCTTTTCTGCTTGAATAGATTCTTTATACATTTCTTCAGGAAGACCATAAACACCAATCATGTTATATAAATTCAATATTTTTTTATATATTTTATCAGCATTTTCAAATTCTTTTGCTTCTAAATACTTACGCCCCTCTTCTCCTAGCCTTGATATTTCCTTATTAATTTCTTCTTTTTGTATAGTAATTTTCTCCTCTGTATTTTTAATTTGTGTATTTAGATTTTTTCCTACTCCCAAAGCCTTTGCGCTTTTAAGATAAGACAACGCGGTCACATAGTATTTTTGTTCTAATGCACTAGTTGCACTTGTAATTAAATTATCATATTGTATTACTAGTAGTCTTCTTTTCTTCTCATCTAATAGAGCTAAAATAGGTGCTGAAAGTATTTCATATGTGGGTTTCATTTCCTCATATTTCTTTTCTATTTTTTTTAATATTTCAGTATCAATTGATATATTTGTTAAAACGGTTAAGATAAAACTCAATGTAACTAGGCGAAATTTATTACTTGCTATACAAGGCTCCCTTGCCAGCTCATCAGGGCTAACAATATAAGAATCATCAACTGTTTTTTTCAATCCTTCATCGCTATCAGGCCCTCCATTTTTTGCATAACAAAACAAGAAATATAAGCAAAATATTGTGCAGTATTCAGCATTAATATAATATTGAGGACAGCGTAATCCCTTACCCTCTTTTGACACGCAATATTTCAAACTTAGGTTGATAATATTAATTCCACTATATGCCATTTTTAAATTGTAATATACTACATTAAGAGCCCATAGATAATTCTTAGTAACATTAACCTCATCTCTACTAGTATAAATTGGATCGTATAATGCACATGTAAGCGTTTCACCATTATACCAAAAAATAGCAGCAACTGTGTGTAACTGTCTAGTGACAGTCCTACTTACAGCAGCTAAAACACACACCTTCTTACCGGTCTTTGCAAGATCCTTGATAGTTGCAAAAAGCTCATTACTATCTTTTTCATATGGATTCTCCATAGTTTTAATTTGTTCATCATATTTTCTGTTAAATAAATTTCTGCTATATCTTGGAACATTAAATTCTCTCATAAATGAAGGAATGATAACTGAGTCTGAAACTCTTAGAACCGTGGGTAGAAAAGTGCACTGATCAGTATTTTCAAATATCTTTGTAAACGATGGATTCGTATTATCATAATAATCTTTTATATTGTCAGAGAATTTATCAAATTCACTAGTTTGGTATGTAATTTGCTCTTTTCCATTAATTTTAGTAACTCGTTTACATGCTATTGATGCAATGTTTTCATTTGTAACCTTTTCTAATTGTGATTTAATAAATTCATCATTATCAATAAAAATTTTAAGCGGTAAAGATTTCTGCTCAGTATTCCACTTGAGAAGAGGATAGTAGCGATACATCTACTAATTCCCCCATATTTTAATCCTCAAAGATAGCGTTGGCCATTCCATTCTGGAATCGTAACCAATTAATTCCTACGCAAAACACTTTCACTTCCCATTCAACACCTCCTGCGCCTTTGACTTCTAGGACAAGACGTAGGCTTTGCACGCGACTCGCATTGAGAGTTCCACTCGGCTGATGAGCTCCAGGATGCCTTGCGAAAGGGTAACCGTAAATAAAACTTGCGTAGGGAACTACACCGCCCCTGTGCACCCTCGCGATCAAGTCTCTAAAATAGCCTTCGTCTGACTGGCAGAGGGTGACACCGTTGGCCTGCACTTCTGCTGTTACAAGGAGAGGGGCTGGTGCCCTAGAATCAACCTCTAACGAATCACTGTAATTGACCCATTCATTGTTGAGTCCATCCTTGCGCCTTACAAACCAGAGAATCTCTTCCAAAGGGTGATTTGCTTCTAGAGGAAGCGCGATACGAATTGTATCATTCGCACTGTTCTTTGACAGTATGTATTTCTGCGGTTCAGAGAAAGAAAATGTCTGCACTTCTCTGTGCACAATCTCAAAAGGCACTCTGAGCATGGCCTCACGCACTTTTCCATCTAGAAGAGAACCAAAGGTGACAAGGCGCACAGTCTCCAAGGGGGGCGCAGATAATGATGTCTGAACCGTAACGAGCTGTTCGAAAGGAAAGCTTGTATCTATGAATGTAATTGAGCTGTTAATAGGCGTGCTTGAGCAAGTGGCTCTAGTTCCACCGAGCTGCCGAATACACTCTGCAAAAGGGCGAAGAGTAATATGGATTCGCATGGATCCCTCCTTAATGGCGATCATGGGAAGGGCCTCGCGCAGCCTGGTTCGCATGAAGAAGAAGGGTAAAGGGCAATGAATAACACCATTTTCTGTCGGATAAATGCGGCTCGGATCCCATGTGAGTGGCTGCGCAGTGACACCCATCTCTGCTCCAAGGCCCAGCTGTGTATTGAGATCGCAATACAGACGCGAAAACACATTAATAAAGTCGCCATCAATCTCTTCAATCGTCTTTCCATCAATTTCCAGTTCTGCCTTCTGAATAATCGCAGAGGCGAGAGAATTGGTGTAGAACCATGCCTCAGCAGGAGCCTGGTAAACATAGCGACCTGATTGAATATGGAGTAGTGTGGTCGCATCCAACCAATGTGCCAATTTGATCTGTAGCGCAGCACCGAAGACTAAGTCTCCACACGGAACGGATCCAATATCAAAGGTGAATCGCTGGCCGAAGGCGGCGGGGCCTCGGAAAGAGAAGTCGGCCGTGAGGGGTGTAGCAGGTATGATGCGTCGTGCAGAATCACGAGTAAACCACGTAGTATCAGTATTAAGTGGAAAAAAATCATTATCTTGTCTATCACGAGGCGTGAGATCCAAGAGCGTTGTAATATCTCCACCAGGCCTCTCCATCTATACCGTGATAACTAATAAATAAGAAAGCTCTTAAGCTTTCTTAGAATTAAGTCACGACGGCAGTGTTCCTCAGTTTCTTTAGGGCGGAGCGCTTGAACACATTCAAGAGCTTAATAATTTTGGAACAATGATTATGATTACTAACATTATGCTCTGTATCAATCGTCAGGCTCTGACTCACGAATCCTGTATCTGTCTTCCGCTGCAAGAAATCTATGTAGTTCGTGTTATCTCCTATACTACAAAGATATGGGAGCTGAAAGCGATAGTCCTTATTAATTGCGAGGTGCTTTAGAAAGACACGCTTTCCTCTGAAATATCCGAGCATGACTTACACCTTACTAAAGGGGTTGAAAGTCAAATTTTGCTTAACCCTGGCTTGGAAGAGGAGGCCGAGTCCAAAAAACAGCAGGTAACGACTCAGCCCTTTAGTTGAGAAGGAGGCCTCTATAAGGAGCCAAACCGCTAGGGTAATAAGAAGCCATCTTGGAGCAAAGCACACGAGCAAGAAGAAAAGGAAAACAAGAGCATTGAGGTTGACACCTGCCACCTTTATTAAGTTTTCAGACAGAAACCAACCAATAGGAAGGCTATTACTGAACTCAAACCTATTCAAGGCTCTAATTAAAATAGGCGGAAATGTGTCTGACAAGTTACTACCACCCGTAGCATCATTTACAGTGACCATTTCAGGATAAAGACCATATGCTTTTATTTTCTTTTCTTGAATCCATCTTTCCATGTCGAGGTCAATATGGCCTGTGATTGGCTCATCAATGATCTCTTTAAGAAAGCTTGTTCTATATATAATGGCGTGGGCACCGAGGCTCCCCTTCACTTTTTTAATGTCATCATCATGTGTTTCGGGTAGTGCTCCTTTCAGTGCAAGAATTGTATTAGGCAAGTGATACTCATTATTGCAAAATACACGGCAACCGATATAGACAAGATCCCACTGAGAAGGTAGTCTTGACATTGTAGAGCGCATACGTTCATTTAAATCATCGGGGACAATGGCATCATCTTCAAAGATAAGAATGGATGTATATCCATGCTCAATTGCTCTTTCCCAAATTGTATGATGAGAAAGAGCACATCCTTTCATTCCATCTGTGCAGAACTGATTACAGAGTGGATTAAGTCTGGAATCGGATGCAACCTGGCTTCCCACAATGGCGGAGAAGCGCTCGTATTCGATGCCTTGGGCTCTTAGTTGCCTGTCTATTCTACGAAGTCGTTCGGTGTCTTTGTCAAGGTTTATTACATAGACCTTATCAACTACACTGTTGACGTAGGACATCCCCTATTAATTCTAATTAATATATATAATGAGTTCAACCCAGAGTTCACTTGCGAAGCGTGTTACGAACAACTATGTTGTGATTCCCACGTGGAGTGACGGTGACACATATTCTGGTGTCTACATGATAACGGCAGATGGTGTGGCGCAGTGGGCTTCCGATAATGCGCTTTTCCTCAGTGTTGCTGGAAATACGTATACAACTACGCCTGCTAACTTTTATAATCTGATGATTCACACGGGCAATGGAATCTGGACAGATAAGTATTATAGTCTTCCGGACTATGGATATCTGAATCCTGGCGTCGTATTAACGGATCTCGGTAAGGATATCTATGTTGGTGTTTCTGGCGAGGCCAATATTCTGCATCTCCGTTTAATGCAGACCCCTGGAACTCTGGCCAATTTAGGCAAGGGTGGCTGGGTTGGATATGTGGTTGTAGAAACGAATGCATCCGATATCTTTACGGATAATACGGGTAATACCCTGCCGTGTGTCAGTGTTGCGCGTCTTTAAAATGTCTCCTTAGTAGAATGAACGCGCATCGCTATAACGTCCCAATCTTCGGAATTAAGAATTGGTATAAGAGCGAGATGGAGGCAGTTGGCCATCTGGCGGCTATGGAGGACGCGTATTTACGGCGCATGTATGCGAGCAAGGTCGTCAGTGGAATGAATCACCTCTCCAAGGCGATTGCTGAGAAGGAGGGTGATTCTGGGTATGAGCACTGGAAGCGTGACCTTGGCCTTATGAAGAAGGCTGTTCTCTCTGCGAAGGAGCACCTCAAGAAGGACTACGAGGTCTCTGAGAACAACATCAGTTACAAGTGGAATAATAAGACCATGAAGAACAACAATAAGAACAATAACAAGAATAATAAGAACAATACCAATACCAATGTAAAGAACAACAACAAGCAGAGTCTTTCTTCTTGGCTAAAGACCGAGCCGACTCCTGAGGAGACAAATGAAGATTTAATCAATATTGGCGATCTTAATGAGTATGAAAATACTCTAAGGGCTGCCAATGAGGAGGAGACTGAGGAAGTTGCTGATCTTAATGAGAGTGAGGATCTTGGCAATAATGCAAATAAGAAGACGCTGCTCGGCGGTAAGCGGAGCAAACGTAGCACTAAACGTAGCACTAAGCGTAGTAAGAGAACACGTCGCCGTTAATGCTTGCAACACTTCTTCTTTCTGCTAGCCCTCTTCTTTCTAGATCCCCCCTTCTTTTCGGCGCATTCAACCCGTCCAATGACGGCGCAACCGATGCGAGCACCGCTGTGACCAGTAGTCTTACTATCTTCTTCTTGACCTAACCCAAGATCATCAGGATCTGCATGCACAATCATGGACCGACCCCACAGGTCTTCTACACTTAGATTACTGAGCGTATAAGTCTTCTCTTCCTCTTGCTTTATGTTGCCGAGGTCCCCCGTATGTCTTTTCCCTTCACCCCCAAGGGAGCCAGGAGGCCCGCCATGTATTGTTGACCCTGTCGTAAAATGGTCGCATGCCCCTTGACATCCTTCTCCTCTGAGATCACCCGCCTTGTGAATATGGAATCCATGATCACCAGGAGGTAGTGCCGAAAACTTGGCAACAATAACGACGTCTAAGCCCATCTGTGAAAAGGTCACTTCACCTTTGACAATTTCACTTGAGAAGACTGCGACTGCCATTTATTTAAGATTACGACTTTAACTTATATTCAATGATACTGAAGTTCTTGGATCTGTGAATGTAGCTACGATATGAGATGTGCTATGTAAGAAGCCAGCTGCTTCATTTGCGTAGAGTTGACTATAAGCACCACCGCCATATGTAACATATGCTAAACTTGGAGTATATGAGGGGTTTGTTAATATAAATGTATCTGCGGGGTTAAGTAAAAGAGGATCTGATGCATTTTGGAAATCTATGTGGGTGACTACATTAATTGATGCACCTACGTTCGTTAAACTAATGATTATTACGTTAGTTGATTGGAATGTAAATGTATGATAATATGATGCGCCGAGTCCATCAAAAACAATGCCTGTTAAGTCAGCAGTCAGCTGAACACCAGAAATATCAGGTCCTGCACTAGGCGTAACAGAGTTCGAAGCGACAGATGGATCTGAGTCACCTATAGCATTCTGCGCAACGACTGTGAATGTATAGGCGGTTCCATTTGTTAGAGGACTAAAAACTAGGGCATTGGGATTACTTGATAATTGAGTTCTTGTTACATTAGTGCTTGATCTTACTACATACGCAGTAATAGTCGATCCACCATCTGTTACAGGAGGATCCCA
>Ga0208620_1000237_pt1 | contig 9259 bp, 2 predicted proteins | sample CryBogCBH24Jun08_FD_184593 | JGI IMG/M metagenome (GOLD analysis project Ga0208620, IMG submission 184593) | Freshwater microbial communities from Crystal Bog, Wisconsin, USA - CBH24Jun08 (SPAdes) | ecosystem: Environmental > Aquatic > Freshwater > Lake | place: Crystal Bog, Wisconsin, USA... | reverse complement strand
ATCGAATTTATTATGAAGTTACCGTGTCGTGCCGCGGTCGGGTAGAGATCGAAAATTTCATCGCGAAACGTCTCGCTTCTTTAAGTATACTCGAGAGACAACGCCTTGATGGAGTGAAACTTCTCAACGAAATCTGCGAGAAATTCACCAGAGATACGCCCTTCGAGAGACAGAGAAAAAGGGAGCAACTCTTGGGGTTGAAAGCTGAAGGAAATCCCCTTTCCAAATTCATGGATACAATGGAGAAGTTCAACATATCCCTCCAAAACGTAAACATGGAAGTCGAAGAGCAGGAACTAATTACGAAAGTCAAAATGGAGATGGCACACGATATTAGATACTCCTCATTATACGCCTACCTATATTTCTCTGGATTCTCGCAATCATGGTCAACACTCAAATCGATGATTAGAGCTTATGATTTTGATCACCACTTTATATCTGGGAAGCGACACCCTGGATCCTCTAATGAAAAACAGAAAAAGCGGAGACATTCCCAGGGGCTCGCAGGGAAGAGCAGCCCTGTGTTGAATTTTTTGAACAGAGGAGCAAAAAACGACCCTTTAGCCGTTGCTCCCCTCAGCGCCACCTCGTCCGACGATAAAACAAGTAATATCAAACGCAGCGAACGAACCTCAAGACTTCACAATTTCAAGCCGAAAGGGAAGAAATTTTCGTATAAGTCCAAATCAACTTTAGGGGAAGTTCGAACCGTCCACTCCGATAAAAAGGAGAGATTGTGTTTTAACTGCAAATCGAATAAACACATTGCTAGAGACTGCCCAGTACGAGCAAAAGCGAAAAATATCCCTAATCTCTCGACAGCCGTTCCATCAGAATATTTTTCAGTAAATCAGATAAACGATTCTGACTCGGAAAGCCACTGTTTGAATTTGGCTGTTCACTTTGAAAACGACGTATATTCTAACTCCCCTGATATTCCAGAAATCGGCTCTGTTACCGTCCCTGAACCATCAGAATCGTTATTATATACACCCTTTCTACCAACGATAATTGATGAAGGGTCTCGAGCGGTATCTTTCCCACGTCAAACCATCCACGCAAGAAAATCTGGGTTTAAAACTGATTTTCAGCTATGGGAACCTATTCTGGGGGAAATTCACATGAGAAATAAGTTTGTGGGAATATTCTTTCGTAACGACGGAAAGATTTCTCAAGACGAGCTCATCAGTTTCGTTTACGACAACATGTGCGTGGAATCGTTCTTCGACACTATTTCCAACTCCATGAATATGAACGGACACCACTCATGCGCTTTAGAAGGAAACAGGAGAGTGGCTATTTTTAATCATGTTAACAAGCATATATCAATAGCATGCGTTCACGGGGAATTACCACACATTATTAACCGTGTTTTCCTTGAGGGGCAGGCCCTATCAACGGGTTGGGAGAACGGGTGTACGGCTATTCCTCTAGCTTATTTGCAACAGTTCCGATCACCACTGTACCTACTGTTGGAAAACACAGTGAAAGAAAAATGCAATGCAGTCGATATGTGCACAGATTGTGCCATCGAGGACCGTTCGAAAATGGCTCGAGGTGCCTCGGAACCTCCGTGCAAAAAATGCGTCGACGTCGAGCTCGAGGGACACACGGAGGACTCTTGCTGGGGAGATTTTTGCGATTTCTGGGAACACCCGCTCTGTCGCCTGGGACGCTGCCAACTATGTATTAGCGCGTGCAGCGACGACACTGTGAAACCATACAAGACCCTACAGTGGGGTATACCTGAGGACAATCAAAGAATATTATTCTTTTCTCGCTGGATGATCAAATTTGGAGTATCTGGTGATATTCTCAAGATGTGCTCTCACAATTTAGAGGGAATCGTAAGTGATATTGCGGATCCATGGCCTATGGGAGAAAACGCCATCACGTACATCCACAGAACTCGTACTTTCCAGTTCGTGTTCCTACCAGGAGAAGTTCCCTTAATCGCATTTTATCAAAATCCAGCGCACTGTCTGTGCGAATTCGATTTGTTCGAAGGGCTCGTGGGGATTCCTCTCTCCACCATCGCATACACACTCCCCATCGCACAACGCTTTCACCGGGATTATATCTTTCACTCACAGACAGGTGCTCGCGTCGCACGAAGCGACGATTTTCCTGAAAATCGTAAAGGAGAGCGCTTAACTGTGGAAGATTTTCTTGCTCTAAGGCAAGAGTTTAACGCGATCGAGGAGGAAGACCTCGATTTCGATACATACAAGCGCCTCCAACTAGGACGCTATACGAGCCCTCCGCCAGAGTTCTTCCTTCATACGGACGCGTACAACAGCGAGATGGAAGGAACCTCACCGGTGCCCATCCTGTGCGCGAACGTCTTCGACAGCGACGACGAAGAGAGCACGACCAGCGATGGCTTGTGCCGCTGGTACGCACACCCAATGGCGACGGCGGAACACAGCTCCGACGGATCCAACGGATCCAACTCACCACCCCCACTCATTGACGACGAATCGTCTGATGAATCATCCGACGAAATGGATGGTAGTGTTTAAGCGATTTATTTTAACTTCGCTCGTTTTGTTCGCCTTTATGATGGTCTAATGATTCGTGTCTCACATTTTTGATTTATAATCAGACACCCCAAGTTTAATAATGCGTCCAGTAGCGCGCTGGGGTGGTGGGGGCAGAGTGAGCGCTAGCTATGCACCAGATAGCTATGGCGAGCTAGTAGAAAACATAGATAGCAGCACAGTAAGTGTAGCTGCGACATATCTAAGCGCTAGCGAACAAAGCGCATTTTCTACGCCCAGTACTAGCTCTCTGCAGGGTATAACTGACCATCATATACCTACAGCAGCTATAGATTACACTAGTGAGCCGCTGAGAGCAAATACTCCAGATATAATGGACACTAGTACTCCCGACACGTTAACAACAGAAACCCCGCCATTTATTTGGGAAACAACGTCAAGTAGGGGTTATCGATATTTAGAATCGATCAATTGGTGGGAATGTGTCAGATGCACACTTGCTAACCCACACAATACAAATACGTGCGGATTATGTGGACAGATAAGAGGTGGCGGGTCAGCTATAACCCGTAGTGTTAGTCGACGTATAAACGCTGCCATCGATAACGAAACACCTCTACCTGCAAACATTGACAACACTTATAATAATGGGAACGTCGATGTTAATACAATACATGAAAACAGTCATAATGAAAAATGGGACGACGAGCTTGTCGAGATCCCTCCCTCCACGTCATCAAATACATCGAGCAGCGGTTCAATTAGCTCGAGAGTCAAATCTAAAAGTCGTTCGAAACGACAAAGATGCGATGTTGTACCTGATAATACTTCAACAAATAGATTACATTTGCAAAAGAAGTCAAATAAAAATGACGAAATGAGACAGGAGGAGCGGAACATGACTGATCTTCTCAACGAGGAGGAGAGCAATATTATGCGTTTCCAAGATCATCAACAAACGAGTAGCTCTAGCAGACTAGATTGGAGTGTGCGGAATAACGACGAGAGACATACGCAACCACAAACACAGCAACTGCGATATGCACGATGGCCTCGCGTTAATCCAGCATGGGCACAAATAGAAGAGGTTACTTCTCACATAACTCGCAGTCGAGGGGTAGAATACTCTCTTTCACCGACAGCCCTTAGAGAAGTCAATGAAGATCGAATTACTAATAGAGAAGTAATTGTTATAAGCTCGGACTCCAGCGATTCAGAAATACAGGAACAGTTGCAAGCTGTGAGCAAGACCGACCAATCGAAAGGCAAAGCTATCCTAGACTCGGGAGCTTCTACCACCACTTTTAGAGAAAAACGCATGTTCAGATATCTAAGGCCAGTTCAGCTAACCATCAATACCGCATCCAAGAAAGCTGACCTAGTATGCAAGTATTCAGGGCCTGTTGGTGTGTTTAAAGAAGCTTTTTGGATTCCTGAACTCAATTCAGATCTAATCTCATTGGGAGCATTAGACGCGTTAGGAATTAAAATACAAATAGAAGATGGTCAAATGACGGGAACATATAATAGCAAAGTTCTATTCAACATAACTAAGAAGCACAACATCTGGCAGATAAACACCGATTACCTACTGTCAATATTAGACACTTCAGTAGCTATGGACGTACCCAATATGTGGTGGGCAACTCCATTTGGAATCGAAGAAAAGAAGGAAACGAAGAAGTTTCAGAATGTTGTAAATAGACTTTGGCTGTGGCATAAAAGACTATATCATGCCAGTGTAAGAAGAATAATAGAAGGTCTAAATAAAGGCGTGTTGAATCTAGGAGACACGGAGCTAGCTACTCAACTAAAGGAAGTAGTAATCGATCTTCAACGTTTCAAAACCGAAAAATGTAGCTCTTGCGCAAAATCGAAATCCTCGGCGCAGCCTAGACCTAGAAGAGTTATACCGACTGCATCCATTCCAGCTAAAAGCGTCAATAAAAGAACACCTAATCTCGATTACGATGAGAACACATCAAGCGCACAGGGGTTTATCCAAGGCTATATAGCTACAGATATGTGCGGACCGTTCACAACTAGAAGTTTAAAGGGATCGTTCGTAGGAATTCAAACCTATGTAGATATGGCCTCGAAGTGGTCCTATCCCTACTTTTATCGTAATAAAAGCGACGCTATTGATAACCTAAAGAATCTAGTCAACGAGCAGCTCAAGCGAGATAAAATCGAGATGAAGCATTATCACTCGGACGGAGCCGATGAGTTATGCGGAGCTGAGACTAGGAAGTACCTTAGTGGTCTAGGTATCAAGACTTCTTGGACGTCACCGTCGGCGCCGCAAGAGAACAGCATAGTAGAAAGACACTTCGGGACAATGATGCGAGGTGTAGTAGCAATGTTTGAAAATGCTAGATTTCTACCGAAAGGACTATGGAATTTCACAGTCGAAGCTTTTTGCTTTATATACAATCGACTGCCCACAACAACTGGAAAAGGATGGATGTCACCACATGAGTATAGATACGGAAAACCAGCAGACTTATCTTGGTTAAAAGTATGGGGATGCAAAATGTTTGTGAACATCCCTGTAGACAAGAGAGCCAAGAACTTCAACCCTCGAGCCCAAGTAGGTTATTTGGTGGGTTACTCAGAGCATCAGAAACATGCTTATAAAGTCTGGATACCTAGCACGAATCGGATAATAATCTCGCGAGATGCAATCGCAAACGAAGAAATCCCATCCGGCGACGTAGACTTCTCCACGGACGAATACTGGAGAGAAGCTAGGCAATTTACGCGATTTGAACAACGAGGAGAGCGTAATGAAGAGGACTACTACTACCTAGTAGGCCTTGAATTCTATGATCCCGAAGAGGATATTAGAGCTGTCGTTACTAGAATAGAGGTAGAAGGGCGTTCTAGACATATAGTGGGCTACTATAAGAGAATTATTAACGACATTGTAGAGGAAAAGGAGCATCAGCGTATGCACGTCGCTGAGATAGAGAAACTTCTTGGAATCTACGTAAATGATGACGAAAACCACGCACTAGCACTGAGCAGCCTAGATTTAGTCGAACAGGCTGATCACCTAAGTTCGACTCGCGAAGCCTCAACCATATCCGCAACTGATATTGAGCATGAAGGTCTGTCGGCTAGACATGATGTTAACCCTGAGAGAGATATCACGCCTATCCTCAATAGCATTGAGTTACCAGAGCTACACGGTACTACTAGCTATGCATGCGCACTAGAGAGCGCAGGAATTCAGCCATACGAGCCCACGACGTATCATGAAGCTATGGCTTGTGAGGAACGTGAGAATTGGAAATTCGCGATCCAAACAGAACACGAGAATCTCAGAAAGAAAGAGGTATTCAAGGAGGTTAAAATACCTACCTACCCGCATCGGCGTATTGGTTCCAAATATGTCTTCAAGGTGAAAATGAAGAATGGAGTCGTCGAGAAGTACAAAGTACGCATTGTAGCTAAAGGCTATAATCAGATCTTAGACTTGGATTACAACGAATCGTTCGCACCTGTAGCGAGATTCAATACGTTGAGAATATTCTTAACGATATCGCTAGCCAAAAGACACATAAGAAAGTCTGTAGATGTTGTAGCTGCGTATTTGAATTCACCTCTATCAGAGGAGTTGTACTTGGAAACCCCAGATGGTATGACGTGTAAACCTGGGTACATACTGAAATTAGAGAGAGCCATTTATGGTTTGAAACAAGCTGGCAGAAATTGGTACCTAGTATTGAAAGGGTACCTAATAGAAAGGGAAGGCTATACGTGCTGCCTTTCAGAACATTGTGTGTTTAGAAATGAAGAAATGGATATGATGTTAATCGTCTACGTAGACGATGTGATAGTTTCAGGAAAGGATGAAAAGGAAGTAGATGTCTTCATTAGTCGCCTGAAAGAGACGTTCGAATTAAGTGAACCAAGTGAATTAGATTGGTATCTAGGAATCGGAATACAAGAGTGTGAGGAAGGTATATTCCTAACTCAGGAGAAGTACATCGAGAAGATAGCTGAGAAGTTTGGCTACGAATTCCGATTGGATGAAACCTTAGATACACCCATGGTAGAGAATCTCAGTATCTTAAAGGATCCTACTGATGAATTATTCGAAGACTACGAAATTAAGTCTCGAATTGGTTCACTGATGTTTGCAGCTGTGTGTACTAGACCAGACATTACCTATGCGATCAGCTATCTAGCTAGATATGCTGTCCACCCCTCCAAAGAGGTCTGCCGAGCGATAGATCGCCTATTCAAGTATCTAGTCGGCACGAAAGAACTAGGGATATTCATTCCTAGAAACGATGACCTAACACTAAGAGTTTATTGTGACTCGGACTATGGAGGAGACAAGGCAGACTACAAGTCGACTAGTGGAGTAATCGCATACTTAGGTAAAACAACAATATGCTGGTACAGCTCAAAACAAACGTCCACAGCACAATCATCATGCGATGCTGAAATAGTAGCCATGAATTTCGCTGCTAAGGAAATAGTATGGTTAAGAGGTTTCCTAGCGGAATTGGGATGCCCGCAAAACAAACCTACAAAGCTCCTGTGTGATAATCAAGGAGCCATACAGTTGGCACATAACCCCGTGTTTCACAAACGAACAAAACACATAATGATCAAGTTCAGCTATCTAGTTGAACAGCTACAAAACGATGAGATTGTTCTAATATACGTAAAGAGCGCTGACAACGTCAGTGACATATTCACGAAAGCCGAAAAGGCTGTGCATTTTATTGCAAACAGAAAACGAATGAACATGCAGATCTCTGGAAAATGAATCCATCACTATCGGGCTAGCATCGAGGGAAGGTGTGAGAGTAGGTGCAATGCCAGCCCTAGTATCTCTCTACATACCTGCAGTTTGTACTGTAGACAAAGTCGTAATAATGACTTATCCCTTTAGATAATGTGAATATACTTCATTCAGCGACTATATTAATCTTTATAGTGTGGTAGGATAATATAGAGTTGGATGGTAATGATTATCACTAACTAATCTCATCGTAATCTGAATAGAAGTCAGATTCATACTGCATATATATACATTTCATCATATATTATGCGAAGTGTGTAGATAATCGCACACAGGCTAGTATTGTGAAATAAACTTCTGATATTTGGCTTTCACAATATGGATGGTTTTTAGGCTTAAGGCTTTTCCATCGGATGGTTTTATATGATAGTTTTTCCCATCAAAAACCACACAAAATTACTATTAGGTACAACACCTTATGTAGGTACTTTACCTTGAGAAACGACAGTTTTTGCTATTTTTGTGTCGAAAGGTATAACGAGTAGTTTTATACTTTTTCTACTCAGCAAGTATTTAGAGTAGTCTGTTATCGCTACTCTATGGAATACTTAATGCATATATGTAACTCACATTATGCATAGTAATTGAGTAAGAGTTATTTTTCTCTTATTATGAAGAACAGTTTATATTTTTCTGTTCTGTAAGCAATAAAGTAACCGTTAAAGATGTAAATTTCACACAACGGATAAAAACGGACAAAAGGAAAATTTCAGTGAGTAAAAGTCAGGAAGACAGTGAGTTCCTCGATTTGTCAATATAACCAAGGTTACTTCGTGTGAAAGAGAACAGATGATGATATGGATAACTACCTCAAGTAGATTATAGATTGTATGATATTATCATAAAAGAATAGATGATATATATGATATACATCATATAAATCATAATAATAGATATAAATGATAGACTGTTCGTATAGGGATACGACGTCACAATTTGAACCAAAGTATCAAAAATAAAGCAACTCAATTTACCAATTATGATCTACGCAATTACCAAAAACACCTCTACTGTTCAGCCAACTACTCTTCCTCAACGTAGTGAGCTACTACCACATGGCATCGCTTGCGAGGGCGACGATCCTCCCAAGGCCGACAGTACGAGGGCGACAGACGATCTTGACAGTCTTATCGCAGAAGCCTTCACAGGCGGATGTGCGACTGACAACGTCAATTCCGACTCATCCGAGGAGGATTCGGCGTCTGAAAAAACCAAAAAGACTGGCAGGTGAACATAGTGTTATAGAACACTGTATGCTAAAACTATAACCAACTGCCAAGTCTACACAAATACATATATACTTACGTGTATATATAAAGCGTTTTTGTATGGTTGCAGGCAGCCAAAGCTTTTCGCTGTACCCTTCAGCGTGAGCAATGGGTCTGCGTCTAAATCCAAGAGCGATTTCGAAAAAATCGACTTCGATCCATACAACACAGAGTTGTGGAAAAAACGCTTCCGTGAAGCCATCGGAAGGTATCCGATGTATATTTGTGTTATAAAGTTTCAACACTGTACATTTTTTTTTTTTGGTTTTTGGTCAGTGAGTGATAAAGTAATAATAATAATATAACTATTATTATTATCTTCAAAAGGCTCGGCAAAGACGCCAGTCTACCTTTTGACTACACGAGAGACGAATATGTCCTCTCTGAAGCACAAGTTCGCGAGGTCCTAAGCGCCGAAGGAAGGCGAAAGGACGACGATTACCTCCAGCGAGTAGCTGACCAAGAGGAAGCTTACCAAGCTCTCTTGGCAGCGACACCAGCTGGCGACCCTGCGCCACTAAGACCAGCTCCAATTCCAGTCGTGTATGCCGTCGAGTTTGAAGAAGCTATTCGAAAGCATTCCAAAAAGGAGTCAATGATCACGGTCGATCTCTACCGTGAACAAGTAAAGGCGTACGACAATGCGAATTACCGTATCTACTACGAAG
>Ga0208620_1000234_pt1 | contig 9324 bp, 9 predicted proteins | sample CryBogCBH24Jun08_FD_184593 | JGI IMG/M metagenome (GOLD analysis project Ga0208620, IMG submission 184593) | Freshwater microbial communities from Crystal Bog, Wisconsin, USA - CBH24Jun08 (SPAdes) | ecosystem: Environmental > Aquatic > Freshwater > Lake | place: Crystal Bog, Wisconsin, USA... | reverse complement strand
CCACATACGATATCACTGGAAATGCAGTGGTACGTAATGAAAAACAAAGCCTATCAAACGCATTGCGACCGCGAGCAGATAATTCATGACCACACCCGACACCTCCTCATTCTTTTACGACGGCCAAATTCGTCGCTTTATAAGCCAGTTTATACGCATGGTTTCAAATTTTGAAGTGCAGTTTGGCAACAATACCCTACAGCGTGTTCCGGTCATATACGGTGACCAAAGTCGTCAAGCAGCGCAGATTTTGCGCAACAACAGCGCCAGTGCCCTGAACACTGTACCAGCCATGGCTGTGTATGTGGGAGGCTTGGCCTACGATCAATCTCGGTTGCGCGATCCCACTCTGGTGCAGACGGTAAATATTCGCGAGCGTGAATTTGATAATATCACCGGCACGTACACTCAAAATCAGGGTGATGCCTACAGTATCGAACGGTTAATGCCAGTGCCATATAAATTGACCCTAAAATTGGACGTCTGGACCAGTAATACTGAAACAAAATTTCAATTGATAGAGCAGCTGAGCCAATTGTTTAATCCGTCATTGGAAATTCAGAGTACCGACAATTATGTAGACTGGGGCAGCCTAAGTTATGCCACGCTGACTGATACCAATTGGAGCAGCCGCTCGGTGCCTGTCAGTAATGAGGAACCCATTGACATCGCCACTATGACTTTTGAATTGCCCATATGGATCAGCAGCGGCGCCAAAGTCAAGAAACTGGGTGTTATACAGTCGGTCATCAACAGTATGGACAATCTCTATAACGGACAATGGGCCAACGACGCAGCTCTGGGACTACAGGTATTGACCCCATTAGATTATGCCGTGGTATTGTCCAGCGTATCCAATACCTATCAATTGAAATTGCTGCCAGGCAATGAAGTCAGCAGCATCAGTGATGGAGTGGCCATCACCGGGCATTATGCTTGGTCAACATTGTTAAATCTTTATGGAAGATTTGTCAGTGGCAGCAGCCTCATTAGTTTTCGCCAGAGTAATGGATCCGAGCTAGTGGGCACTATCAGCAATTTCCCCAATGATCCATATACCCTGATATTCACACCATTTGCTGATACTATACCAGTAAACACTATTCCGGCGGTCAATGCCATCATTGACCCGACCAACGTCAATGTCAACAGCTACCTGTTGTCACCGGCAGTGGGCACACGGTATCTACTGACTGCTGATGTCGGCAGTTTCAACAATACCCAGGGGGCCTTGGCCTGGCGAGGCTCCGATTACATTGATCTGGTGGCCCATGCCAATGACATTGTGCAATACGATGGTCAGCACTGGGACGTGGTATTTGACAGTCAGACAGTGGATCAGTTAAACTATGTAACAAATATAACAACTGGACTCCAGTACGAATGGAATAATCATCAATGGAAAAAAAGTTTCGACGCCGTGTATCCCGGCGGGCGGTGGAGTCTGGGCCTCTAGTATCGGCTGGTGCATTGATCTATTGCTCGGCATCAAAACGATATCTTTGGCTATTACGCAATGGGCACAGTCATGACGGTACCTGGGGATTGGCCGGCGGCAAAATTGAAGCTGCGGAAACCACTGTGGTTGGCCTATATCGTGAAATCTACGAAGAGACTGGGCACGACCTATCCACCAATAAAATCGTACCAGTGGAGAAATTCACCAGTGACAGTGGGCATTTTACCTATCATACATTTGTGATTGTCACTGACAGTGAGTTTGTACCTCAATTGAATAGTGAGCACCGTGGTTATTGTTGGGTACCGCTGTCCGATTATCCGAGACCGTTACATCCTGGAGTCTGGCGAACTGTGAATTTTCACAATATCATGAATAAAATAAAGACCCTAGAGTCTGTGTTAGATATCGACTTCGACAACGAAATCACGCCAGTCGATCTGTCGTAGATTCAGCTGATATTTCCAGATGTCTGGCATGTAATATGTGCGGGTGGGCATGACTCTTACAAAATCCACATCGCTATAGGTGTCCATGACCAATTTAAGACTTAATATAGTAAATGCTTCAGTGTTGGGGTCCATATGGCTGGGATATCCTGGGGTACCGGCATATACATTATACCAACTGTTATCCTCACCGCTATAACCGTCATATCCCATCAAATAGACAGTCTTGTGTCCATCAAAACAAGCCAAATATGCCGCTATGGCTCCAGAATCCCAGTGTGGATTCTGTGGAGTCAGATAAAATTTACCGGGATAATTGAGAACCGAATCTTGTGTGCTGTAGACTATTTGATTATCACTGTACCCACTCTGTGCTATTTCATTAGCCATGGTAGGTCCAACACACACTAAAAAATCCGGAGTAAAATCACGATACAAGGCATTACAGCCATAAGTCTGTACTGCATTTACACCAAACAATCCGGCGCGATGATTGGCCAATAGACTGAATAAGTCGGGGTATAGATCCTGACGGCTGATGCCATTGCCGATGACCACAGCCCGATTGCTGATCTGAAGATTGGTAACTGCATTGGGAACATATTCAGGAGTTGTGTTCCATTGGCCTGATTGCCACACCAGATCACGAATGATGTTTTCGCCCTGATAATCTCGTCGATATAATTTTTTAATCTGTTGCATTTCCGATTCTCACTGTGTTGTTTATGCTATAAGAGATTGAGTTAGGGCTATTAGATTGATATCTGTCAGAGACGACGATGGCCCAAATGCCACAGTGTACCGACCTGTGGTACTGATGTTGCCCGACGATATATTACCAGAATACGTGGTCAAGTATGCAGCAGTGTTGGCGTTGGCATTGGTTGTAATGCTGGCTATTGCTGTGTTGGTTCTAGTCTGATATGCGCCGAGATTAGCTGATACATCGCCGGTATTGGTAATATACAATGATCCACCTACCCCTACGCCGCCAGTGACAATCACTGCGCCAGTTAGAGTACTGGTACTGACAGTGGCATTACTGAAAACTGTCTGTGATACTGTACTTACATTTGATATGACAAATGAGCCCAACTGGCGTGTCCAGGCATTATTCGCGATGGAATACACATAAGTTATATTATTAACTGTTGCTGTCTGACCGTCAATGGGACTTGCTGGAAAAGCCATAGTATGCCTTTGTTATCCAGTATTTATCATTATTTGTTGGATTATGTCAGGCTTAATAAGTGACCAACGACCCCTGAGGTGGGACAAAATTGGCGGTATATCGTGAAACACCAGCGGTCAATCGTATGTCGTCCATGTAACCGCCATAGAAACTGGCGGCTGTACCGGCGGTGGCTCCGATTCGTAAATTTTGATCACTTAGGGTAGCTGTAAATCCATTGGAACCAGTGCTGGGTTTCGTCCCGTTTATGTATAATGTCACTGTTCCAGCCACATTGACCAGGGCAAGGTGCGTCCAGACCCCGGCCGATAGTGCCGTACTCGATGTAAATAGTGTGGCATTGTTTACTATCACAGTGGGGTAACCGGTCGTACTGATGTAGAATGCCAATCCAGTGGTAGACGCTGTCGACGAACGAGTGTCAATCAAGTATTGAGTGACATTGACCGCTGTGGGGTTCACCCATAACTCAATGGTCCAGGCATTGGTATACGTCCCAAAAACTATCGGAGCCGGAGGTGAAATTCCGGTCAGATATCCAGTGGTGCCATTGAAATTTATGCTGCCGGTACCGTATTTGTAGACTGCGGTGGATATGCTGACCCCAGTGCTGGATGTCTGCAGGGTATATTCCTGTGTTACATCCTGTATGCCGGCATTGGTGCCGGTAATTTGAAAAACAGTATTGGCATCTGTGGCCAATGGAGCTGTGGGCACTGTGATATTTGATCCGGATGTGTTATAACGAGCAATATTAGAAAATCTATAGTCCGCAAACCAACCTACCTCACGCACCGACGGTTGACCAGCAATTCCATTTACCAATGTATTCCATTGCCAGGTCCCAGTAAATGTAAAACTGGTTTTATAAATTCCGTTTACCCAGACATATGCAGTAGTTCCAGATCGCTGCATGGTCATCCAGAACCACTGATTTAGTGGCACTGTATAACCCCAACTGTGAAAACTGCCATCATACGACTGCAAAATCAATCCGCCAGTGGACTGCACTAACGAAAAGGCGGATGACGTTGCAAAAAAGGCCAAATTATCTGTTTCAGAAGTCAAATATGCCCAGCCCTCAAACGTAAAATTTGTCGTCGATGTATATGATTGTGTATTAGATGTTGTTATATACGCACCGCCAGGTGTATAAAACGATCCACCATTGGTGGCGGTGGTATAACCACTGGTGGGTAGAAATGGCGAAAAGTTTGATATTTTTGGAGAACCGGTGACTGTTATGGCAAATGCATTGGGTGATGTATCAATGAATCGAGACGATGCACAGGCCAATAACGAAGTCCCAGTGATTGCCGAAAGCGGAGCAGTAGTTGGTGTAAAATTGCTGGTGTAGACTGCTGTGCCCACCACCACACGCAAATTAGAAATATAAGAGCTACCGGATGTAACACCACCATAACCAGTACCAATTTCGTATGTGGTAGCTGTTGTGGTATACCCGGTTCCTGATGCTACTGATACTCCATTGAGATATATAGTGGAGGTTGTGCCGTTTCGTACTAGTGCAATGTGATACCATTGGCCAGGAGTTATCAGGCCTGAAGCTGAGGTCAGTATATACCCTTGCGAATACAGTCGAAGAATTCCAGTCGTGACTTCAATATAAAAAATAAAACTGCCGGCAGAGTCGCTGGTGCCTAGGGAAAAAATACAGTTGTTGACCGACAGGCTGGTGGAATTCACCCAGGCTTCAATAGTGTAATTTCCAGTACTCAATGATGTTGCACCGGTGATTGTAAGATAATTCCCAGTGGTGAAATATGTGCTGTCTGCGCTGCTATATGGGCTGGGTGTACCAGTGGTGAACCCAGTGTTGGTAAAGGGAAAACCATTGCCAGATGCATCAGTGATCGTATTGTTAGTGGCGCCATTGCTGGAATTTTCCCCGTTTACCAATAGTGTCACATAATCATAATATGGGTCCGGAGTTACAGTATAAACCACTGGCCACTGGCTAGCACCGGAATTCTCCTGTGCATCAACCATGCTCCACATGCCGGATGCCGCTGTGCTGGTGGAAGAAGTTTTGGGACCAATGACCCCAGCATTGCTTCGTCTCATATTAGCTTATGATCTCGTAGGATGATGATATATATGCCACACTGTTACTGCTGGCATTGCCACGAAGCGAATCACCTTCGATTAAATAAAATGCTGTGTCCTTGCCTGAAACCACCAGGGTTGAGTTGGCTGGTACTGATATACCGCCAGCCATTAAGTAGCCTGATCCAGACCTAAAAACGTCCACATTGGCTGATATAGTGGCACTGGAATAGTTGGTGACCAGAACTGTATTGATCTTGACCACCGTGTTGCTGCCTATTGAGTTTATTGCAATGTTGGACATGACGTTTGAAGCGGTTAGGTAACCACTGGTTGCCATGATATTTGCCACATTGACTATATTTGGTGCTGCCATACTATCCTCCGAATACCATAGCCATTGCTATGGCTTTGCCTGTTGATGCCGATTGGGCGTTGTAGGCCACACCATTGGCCCAAAATAATCCTGACGTTGTGGTAATATTACCCACAGTGGCAGTACCACTAATACCGGCGCCGCCCACAACTACCAGGGCGCCAGTGGTGGTCGACGTCGATGCAGCGGCCGAATTAGCTATCAAATTGCTACCAAATGTAGCCTGGCCAGCCACATAACCGCCAGTGTATGTCCCACCTGAACTAAATGCCGCACCATTGGACCAATAGACACCATTGGTGGTGATCACATTGGCCACTGTGATTGTGGTAGTCAGATTGGCCTGGGCCACTGAAGGTCCTTCGGTATCCAACCAATAGCTGCTGACAGTGTCGTATGTGTAGGTATAGATTACATTGCTGGTGGTGTTGAACCAGATGTCACCATTGTGTGGACTGGCGGGCGCAGTGCCACTGGCTGTGTATGTGATTCCAGTGCCGGTACCAGAGCCACTGGAAAATACTGTGCCATTGGCCCAGAAAAATCCATTGGCTGAAATATTACCCACAGTGATATTAGCGTAGCTGGTGGCGGCAATATTGGTATTGGTAGCACCGGATGCTGACGTGTAAGCAGCCACCAGACTTTGTGCTGATTCTGACCAATAGAGCGCCACATTGCTGACTAGACCATTGGCACGGTTAAATATGAATCCCACATCCACGTTGGCCAGACCAGATCCCTGGTGCAGGACCGTGATGGGGTCCATGAAATACTCAATATTGGTATCAAGGTCCCAGATTTTGGGTCTAGTTAATGCCATTGTTGATCCTGGTTATTGGGTATTTATGCGGTCGAGTGCCTGTGCTCGGTACAGGATAGTTAAAAATATCTGGGGCCGGCTAACTAATCACCAGGTTACCCCATTTGGAGCCGGTGTACACTTGTATATTACCGGACGTGTAATTGTAGACTGTCATTCCCTGAGTCACTGGTGAAATGCTATTAATTTGGGCGGTGGTTAGATTGGCCAACTGTAGCGTGGTCAAAAAACTGCCCAGAGTCACATTACCAGTGGCTGAAAAATCATTCTGTACAGTAAAAGCAGCATTGGCCATTATAGTCGACCCACTACCACTTCAATGACACCTTTGGCCTGTATGGGGAAATCCTGTACTGCTTTACCAATAACTGATCCCAATACTGGTGTACTGCTGGCTTTGGCATATCCGAAGCCGGCCGCCACCATCATGTCACCCTTGGCCACTGGACCAATGACCATGCAGGGCACGCGGCCAGTCAGTGCCAATGGAATAACGTTGGTTCCGGCCAGGCTTCCGTTCATCAAGTGTGCTGGATTAGTAGATACAACACCAGCCACGGCTGTGGTTTCAGCTGTGGCTAGAGTAATCTCTTCGACACCACCAAACATTACGACTGTTCCGGGATTATAGAAACGATCAGCTTGATAATTTTCTGCCAAGTCGGCGTACTGTGCATGGGTTGATGTGCCATAGAGCGTATTCCACCAGGCAGCTGAAGATCCGATATTATACGATACGTTACCAGCTGGTACAATATTGCCAGTGAAGGTCACTGCGCCTGGATTTAATCCTCCAGTGGCATTGGCCGTCACATTGGCAACCGTCAAATTACCGTAAATTGCCTCGGTTCCAGTTACCACTTCATTGACAAAAGTCACAGTTGTACCAGTGGTTACAATATTACCAGATGTGGTAATAGTACCAGTGGCTGCGTCTATGGTCAATGGTCCCACTGTGAGACCGTTCTGTACTACAAAATTTTGGTTTGCCATCTATATCCCCGGTTCCATATTCCCCGATAAGGTTTTTATTAAATCATTATGTATTGTTTTAGTACACGCACGTTGTTGGTCGCATTGGCAGCAGTAAACTGAATCAATGTGGTGCTGCCCGATTGTGTGGCGCTCATAACTCCCAAGTTGCCATTGGTGCTGATCGTGGCATATGTCACTATGGTTGCAGTGGTTCCATTGCTGATGACCAATGATTCTGCTGTCTGGTAATTGGCGCCATTCGTAACTTGTACAATATACTTAGCTGAACGATATACGGTGTTGTCGATGGTGTCAATGGTTGTTATGGTATTGGCTGCTGCCACTGACACGTTGGCTATATTACTGACAAATGCACCAGCGGTATTAAACCAATTGTATACACCGGCACTGCTGGTACCAGTACTGACATATACACCGTTGTTATCGGCGCTGACACCCATATATCCATTGATGCTGGCTATGGCAGTAATTGTGCTGGTAGTTGTCAATACACGTACATCAATGACATCACCCACTGCTGGAGCTTCGGTAAATGTAATAGTGGTGCTGGTTAAGCTATAGGCTAGAGTAGGTATCTGTACCACACCGTTGATACTGACTATCAGTCCATTGGTTGTGGCACTGCTGAAACTACTGCTGCTGAAAGTGGTTGTGGCTCCATCACCGTTAAACTGTGTGTCAGTCACCACAGTAAACGAACTACCGGCGGTCTGCCACACAGTACCATTATAGTATTCCAGACTGTTGCTGGTATTGTTAAATCGTAACATACCGGCAGTGTCCGTACCACCAGTAGAGCTTGGACGTTGTGAGGTTGACCCAGTGGGTATAATCATTGAGTCAGTTGAATTGATGATCAATTTGGCGCCAGTCACTAATGTTGCGGTCGTTGCGCTGTTGCCAACTACCACCTGATCGTAGGACGTACCCGGGCGAGCCCAGATCAGCGTACTGTCTGACTTGCCTCGTACTATTACGTCATATCCGGCCGTCTGGCCACCGTTCAGTAGGGTGGCGCCGCCCACATATAAGTTACTGGCGACGCTGGTGCCACCCTGAACTCTTAGTGCGCCAGTGTTGGCTGTAGGGCTGGAATTGGTCGTATAGGCCAGATTTAAATAACCACTGGTGGTAGTGTTGCCGTGGAATCTGGCAACTTCGGAATTGCTGTAAAAGCCGCCGATGCCTATGACGATGTCATTGTAGCTGCCACTGGAATCTGTAGACAGCACCAGGTTACCGCCCACTGTGGTATTGGCACCGGATGCAAATAAATAACCATCATTGGGTTTGGTAATGGTGTACATGGGGTCATTGAACGCATCACCAGTAAATCCCATGTCAACCCAACCGTGGTCATTGCTGGGTCCAGCATAGTTGTTGCCATAGGCTGTAAAATCACTGGAACCTGTGTTGGTTGCATTGATCAAACCATCCTGGGTGAATTGGTTACCGGCACCGGTAGTGCTAGTACCACGTTTAACTGCTATGGCATTAACCAATAACGTGGCTTGGGCGCCTGATCCAACAAACAACTGGCCGGCACTGTTGATGTTACCGGCTATGGCAATACCACCGGTTCCAGTAATTACCAGCGCACCAGTTGTATTATTGTTGGTTGCTGAACCACTGGCGATTACCACGTTGGCATTGTGTGTTGTTACGCCACTGGTACTCAATGTAGTCAATGATCCAGCACCTGAGAATGTACCGGCAGATATTATACCAGTCGAGGGGTTGTAAGATAGGCTGGCATTGGTGAACGGTACAGCATTTCCACTGACAATGTTATAGAAGGCCGGATAGAACGATGCATTGACGCTGCTTGTCGCCAATTGTGTACTCAATGCCACGTTGGCTGTGGACCAAGTACCGGCAGTGGTTCCTGATGCGTAGATGTTACCTGAGCTGAAGTTAGTGGCTTGTGCGGTAGTAGCTGTCAGGTTGGCCAGGCCATTGACA
>Ga0208620_1000229_pt1 | contig 9409 bp, 6 predicted proteins | sample CryBogCBH24Jun08_FD_184593 | JGI IMG/M metagenome (GOLD analysis project Ga0208620, IMG submission 184593) | Freshwater microbial communities from Crystal Bog, Wisconsin, USA - CBH24Jun08 (SPAdes) | ecosystem: Environmental > Aquatic > Freshwater > Lake | place: Crystal Bog, Wisconsin, USA... | reverse complement strand
CTTAAAGACTACGAAAAAGAGGACATTGATAAAATGCTTTACGATAGTTCGCTTGATTTTGAGTTTAAGGAAGGCAAAATGCTGGTGCGCGGCGATGCTGCGGGTAAACTGAAAATACAATGTCTGATGCTGTCTGATTATTTTGTGGATAATCAAAAACCATATATTAAAAGGACAACCAACCTTTTCAGGTTAAATAACCCTGATGCTATTGTGGCCGATCAGAACGAAATGGAAGACCTGTCATTTAAAACAATGACACAGGCAAGAAACTGCACCATTACAGAAATGCTTGCTGCCTCGTTCCTGCTTGGCATCAATATTGAAGATACGTCACCGGTAGGGATAAACAGGATAAAACACGCATTTTTGCAAAAAGCAAAATACGATGCGAGGAACCCCAAAGGGATGCAGACGTTTATTGAGATACTCAATAACCCTACAACAAAGACTAAGTATGTTTTCGCACAGGGATTGTTAAAGGGTATTTTGTCAACAACTCAAAGGGCCGGCAAACTTACATGGGCTAAATTAGGCACAGTAATACTTGACCTTGAAGGTAAGCTGCCTGCAGCCGACGAACTGACGGTTCGGGTTATTGATAAAGAAAAAATTGTTGTTGAGTTACTGGCACAGGTTGAGGCGCAATTAAACGATAAAAACAAATAAGATGCCAGATCAAAACGGAAATTTATTACCAGGCGAGGCCGGGTATATAGCGACAGAAAATGAAACAACCCATGTACAGCCTGAAAATGACAGCAATACGGAATTGCCGGATAACAAGGTACCATTAGCACAATATACGGCGTTGCTTACAGCATACACAAAGTTAAAAGCCCGCGTTGGACTTGATATAATGTATGAAAAAGAACTTGATAAAGAGGCCGGTTTAGTTTAGTTCATAATTTGTTTTTAAGTGAGAAAAGGCCGGGTAAAATCCGGCTTTTTTGTTACTTTTGTTTATCGGTAATTCAGCCGATGTAAAACTCGAAAAAATGAAACATATCTCTTATCCATCCATTGAATAATTTCGGAACGTAATTTCATCTATTAACAGGCAAGTATCATTTGTCGGATTTGATGAAAATAATGAACCAATTTATAATTCATTGGCTAAAAAGCCTGTACTTACATTCAAAGGCACGGTAAAACTACACGGTACAAACGCCGGGGTTTCTTATAATTACACCGATGGTATTTGGGCGCAATCACGAGATAATATCATTACGCCACTAAAAGACAACGCCGGATTTGCTTTTTTTGTTGAAACTCATCAAAATGTTTTTATTAACCTTATGAATAGGTTGGTTATGAATAACAACCTTGATTTAAACAAAGATACGCTTACCATTTTCGGCGAATGGGCTGGAAAAGGCATACAAAAAAGTGTTGCCATATCCAATATTGATAAATCATTTTTCATTTTTGGCGCAAAGGTTTCAAATCCTGATAACGAGCAAAAATCATATTGGATTGAAACATTTGGACTACGTTCGCCAACTGACAGAATTTACAATATTGAGGACTATAAAACTTTCAGTATTGATATTGATTTTAACATGCCACAGTTGGTTCAAAATGATTTAATCAATATGACTATTGAAGTTGAAAATGAATGCCCTGTAGGCGCTGAATTTGGTTTTAAAGGTACTGGCGAAGGTATTGTGTTTACCTGTAACTATAATGATATTATTTACCGTTTCAAATCAAAAGGCGAAAAACACTCCATATCAAAAGTAAAAACCCTTAATCCCGTTGATACCGAAAAGTTAAATTCAATAGCTGAATTTATTGAATACGCCGTTACTGAAAACCGCTTTAATCAGGCTATAAAAGCGATATTTGGCGATAGCGAACCCAACGTAAAAGGAATAGCAGATGTTATGCGCTGGATGGTTGGCGACATAATAAAAGAAGAAAGCGACACGCTTGAAAATAATAGGCTGGAACCAAAGGAAATAGGCAAACATGTTTCCAATAAAGTTAGGCCGATGTTTTTTGCTTTGCTTGATAAAAACACTATGTTGAGTTAATTCGAGTTTTCTTGAATTGTATTAAGCATCGACCTAAAAAATCGGTGCTTTTTTTTGTTTAAAAAAATACTTACTTTTGGTACATGGCAGTAGCTTATTCGATTGATGACGTAAAAAAATTATTTGGCTACCGTGCAGGTACGCGTGGAATAAGCAGTAATGTTACTGCCGATAAATTTAACAGTTTTTGGAACAGTGCTGAAATGAAGTTTTTCAATCAGCTTCATGCCGAATATGCCAAAACGCAAACCATAAGTGACAGTATCAGCAAGTGGATGACGGACCCGATGTTCATTCCTGTTAACGCTAATGGTATATTTCAGTTCTTTACTAATATGAACCTGCTTCATGTTGACAGCATGAGCAACTATGTTCCTGCAACAGGAAGCAATATAGCTACATTAGGCACACTTACACCCGGAAGCGGATATACAGACGGTTCATACCCACAAACGCCGCTGACAGGCGGTACAGGGTCAGGGGCTACTGCTTATATTGTTGTTTTAAATGGTGCTATTGTTGCATGTTTACCGCAGTTGCAGGGTAGTGGTTATGCAGTTAACGACACATTGTCTGCTTCATTATCTGGTGGTACAGGTTTTTCCATTAAAGTAACAAGTATAACAGGTGCAACACAGGACAATCCCGTTACAAGGGTTGAAAAGTTCCTTTGGTCGGCTAATACAAGCAGCAGTTACGAATATCCAACACAACAATACCCGATATACACACAGTTTTCAAATCATTTTGAATTTGCACCTAAAAACATAGGTTTTGCCAAAATAGTTTATCTGCAACAGCCAATATGGAGTTATTGGGGGTACAATTTACAGGGTTATATTGCTACGTTAACAGGGTTGGTTGGGGGAACAGGATACACCAACGGGACTTATACCAATGTTCCGCTAACGGGAGGTTTAGGTAACGGGGCGCTGGCTACGATTGTTGTTAGCGGGGGCGTTGTTATTAATCCTGTACAAATAACAATACCAGGTAAAATGTATTTAACAGGGGATGTATTGTCTGCTGCGGCAGCAAACATTGGAGGTACAGGAACAGGCTTTTCAATAACGGTTTCAAGTTTGGTACCTGGTAGTATAAGGGCATTTTATAATCCTGCAATAAGCGTGCAGCCGCTTTGGAACTCCGATGATATTTCGACAATTGTTGATTTAGCTTTGGCGGATGCAGCAATTGCTGCAAGGGATAGGGAATTAACAAATTTTGCTGAAAATACTTCTAATAAAATACAGTAAATGGGCGCAATGTTATATCTTGAATTTTGTGAGCGAATTATCAATGCGCACTATAACAATTTTGCCGCGCCGGAAGCAACTATAACCCCGCGTTTTATAGCCGGAAGGGTAGCAATGAAAGTTGCCAAAGCAGCGGTTAAAAACGCTTATCAAAATTCAAACCTTGCTGAAGCTACTTACAGTAACGACCAGTTTATAACAGTTTTTAACAACTGTCCGCTATTAACGGACAGTTCAACAGGCAATAAGTACGCGGTTATGCCTGGAACCCCGGCAGGGCTTCCTATGGGACGTGAAATAGCGCAAATAAGTTTTACAGGGTACCCTAACGTTTGGTGTGTTCCAATGCCCAACAGGTATGAATTTATTGCCAATGGTTTACCACCGATACCAGCGCAGGAAGGGATACAACTGTTTAAAGTGGAAAACGGCAATATAGTATTTTACAATTTACCGGGAATAATTACGGGAAGTGTTGACATGAAACTTGTTGGTGCAACCATGCCGGGAGATGCAATATTAGCGCAACCATTAAACTGCCCTGAAGATGTCCTTGACGACATTTTTATTTCTATACTTGCTGAATTAGCTAATGATTACAAGGTTAAAATTGATAATTTAGAAATAGGTGAACCACAATGAGTAAAATTTCTGTAAAACAATTGATTTTTGAGTATTTAAACTCAAAAGATGAGGGAGCTGACAGGTTCGTTCGCCTATACAATATTGCCAGGTTGGAAGGCATGCGTAAATTCAACATGGATATTTGCGGGTCCTTTAAAACAGTGTTGCTTCCAATAGCAGCAAACGGAACGGTACCATTTCCGCCTGATTACCTTAATTACAGCATGATAGGCGTTGTTAATGAACACGGCGAGGGTGTACCATTAAAGCACAATGAAGATATTGTACCTATAAAACAATCGTTTATAGCATCTAAAAACACACAAGTTCCCGTACCTGAAATTCCCGGTTTTATAGAGCAGATTAGCGGGCCTGGCTACCCTTTATTTTGGCTTAACTTTGACTGGGGCGGTGACTTCGTTCATTTATACGGGATAGCAGGCGGACCTCCTTGTATAGGCGAATTTAGCGTTGATGATAACGCACGTTGTTTTTTAATAAACCCCGGTTTTCGATGGAACAGTATTTTAGTTGAATATTTAACCAATGGTCTTGATTGCGCTACGAATACCTACATGATTCATACATTTGCGGCGGATGCTTTTACGGCATGGTTGCGGTGGAAAGACAATATTGATAAAAAAGGCGTTAGTTTTAATGAAAAAGAAGGTTTAAGGCTGGCGTTTAACCGGGAAAAGCAAATGGCAAAAATAAGGTTAAACCCTGTAAGGGTTGCAGAGATGCAACGGGTTTTCAGGCAGCATATAAAATTAGTAGCACGAGCATAACATGGCACAGGATGATAGCTTAAAACGAACGGGTAAAGCTGGCGGACTTGATACAGAAAGTGCCTACGAAGAAATTGCACCCAATGATTCGCCCTTCCGTCTTAATTTACGCAATGTAGGCTCACAGGGGCAGGATTTAGGCTATGATACAAACATAAACTCAACAACAGCTTTAGCAGGTTCTTTATTGCCCGGAATAAATAATATTGTTGGTGGGGGAGGTTTTGACGAAACAGGCCAGGTTCTTGCTTTTCGTTTTAACAGTGCAGGGAACTGCCAGATTCTTTTATACAATTTTTCTACAAACGAGTACCAGGTAATTTTTACAGACGTTACAGACAGTGGCGGACAAACGTTATTACCATTAAACCCGGCCAATGAGGTAACAGCAGTTCTTTTTAACGACACTTATGCAATATGGGCGGCAAATGGTTTAGAAGCAGGGTACACCAATTTAAAAACACTCGCTTCCGGGGGATACGGCACTATATTGTGGGAAGATTTATCATTGCTTAAACCACAATGCCCGTCACCGATATTGCAGGTACCCAACGCGACCACGCCAAATATAATAACATCGGGTTTTGGCAGTGATGCAGGGCAACCAGCCAATTATCTTTATTCCAAACTTTGCCAGTTTATTGTACAGGGGGTTAATGCCGATTACAATTATACCGCATGGGGGCCGAGAAGTAAACGGTTTACACCATATCAGGAAAATACACCTTTTTTAGGGGCTGAGGTCGCACAAAACAACTACATCATAGTTCCTGTTTACATTTGGTCAACACGCATCACAACGCTTAATATAGCGGTTCAGTTTGATGACAGCGGACAGTTTTATATATGCAAAAGTGTTGACACCAGTTATATCTATGCTTTACCAAATACATCTGTAAATATTTCGCAGGAAATTTATGAAGCATATAACCCCGCAACAAATACATATTACTTTGTTTTTTACAACAATACCGTACTTATCCCGGTAAACATTAACGAAACAAATTTGCTTTTTGATTACATATACCCATCAACGGCAATAGGAAAGTTAAACGGTAATTTACCTGCTTTATCCAACTGGAATACGCTTTATGCAAGGCCGGTAATTCCGGTTACGGTAGCGGCGGTAGGTTATAACCCTAACATAACCATACCAATAAACGCAAGGGCTAACCCTTTAATTTCTTTGGGGTATTTTGCGGGATCAAGCGGAAGCGGAGCGGGAAACCACAGGAGAAATATGTTTATCTCTTTAAGCGGTGCCCCGGTAACCGGGGACGTGGTAGTAATTATTACCGCCGACATAAGAAACGCCCAGGCAATAAGAAACTATACCTATACCGTACCATCAGCACAGAATGGAAATCTTGCCGCGGTTGTACAAAGCATAGCACAGACATTAAGCGGAAGTTATGTAGTTTATGGGACAGGTTATAAAATAAGCTGGACAGATTTGCCGTATTACGGGCTTCAATTATTTAATATTGAGCTTTATTTCAGCGGGGCAACGGTAGCAAACTCAATACCTACTGTTTTGGATAATACCAGTTATCAGGTTGCTATTGAATATTTTGATTACAAATTAAGGCCGTTTCCAATAGCTACAGATGACACTTACATTGTAAGTTCCCCGTCTTACGCACAGCAGAACGGAAACGCAACAGCTATAAGCCTGACAATAAACATTGCAAATGCCCCGGTTGGTGCAATGTACTATCAGGTAATTATTACACCGCCAACACCGTTAAAAGTGCTGGATACTGTTTGCTGTTTGATAAATTATTTAGGTGCGTGGAATGCAAGGACAAACAGTCCGTCACTTTCTATTAATATGCCCACCGGAAACATCGGGGATACCTATCAGATAACAACACCTTTTTCACAGGCAGCGCAAACAAGTTCTGTACCATACACTAATTTGGGTACGGGCGAAGATTATAACACAGGTGATTATGTTACAAATGTTGGCGGTACTACAGGCGGGGCACAGGCCGGTACTTATTTTAAAGTTTTGCCGAAAGAGTTTGGCAACATAGCGGCCACAGACGGAAGTAATGGTATTTTGGTTTTTTCTTTAAATTCACTTGCTCTTTTAAATTATTCTTTTTCGCAGGAAAACGTAACTACAAACCTTGTTTACGACTACGCACAGGGTGACAGGTGTACATTGCATTACTGGATAGACAGCAGCGGAAACAAAAATTTCTTTAACCAGCCATGTATTGACCTTGCTGTTTTGGGGTATGATGCAGGTACTTATCTTGTGAAAGTTGAAAATTCAGCGGCGTTAACATTCAGCGGTTTCCATATTTATTATAACGGAAACCAAATAGATGCTAAAAATATTTTCATGCGTTTATATTCGCCGGGGCAGCAGAATTTAGCGGCATCTACAGCCTTAAACACTACTGTTTTCAGGGAAATAGGCGTTTATTACCCGGTTACCAACGGACAGCACAGCCAGTTAGGTATTACAATCACAGACGGCGGCGCATATTATAAAACAAGGCAATTCCCGGATGCAATAAAACCTTATACTAACTCGCCGGTATCGGTATTAGCTACTGATTTAAATTACAGTGATTTTTATCCGTCTGCATATTATTCTTTTGGCAGGACAAGGACTTATTATGATGTACTGGAACAAAGTCAGCAAAGTGCTTTAATTATTACAGGAAACCCGTATATTATCGGAAGCAAGGTAAACGGGTTAAACCGTTTTTACCCTTTAAATATTTACGGCAATAACAACGGGCAAATATCATCAAGCAAAGGAGGTGTACAGGGGCTTATACAGCGCGGGCAGGAATTAATTGCCCTACAGCAACGCGGTGTATTTTATATACCAGTGAACGAAGCATATACCGTAGTTAACGACCAGTTGACCGGGCAGTCTATCAGTTCAATACTATTAAATAACGGAAGATATGATACTTCTGATGTTGGTATAGGCTTAACAAAAGCGTTTTGCCAGCGTTACGGCACTATTTACATTGTTGATCCCAATAAGAGCCTGCCATACAAAATAACGTCAAGGGTAGAGAGTATAGAAGGTAAAATGTCAAAGTTTTTTAAAAACTTAATACAAGCAGCTTACCAGGCCGGAAACCGTATCAATTTATTTTATGATGACTATTATGAAGAACAGGTACTGACAGTTCAGCCGGAAAGTTCAAATGTGCAGTCATTCCCATTTACGGCAAGCAATTGGAACGCTTACAATAATTATAACATTACCCCCGGTGAAGTAACAGCGGAAACAAACGGAAGCAATTCCACTGTATCATACAATTCAGTAACAGGAATAGCAACGTGGATACCAAATGTAAATTATACAGGTAGTGATACCGCAACATTTACGTTTAATCCCGGCACGGGAGCAATTACCCTGAATATTTGTTTAATCTGGACAGCAGGCAATACAAATGTTAATCCATTTAGTTTTATACCTTTAACTGGACAGGCTTTATCTTCTGTTATATCAAGCATAAACAATATAACAGTAACAGGGCCAAATATAAGTGTACCTATCAGTATAAGTGGAGCAGATGGTCAATACAGCGTAAACGGAGGGGCGTTTACCTCTGCAGCCGGAATGGTTAATCCAAACGATACTATCCAGGTAAGGCAAACATCATCAGCAACGAACAGCACCGAAACAACAACAACATTAACGATAGGAAGCCAAAGCGCACCTTTTAATGTAACAACTTTAGCAATGGGTTCAGGTAATTATAATGTACAATCGCAATATGGTTTAACCATTACATCAATAAATAACGGAACAGCAACGGGAACCCCTTCTGCACTTTCTTCAATAAGCATATCACCTGGTCAACAGGTTTACGAAGTTTATTCTGCCATAACAGCAGGAACTATAATAATTAATTATAGCGGTGCCCCTGTTATACCCGGTAGTATATATTTTGGGTTAAGCGTTTCGGGTACACAGGTGAATGATATATTGGTAAGCGGAACAGGAAGCGACACATTAACTTTCCCGTCTAATGTAACAAATCCGACAGCAATAAGTATTTATGTTTTTATATATTAACCATGCCATACAGTAATATTGAAAATTCACCAATAAATATTAACCTTCTTACGGAAGCTAATACTACCGGATGGTTATTGCCGGGGGATGGCACGGCTGTACATAGCTGCAACCCCGGAAACTTAATATTAGGACAATACCCTATAACAGCAGGACAAAGTTATTATCTGACATACATTATAAACGCTATAAGCAGCGGTTATGTGCAGGTGCAGTCCAATGGTTCAAACGGAAATGAAAATACCACTGCGGGGCTAAAAACGGATACTATAACGCCAACAGTAAACGGATACCTTTCAATTTATGCAAACGGTAACTGTACAATAACAGCTTTTACTATTGTGCCATTGGCAGGTACAGGAACAACAATAGTTTATTCGGCAACAAACAGTGCAAGGCGCGGGGAGGCAATATGGTCTGATTTCAGAAGCTACTGCCCTGACTTTGGCTGGTCATTATATACCCGGACAATAGTGGCTTATAATGGGCAGCTTTACTTATTTAACAACGGACCCTCGGCAAGTACAAATAATTTTTTCGGCACACAATATCAAAGTTATATTACATTTGTTGAAGCAAAGAACGCGGCTGTAATAAAAGATTTTGAAGCTTTGAGCTATCAGGCCAATCAGTTACTTGTAACGTCTATAG
>Ga0208620_1000221_pt1 | contig 9547 bp, 10 predicted proteins | sample CryBogCBH24Jun08_FD_184593 | JGI IMG/M metagenome (GOLD analysis project Ga0208620, IMG submission 184593) | Freshwater microbial communities from Crystal Bog, Wisconsin, USA - CBH24Jun08 (SPAdes) | ecosystem: Environmental > Aquatic > Freshwater > Lake | place: Crystal Bog, Wisconsin, USA... | reverse complement strand
GTAGCTCACAACGCACCCTTCGACATTGGCTTCTTGCAAGCCGCGAGTCGCGAACTTGAGTATGCCTGGCCCAAGTACCGCGTCATAGATACCGTTCGCCTGGCGCGCTCTGTCCTCACCCGAGATGAGGTCACCGATTGCAAGCTGGGAACTTTGGCTGTCTTCTTCAATACTCAAGTCACTCCAACGCACAGGGCTTTAGACGACGCCCAAACCACCGTTGAAGTCCTGCATGGACTTATTGAAAGACTAACTGGTTTTGGAGTTCAGACATTTGGAGAGCTCGAGAAGTTTTCCCGAAAGCGGATAAAGCGCGAACCTAGGCTGATTTAAATCCTTGGGTGAAGATTGCCCAGCGGCGTAACGACTCCTTGGCCGCACCGGAATCCACAGCGGCAGTCGCCAACGCATATCCATCTCTTAGCTGTTCCGTTATCGACTTCTCAAAATCTCCCTTGTAAGCCGCGAGCGCGGCAGCTGCATTGAGGAGCACGGCGTCACGCGCTGGACTCTTCTCGCCCTCAAAGATACGTAGGGTGACAGCGGCGTTGAACTCCGAATCCCCACCGGCCAGAGTTTCGATCGGGGCGTGTGCGATTCCAAGAGCTCGTGGGTCAAAACTCTCAGACCGGACGCCCGCAGCGCTGATCTGCATGATTTGAGTCGTCGTACTCAACGTTATCTCGTCGATCCCGTCATCGCCGCGGAATAAGAACCCTTCGGTGCCACGATCCAAGAGCACATCGGCCATGATCGGCATGACTCTGGCCTTGCTAACCCCGAGCGAGATCGCCTTGGGACGAGCCGGGTTGGCCAAGGGACCCAAAATGTTAAAGACAGATGCCTGACCCAGCTCTTTGCGGGCCGGAGCAGCAAAGCGCATCGCGGGATGGAATTTGGGGGCGAAACAGAAGCCGATGCCCAACTCGGCGACGCAGGCAGCGACTTGTTCGCCGTTGAGGTCGATATTGACCCCGAGGGCCTCTAGGAGGTCGGCTGCGCCCGATTTTGAAGAAGCTGCACGCGCACCGTGCTTAACCACGCGCGCCCCAGCCGCATTGGCGATGATCGCCGCGGTCGTCGAAATATTGATGGTGTTTGCCCCATCGCCACCCGTGCCGACCGGGTCGACCGCCCTGCCTGGGACGGAAATGGGGGCGCAATGCTCAAACATGACCTCGACCAGGGCTTCGACCTCGAGAGGGGTCTCGCCCTTCGCTTGAATGCCCAGCAGGAAGGATTTAATGGTCTCCTTATCGGCCAAGTCGCCCAGAATCTGGCCCATGGCCCACTTAGCCTGCGCCGCCCCTAAATCTTCGTGGTCGGCCAATTGGGCGACGATCTGATCCCAAGAAATCTCGCGCTGTTCCATGCCCTAAATCCTATCTTTCGCGTGATCAGACTCACCCATGAATCCGACGCCCGTTAACTCGCTCATTACTTAAAAGTGGGAGAAATCAGGAATAATGCGCGCGTGACCACACTAGAAGCCCCGGCCAAGAACAATCGTCCAAACTTGGTGGCAGTAGGCACCATCGTCTGGCTCTCCTCCGAACTTATGTTCTTCGCAGCGCTCTTTGCGATGTACTTCACAACGCGCGCCGTACAAGGACCCAAGATTTGGCTCGAGTCGACAGGGATGCTCAACGTTAAGTTTGCGGCAATCAACACCACCGTTCTCGTGCTCTCGTCAGTAACCTGCCAGTTCGGTGTATTTGCCGCTGAGCGTTTTCAGAACAAGCGCACCGGCCCGCTCTACAAGTTTTCTAAGTGGGGTATGCGTGAGTGGTTCGCCGTCACCTTCTTGATGGGCGCCTTCTTCATCGGCGGTCAGATTTATGAGTATGCGAACTTGGTCCGCGATGGTCTCTCTCTTTCTTCACGTGCCTACGGCTCAGTCTTCTATCTCACAACTGGTTTCCACGGACTACACGTAACCGGCGGCTTGATCGCCTTCTTGATCGTGTTGATCCGCGTTTCAAAGGCTCGCAAGTTCGGTCACTCGCAGGCAACTACTGCGATTGTGGTCTCGTACTACTGGCACTTTGTGGACATTGTTTGGATTGCCCTCTTCTCGACGATCTACTTGATTAAATAGGAGCTATCAGTGAAACGTATCTCTAGCTTCCGCCGTCACCGCATTGCAGGGCCAATCTTGGTTGTAGCAGCGCTCTTCACCATTGCGACAGCATTTGGTGTCGCATCAGCACTTCCAAGTGCGCAGATGACAGTCGCCTCTGGCACTTCAACTCTGGTCTCTCAAGGTAAAGAACTATTTCTCCGTGGATGCTCCTCTTGCCATGGCCTACACGCAGAAGGTGGCGGCATTGCGCCTTCTCTGATCGGCGTCGGTTCAGCAGCGGTCGACTTCCAAGTGGGTACTGGTCGCATGCCAATGGCCGATATGAGTCAACAGGCTATGCAGAAGAAGCCTCTCTACAACCCGCAAGAAACAGCGGCTTTGGCGGCTTATGTAGCCTCGCTCGCTCCTGGACCTGCTGCAGTCACCAACGAATCTCTCAACTATGAGCGCGATGGAAATGCAGCAAATGGCGGTACCTTGTTCAGGACAAACTGCGCAATGTGTCACAACTTTGCGGGACAAGGTGGAGCGCTCACTAACGGAAAGTACGCACCATCTCTGATGGGCGTTGATCCAAAGTACATTTACGAAGCGATGGTTACTGGCCCACAATCCATGCCAAAATTCACCAACGCCACCATCACTCCGCAAGAGAAGCTCGACATCATCAAGTGGATTCAATCAGCAGATCACGAGCAGAATCTTGGTGGTGCATCACTCGGACGCGTAGGCCCAGTTACAGAAGGTCTCCTTGGTTGGGTCCTTGGACTTGGTCTCCTAATCGGCGCAGCCGCTTGGCTCGCAATGAAGGCGAAATAATATGAGCAACCAGATTGAGCGTTTCCAAGATCCTGGTCTTCCAGAGCATGTGCATCGCAATGCCGATGTCGATCCACGCGCCGCTAAGCGCGCAGAGCAACAGGTCGCAATTCTCTTCCTACTCTCTGCCGCCGGAACTGTTCTTACTATCGCCTCATATATCTATGTAAAGAGCAGTACATTCGTTTATCTCCCAGTCATGGGTCGCACCAACTTGCAACAACTCCTCCTCGGAATTGGCTTAACAGCTGCGACGCTCTTTATTGGTCTTGGAGCAATCCAATGGGCCAAGAAGTTGATGCCCGACGAAGAAGTTATTGCTGAGCGTCACGAATTTCGCTCTGAAGAAGTTGATCGCGAAGAGCTTGTTTCCACTTTTAAAGAGCGCGCAGATGCTTCAGGAATTGGACGCCGCAGTCTGATCAAGCGCACCTTAGGTGTAGCACTTGGTTTGGTCGGTCTTTCACCGCTTGTGCTCCTTCGCGACACCGGCCCTATGCCTGGGGAGTACCTCAACAAGACTGATTGGGCTACTGGAACTCGCCTCTTGCGCGATCCAGATGGTCAGCCAATCCTCGCTTCGGATATCGAAGTTGGCGCTGTTACCCAGGTCCTTCCTGAACTTCCAGCAGGGGTTGAGCGCACGCTTGAGAACACCGGCAAGGATGCTGTGCTTCTGCTTCGCCTACGTCCTGAAGATTTCAACCTGGATCCAGAGCGCCTCTCCTGGACACATGAGGGCATCATCGCCTTCTCGAAGATCTGTACTCACATGGGCTGCGCAGTTGCGCTCTACGAGCAACAGACCCACCACCTGCTCTGCCCTTGCCATCAATCGACATTCGATGTGACACGCGCTGCAAAAGTTATCTTTGGTCCAGCAGCTCGCCCACTCCCACAACTTGCAATCACAGTTGATGCCGATGGTCACCTGATCGCAAAGCAACCATTCACTGTTCCAGTAGGTCCAAGCTTCTGGGAGCGGAACTCATCTAATGGATAACTCACTACTAACTAGCATGGGTGATAAATAATGAAGACGAGTCAAAAAGTTGCAGGAGCAACCGCCAACTACGTTGATGAGCGCACCGGCGCAGCCAAGTGGTTGAAGAAGAACCTCACAAAGGTCTTCCCTGATCACTGGTCCTTCATGCTCGGTGAGATCTGCTTGTACTCATTCATCATTCTGTTGCTGACCGGAACATTCTTGACATTCTGGTTTGACCCTTCACAGCGCGAAGTCGTCTATCACGGTTCGTATCTGCCACTTTCCGGAATTCATATGTCGGCCGCTTATGACTCAACATTGCATCTCTCCTTTGATGTTCGTGGTGGTCTCTTGATGCGTCAGATCCACCACTGGGCTGCGCTTATCTTCATGTCAGCGATCGTCGCTCACCTCTTCCGCGTCTTCTTCACCGGTGCTTATCGCAAGCCACGTGAATTCAACTGGTTGATCGGTGTCGGACTTTTGACATTTGGAATCGTCGAAGGCTTCTTGGGTTACTCACTTCCTGATGATCTTCTCTCTGGAACTGGTATCCGCATCGCTGAAGCCATTCTGCAAGCTATTCCAGTAGTCGGCTCATACTTGGCCTTCTTTGCATTCGGTGGACCGTTCCCCGGAACCGCCTTCATCCCACGTATCTTTATTGTTCACGTCCTGCTCTTGCCTGGACTCTTCTTGGCACTCATCACCATCCACTTGATGTTGGTCTGGTACCAGAAGCACACGCAATATCCAGGTCCTGGCCGCACCGAAAAGAACGTTGTCGGCTATCCATTGATGCCTGTCTACATGGCCAAGGCCGGCGGATTCTTCTTCGTAGTCTTTGGCGTTACAGCATTCTTGGGCGCAGTTGCATCGATCAACCCAATCTGGCTCTATGGTCCTTACACACCAGGTCAGATTTCGGCAGGATCGCAACCCGACTGGTACATGGGTTGGCTCGACGGACTAGTCCGCGCAGCACCACCACTCGAGACTCACGCATTTGGTCACACGATCTCGTGGAACATTCTTATTCCGGGTCTGATCATTCCTGGAATTCTCTTCACTGGAATGGCGCTCTATCCATTTATCGAGTCCTGGATTACGGGCGATAAGCGCGAGCACCATCTGCTCGATCGACCACGCAATGCTCCGAACCGCACCGCACTTGGGGTCACAGCGATCACCTTCATCTTGATCTCGCTCCTTAACGGCGGTAACGACATCATCGCTACCCACTTCCATCTCACTATTAATGGAATCATGTGGTTCACTCGAATCGGTCTCTTCACCATCCCACCAATTGCATTCGTGGTTACCAAGCGCATCTGTCTATCGCTGCAGCGCGCAGACCGTGATCTCGTCTTGCATGGTCGTGAGACAGGTCGCCTCGTGATGATGCCTAACGGTGAGATGCTTGAAGTTCATGAGCCAATTTCAGAAGCGCAGAAGTGGACCCTGACCCAACATCAGACCCCAGAAGCGCTCCCTGCTCCCCTTCCTGCCTCGGCAACAGTGGGACTCAAGGGCAAGATTCGCGCCCGTCTGAACCGCGCTAATGCAGTTCAGATTCCTGCTCCTACGCTCACAGATCTCAAGGAACTTGGAGACGGTCACCACTAACGGCGAATGAAGATTCGTCCGGCTAGACCTTCGGAGGCAGCTCTTATCCAAGAGTTGATCTACGAGTTGGCAGTATTTGAGAAGGCCCCAGAGAGTGCTCAGGCAACCGTCGAGCAGATCACTGCGGCCTTCTTTGCTGAGCATCCAGCGGTCTTCTGTGACCTTATAGAGGATGATCAGGGCGAGGTCCAAGGGCTAGGGATTTGGTTCCTTAATTACTCCACATGGACCGGTACCCACGGCATCTACCTGGAGGATCTCTTCATTCGAGAGTCCGCACGGGGGCTGGGATACGGTAAAGCTTTCCTTCGTCACCTGGCAGCCATCTGCACCGAGCGGGGATATCACCGTTTACAGTGGTGGGTGCTGGACTGGAATTCATCCGCCATTGAGTTCTACAAGGGCCTGGGGGCTAAGTCGATGGATGAGTGGACGACGATGCGCGTAGAGGGCTCTGCCCTAGCGGCGCTCTCAGGATTAAATCAGTAAACCCGCAGGTACGGCGCAGGAGTAGCGCAGGTTCTCCCAAGCGAAATAGTGAAATCTAAGCCCCAGTAGCGAACCGAACATCGGTTTCCAGAAGGGGGCAGGCAAATGTCAGAGGTAATCGTAGTAACAGTATTGGGGCTAGTAGCAGTTGCCCCCATGGCTTATCTAGCCGTAATGGCCGGAGCCGTAAAGCGAAGCGATAGCACCGAGCGCCTTCTTAGTGGTGTGCGCTAAGCCCAGGCTTCTCGTACTCGGTTGTGAAGCCGATGATGCTTACAACCAGTGCTCCTAAAGCAATGACGGTCAGCCACCAGCCGACAACAAGTCCCAGACCCATTGCACAGGCTGAGAGAGCCAGCGGCAATGGCCACCATGAGTGTGGCGAGAAGAATCCCAGCTCACCAGCAAGGTCAGCGATCTCTCCATCATCATTATCTGATGGGAGCAGACCCATCCGCTTATCGTTAGTGAAGAAGTAGAAACCGATCGTTGCAGCAAGCGCAGCGCTGAGGGCGATGGCAGTGATTCCCAGCGCCTCTCCCCCAAGTGCCCAGTAAATGACAGCGAGAACTCCGTAAAAGGCAGCCAAAAAGGCGAAGAGTTTATAACCGGCTTTCATTAGTGACCGCCATCCGTGTGTGCCATATGTGGGTAGTGCAGATCGAAAGCAGGGCGCTCGGAGCGGATCCGCGGAATCGATGTGAAGTTGTGGCGAGGAGGAGGGCACGAAGTTGCCCACTCCAGCGAAGCTCCGTAACCCCAAGGATCATCAACCGTCACCTTTGGAGACTTGCGGCTGATCCAGACGTTGATCATGAAAGGCAACATGGAGAGGGCAAGTAGGAATGATCCGATTGTTGAAACCGTGTTCAAGGTTGTGAAGCCATCAGTAGCTAAATAATCGGCGTAGCGACGAGGCATTCCCTTGATTCCGAGCCAGTGCTGCACGAGGAAGGTGAGATGGAAGCCGAAGAACAAGGTCCAGAAATGGATCTTGCCAAGGCGCTCGTTGAGCATATGACCAGTCATCTTTGGCCACCAGAAGTAGAAGCCGCCGAACATCGCGAAGACCACAGTTCCAAAAAGAACGTAGTGGAAGTGCGCAACCACGAAGTAAGAGGCCGAAACTGCGAAATCCAATGGTGGGCTAGCCAGAATAATTCCAGTCAATCCTCCGAAGAGGAATGTCACGAGGAATCCCATGATGAAGAGCATTGGGGTTTCAAATGTGAGAGAACCGCCCCACATTGTTCCGATCCAGTTGAAGAACTTCACACCGGTTGGAACACCAATCAAGAAAGTCATGAAGGAGAAGAAGGGCAGCAGAACTTGTCCGCTGGCGTACATATGGTGCGCCCACACTGAAACAGAGAGAGCCGCGATACCGATCGTTGCCGCGATCAAGCCCTTGTAACCAAAGATTGGTTTGCGGCTGAATACGGGAAGAATCTCTGACGCAATTCCGAAGAATGGCAGCGCAAGGATGTACACCTCAGGGTGTCCAAAGAACCAGAAGAGGTGCTGCCAGAGCATCGCTCCCCCGTTAGCCGAATCAAAGATATGCGAACCAAAGAGTCGATCACTCTCCAGCCCGAGCAGCGCAGCTGCAAGAGGTGGGAAGGCGAGCAAGACCAAGATCGAAGTAAGAAGAACGTTCCACGAGAAGATCGACATGCGGAACATCGTCATTCCTGGTGCACGCATCGTGAAGATCGTGGTTACGAAGTTAACTCCACCGAGAATAGTTCCAAGACCAGAGATCGCAAGACCGATCACCCAGAGATCGCCACCGATACCAGGCGAATACTGTGAGTTAGCGAGTGGTGCATATGCGGTCCAACCGAAGGATGCTGCGCCACCTGGGCTTAAGAATCCGCCGAATGCCATAAGGCCACCGAAGAGGTAGAGCCAGTAGGAGAGCATATTCAAACGTGGGAAAGCCACGTCGGCCGCTCCAATTTGCAGCGGCATGATGACGTTAGCGAAGCCAACGAAGAGTGGAGTCGCAAACATCAAGAGCATGACCGTGCCGTGCATCGTGAAGATCTGGTTGTACTGCTCTGTGCTCAGGAATTGCAGTCCTGGGCGAGCCAACTCAGCACGCAACAAGAGCGCCAAGATTCCCGCGATGATGAACCAAGCAAAAGAGGTGATCAAATAGAGATAGCCGATCGTCTTGTGATCAGTTGAGGTGATCCACTTTACGAAGAGGCGTCCCTTGGACTGTCCCTTCGGAGCGGGTGCGTAACTGGAAGCCGATGTCGTTGGTTCTGCAAATGTTGTCATCGTTATGCCACCTTCAGAGAGTTGATGTACGCGTTGTATTGCTCAGGTGTAACAACCTTGACTGTAAAGAGCATCTGGGAGTGATTGCGACCGCAGAGAATATTGCATCGGCCAGGGAAGGTTCCGAGCTTCTCGGCAGCAAACTCCAAGTGGTTAGTAACGTGCGGAAGAGCCTGGATTTGGATCATGAAGGCTGGAATCCAGAAGCCATGGTCAACATCGTTTGAGTCGATCGTGAAGAGAACCTTTTGGCCGAGTGGAAGTACGAGCTCCGGACGTTGTGCTGGAGTTCCGGTCACAGTTGGAGCTGAAGGAATATCGTTGTAAGTGAACTGCCATGACCACTGAATCGCGTTCACGTGAATGTTATGTGGCGCGGTGGCAGGCGTATCGACCTTGGTGATGCGAGATTCATCGCGAGCGGTGTACCCGAAGAGGACCGCAACGATGATGAAGGGAATAAGGGTGTAAGCAATTTCAACTGGGACGTTGTAGCGCACCTGCTTAGGGAACTCTTCATTCTTCTTGCGGTGGAAGAAGACCGGCCACATCAACAGAAGGAAGGTGAAGATACCTACGACTGCAGCAGTTACCCATGCCCAGTACCAGAGCGAGCCCGAGGTGTCATTGACACTCGAGGCACCCTTGGTGAATCCCAGGCCAGAGATACTCTGGTTGGAGCAGGAGGTGAGCAGCAAAGTGCTCGTCGAAATTACTAAAAGTCCGATAATTCGGCGGGTACGACGCATGGGAGAAGGATAACCATCCCACTCGCCTAGCGTGTGAACAGCGGGTAGCGTTCTTGGGGTGGGTTCAGTCACAGGCAACTTCCAGAGCGAAACGCCGCTCCATCCCGCCGCCAGCGCCTTTTTAACGGAAGCATTCAATCGAGGTTGGGCCAACCCTGATAAGCGCCATACCGAGTCCCAGCAGGCCGCGATCCTTCTCAATGAGGCTAAAGAGAGCATCGCCGGGCATCTAGGAATCCGGCGTGATCAGGTGGAGATCCTCTCTGACCCCGCCATCGGGTATCACTTGGGGATTTCAGGGCTCCTCCGCGAGGGTTCGAGGCTCTTTTATCCCGCTATCTCCCGGTCTGAGGTCTTCGCCATCGCAGAGGGAGTCTCGGCTGAAAAACTGGAGGTTGACTCTTCAGGGGCCGCGCAGAGCCCGGTTGGCGAAATCGGGGATGTGCTGGCATGGCAGGCTGCCAACGCCGAAACCGGAACTATCGCGAACCCTCCAGATGCTTTCGC
>Ga0208620_1000216_pt1 | contig 9622 bp, 14 predicted proteins | sample CryBogCBH24Jun08_FD_184593 | JGI IMG/M metagenome (GOLD analysis project Ga0208620, IMG submission 184593) | Freshwater microbial communities from Crystal Bog, Wisconsin, USA - CBH24Jun08 (SPAdes) | ecosystem: Environmental > Aquatic > Freshwater > Lake | place: Crystal Bog, Wisconsin, USA... | reverse complement strand
TCAATATGTACTGGATCAATTTGATCGCAGTCTCAACACCTACTGCGCATCTGCGCTGGGAAAAATAAAGGATGCTGCAGCGAATCGTACCGACAACAGGATGAATTCAGCCATCGAGGAATTTCGCCAGGGACTCATGGCCCAGGCCGGCTATGCCCTGACCAGCAGCTATGGATTTGGGAAATATACCAGTATCAATCCCAAGTCGGGTTACATAGAATTCCGTAGTGCCGGTAATAAAGATTATTTTGCCGACGTAGAAAAACTACAGGACACCCTGTTGAGATACGCCTATGCCATGAGTATTGCCGGCGACCCCGCAGCCGAACGTGCCGAATACGCCAAAAAATTATATAAAATACTAGCCAAGGTGGAATTGGAGGATGTGCCGGGAACCAAAGGTGGTCGCCGTCGTCAGACAGTGGTGCCAAGTCAACCCGACCAGGACCCCATGTATCTGTTTACCAGTTACATAGTGGGCAAAATAAATCTCGGCGACTTGAAATCCCAACTCAGATCCATAAATTTTACTAGAGAGGCCCAGCGTCCACGCTATCGTCGGTGGCTGGTTACCCAGCTCAGTGGTGAACGCGAGGGTCAACATATAGAACTCATGGCACGAACAGAATTGGAGGCAAAAAATCTTGCCTGCACTGAATGGCAAATGCTGCAGCGCGATTACAATCGCGATCAGCTGGAGGCTATTCCACTGGACCATGGCAGCAAGGACGATGCTCAGCCTACTGCCACTGGTAATGTCAAAGTAGCCGTGCGACGGCGAGATGCCAACGGACACGCCACGGGGCCGGTCCGAGACGAATTTGAGGTTCCGGCCGGCGATGGTGATGCAACGAATACGGCTATCGAACGTTGGTGTAATGACAACGGCGAGCAACGCCGCCAGATGTGGTTCACGTTATCCGATGAAGTTGATCCAGAACTGATGAATGACTATCGACGACGGCTGGCGGCAGTTAGAGGTCCAGCGGCTGATCTCGATGGTTGGTATGCACTGCGACGTCGCGGCGGTGGCCGGGGAGTGATAGAACATCAGGGTGCCGGCCGCATATTGTATCAATTTCAGGCCGCAACCTCAAGTGAGGCCATCGATAAAAAACGACAATGGTGCGAGCAGAACAACATGCCATACTTTGACATATGGTTGGAGCTACTGGAGAATGTGCCCGAACCAATACGACAAGAGTACAACCGCAATCTCGCCCAAAACAGCCAGGCAGCCCCAGCAGCGCCGACCCGGGTTCCCGGGTGGCGCGAAGCAGCTGCGCAGACACTACGTCGTACCTACCCCGATGTGTTGTGCGCTGATCCAGAAATCATTAGTCCAACAGGACAATGGGTAGTCTTCAGTGGCAGCACCTTTTACAATTTAACGACGTTACCCGCGAGCAATGGATGGGATGCATTGTGGAGATTCCACTATTGGGTCAGTGACATTCCAGAGGACCGTAGAGATATATATCGTCTACGACCGGCAGATCAGAGAGATATTGAATACACGAATAACCTCACGACGCCCAACAGGACGACACCAGAACCTCCAGTCAATTGGGATGGCGGTCCGCCTGTTCATACCGAACCTGAGGGTGCAGTGACACCAATTCCAACAACCGGAGGCGGTGAATTTACTGGACGCTGGAATATCATCAGCAGTCGCACCGGTGAATCACTCCACACCTTTGGCGGTATCGGTAATGTTCAGGCCGACGCCCTTGGAGTGGCACGTGATTGGGCTCAACAGACTGGGTTTGATGATCCGATTGAAGTATACCCCATAATGAGATGATATGAGAGCCAATGAATTTATAACCGAAGGACGCCTGGACCTGGATATACATACCCTGGCCCAAAAATTTGTGCCGTTTGTCAAACAGCATCTGGATCTCCAGGATCTACCAGAGATTGAGTTTCTAGATCAGCCACTGGAGGGAACGTTTGGCCAGTACCATGACGGCACCATACGTGTGGTGTCAGCCGGGCGGCATCACATAGATACCCTGCGTACTCTTGCACACGAACTGGTACACTGGAATCAGGACTCACAAGGACGCATTGGGCCCGAATCGGGCGAGACCGGCAGCGATGAAGAGAACGAAGCCAATGCCCTGGCCGGAGTCATCATGCGTGATTTTGCCGAGGCGCACCCGGAATTGCTGAAAGTGTTGCGCGATAACAACAACCATTGACCCAATTACATCAAAATGCTATACTGATAACATCAGTAGAAACTAGGAAATACAAATGAAACGCAGCCAACGCCAGACACAACGTCGCTTCCGTAGCCTGGCAGATTATGTCTATTCTACCCAGCCGGCTGACATCCAGGCGTTTTTGCTCATGCTGGAACGTATCCCCTCGGGTCCGGGGTTTGCACCCATGACTCCGCAGCAATTTGCAGACGATCTTGCAGCCACAGCCCGCCAGGCGTCGGCCGATAAATAACTGATGCGCATTGACGAAATTACAGCCGCCCAGCCCGGCGATATACACCAGCAGATGTATCAGGAATATCTCCGAGACCAGTGGGTGCCACATGAGCTGGACGAATCTCGTCGAACCGACTCACGGACGGCCGTACGGACGGCCGCACCCAATCCCGCGATCCAGACTCCACCAGTGGTATTCCTCAAATGTCAGCTGTATCAGAAAACTCTAGAAACTCAGTTGGCCAGATATGGTCCTACACTGCAACGGGCACTATTGGATTTTCAACAACTGAAGACTCAAGACACCAATCGTCGGTTTGGTACTCATGACCGCACATTTCCGTCTGGTCGACCACTTACTCGATACGTACCACATATGGGCCATTGTCATCTCCTGAGTGACAGTGTATTGTTCTACACCTGCACCGGCAGCAATCCCAAAGTCATTAAACTATATGCTGTCACCAGTCATGACGAAGCCGGAATTGGTCAACCGGGCAGCATGCCACGCCAAAAATCCCTGGGTCAAAAATTCGGTAACCAGACCTTCTAATCTGTTGTATTCCAGCAACAATCCAATTATTGACTGATAAATTCCTTAAATGTATAATAGCAGTATTGTAAATGATAAGGAGCAGTGCATTGAAAACAGCAACCACCCTGGAATTTCGTAGCGCAGTTCGGCATGCAGCTCACCTATTGGGCGTCACATTGGGCACCAGCTGGACTGAAGGCGCCAACGTTTCCGGATCTGGCAGCCGGCGCTATGTGGGTTTTCAAGCCATGAACTCAGCCCGTCTGGTGGCAGTAACCACAGAGATCCTGCTCAATGATCGCGGTCTCACTGCCAAGACCCGTGGCGGAGACCTGTATGTTCGCGGCACTTGCCGCCTGGCACGATAGGAGATCCACATGGATATCAACACATTGAAACATCAGATCATCAACAGCGGTTTTACCAACGATCAGCTGAATGAATTGTCACTGGCCATCAATTACAGTCGTGTGCAATTGAGTCGCCAGATCAAACGTGCCCTGGCCGTGGGCGACACAGTGGAATTCACCCACACTCGATCCGGTACACAGCATCGGGGCACTGTGCAGAAGATCAACATCAAATATGTGGTCGTTTACTGCCACAACAACCTAATCACATATCGTGTGCCGGCTGCCATGTTGACCAAAGTTTAAATCACCCTTCGTCCTAAGGAAATTATCATGCAAACTTTTCGAGTCACTTACGCCATCAGTACTAACCCCAATCCCGGTCCAAATGAGGCATTTGAGAGCCGCACTGATATCAGTCATCTGGAATTGGTGATTCCGGCCATTGGTGCCGGCCAGGCCAAAACAATTGTGGAGAACTTGTTTGGTGGTCCCCGCCGTTGTTATGTCAAATGTGTCTATCCGGCTTGATGGCCGGACTTTTGACCAAATGAATTTTGGATTATAGTTGACACATCAAACTCAAGTGTGCTATAATCCAAGATACAGCAGTACCCTTTAATCCTTCAATCCCGAATCGGAGTTTATATGTCTAAAGATCGTTTATTTTCAGTAACTGGTGTTTCACGTCGTCAAGGCGAAATTAAAGTACGTTTTGCAACTGAGATGACCTATGTCAAGAACCTCGGCAAAGCTGGCCACACTGACATCGAGTTGATTGATGCTGGTCGTGAAATGTCCAAGGCCGAGTTGGTTGAGTTTCTCAAGACCACTCCATTGTATCAAAATCCCGAGTACCAGGCGGCTATCGATGCCCGTGCGCAACTGTATGCCGGCAAGGACACTGTCAAAGCTGTCCGCACTGCTAAAGCTAAACCTTCGCTGGAATCCATCCGGGCTCGTGCCGAAGCCGAAGCAACTGAGTAATCTACCAGGGGGCAATCCGGCCCCCATTTTTCTGGAGTATCAAAATGAGTAAACCAGTTTTTGAAGACCTGTTTAAGTTCAGCGGTCGCCGCAATCGCCAGAGCTATATCCTGTTAACCTTTGCTTTGGTGGCAATCCAAATGGTTCTTGGCATCGTGGCCGCCGCGGCGGTCGCCAGTACTGGCGCCACAGCATCAGGTCCGGCATTGGTGCTGGCATTTATTTGCATGGCGACCATTGTGGTCCTGGGTGTAGCTGAGTGGGCTGGTGCCAGTCAACGTGTCCGAGATTTTGGGCAGAGTGGTGTATGGTCATTGGTTATGCTGGTGCCTTATGTGGGCTTTGCATTCAGTCTGGCTCTGATGCTAGTGCCCAGCAGCGAAGGCGAGAATAAATACGGCCCCAGCTGTATTTGATACAGTATGCACTGGGGAATTTGGTTCCCCAGACCGCATAAATAATTGTATGTTAATTTCTGAAATTTTCTCACTGAGTCGGAAGCAACCAACAGAACCAGGTGTGGGTGATCCGACTCCGCATGATTACAATCCCGGCTGGCAAGAGTTAAATTGGCTCAAGGAACAGGGCAAAAGACGCGGGGAATGGTTGGCCGGGCGGTATCAATTATTTGTTCCACGCCCCAATCCTCGTGCTACAACCGTCAGAGACCGCAGACTGGCCAATCTAGCCAATAAAGGTGCCTGGGACGACAAAGACCCCACCCAACTTAAACCGTACTATGCCCAATGGGAACGGGGTCCTAAAGAACTCAGCGCCACTGGCCAGGCAGACGACCATCAGGTGGCAGAAGCAGCTCCGATCCTCATACCTGGCCGTGCTGTGTCACCGCCGGGCACTAATAAACCCGTGGCTAATTTTTGGACCAGCACTGGTACAAAAACATCTGACGGCTGGTCCAGCGACTGGGCCCAGTGGGTTCATGACGAACAACGGAATTGGTTTTCTCCACAGGGGTATCTATACAAAGTCAAACCTGGTGCCATTATTCTTGAATTAAATAGTTCACGTGATGCCGAAAGAGTATTCCATGCATTCAGTAAGCTAGGAAGAACCAATGAACCTCCGGAATATTATCGAAATGACGTCGAAGGCGCCATGCAGTTCACTTTTCCCTGGGATCAAATTGCCCGGCATTTTGACGGCGTCTGGCATGGTGGTTATCGAGATCAAGGATTCATGTATGGATGGGACGTGGAATCAACCGCCTGGTTTGACACCAGTTTCCTACAGCTGATGGGCGAGGTTCCAGTCACTGGTTATGGCTACGATGATGAAGATGAATGATATTCAGTCGACGGTATGAACCCCTTGACTGATGCCCTGGATAAGTATATAATGGTTTAGTAGTGGTAGACTTAAAATATGTATGCCACAAAACAGAATTGTAGTTTAATGCTTTAAGAGAAAGGTGCTTCGGACGGGAGGGGCAGAGCCTCCCCGGGTCCACCAGAAAGAACTCTCCCTAGTGATCCGTAAACTAGTGGAATTAGTAATGTATGCAAACGGCCATGTCTAAGATGGGCATATATTATGAATGACAAGAGAGTTCTTCCTAATGGGCCCGACTTAGATTCGACGGGGTGATTAGTATCAAGGAGATCTACACGGTAGGCGATGACCGAAAATCAAGCAAAACTTATAACCGCAAACGACGAGTTATTCTTAGCAGCCGCTTGAACGGTATGTGGGCGTAGGAAAATACGTAGCAACAGAAACCACCAAAAGGCTTCTTCGGAAGCCTTTTTTCTCGTATAATAAATACATGCGCCCGAAGCCGAATGTCCACGCAGGAGCTTCTAAACCTCCCAGTAGCGGGTTAGATTCCCGCCGGGCGCACCACTTAAAAGGAAAATAAAATGTTATAGATTGAACCAATTGAATTTGCATGTAAAGAATTATCATTCCACTTCAACAAACGGCACCTGGAAGATGACACGATCCCCATGTGGGTTGTGAAATGCCGAGGTGAGTCATACTACGTTAATCACGTATCCTGTAGTCTGCCTTGGAGCACCAAGGAAACACCCTCAAATAGTCACACCAAAGGCAGTATCAAAATCAAAGAATGTCTGCTGACCATTGATACCGAAAATTCAGCCACCATATCTGAACTTACCATGACGGATCGAATACGTCTTAAAAATCGCGACCGTGGTATCACTCGCATTATTTTCGGTGGAACCAGCGGTCTGGCATTGCCACGAGCATTCCAGGAGGATGGTATACGACATAGTCCATTTCGACGAATAGCGGCCGGTTGTGGTAGTACCTGGACGGTATGTGACATATTACGTCAGTCCGATATGACTCTGCTGGCTCTCAAATATCCCAATACCTTCCGTGTTCTCAAACCCAATGAGACCTACTATCAGGCATACGACAGCCGGGAAGAATGGGACCGTTTGGCAGCCGAGGCCGACAGTGAAATCTACGGTCTTGATGATTATTCGGCAGACGATGACGAAGAAGATGATTGACTGGCTGGAACTCGTAACCAGACTGGCTGTCAACACATAAATACCAGATGAGATATCATGAATTCAATCTGACACCGGAACTGGACGAAGATCGACTGTCGGAGCTGACGGGCATCAAACAACAGGTTCAGCGATTGCCACAGGATCCCAAACCTGCGGCCGTGGTCGATTCCCATGGCATGGACACCAAACCGCTGCCGCTGGGTACAGACTGGCATGAAGTCATGATCCAACATGGATTTCGATCCATGGGCCATGGCTCATTTGGCACCGTATGGGAACACCCCCGACTGCCCTATGTGTTGAAGGTATTTGCAGCCCGCGATCGGCCCTATATAGATTGGATCGCCACAGCACGACAGCACAGTGACAATCCGCACATTCCCCGGTTCATCAGTCCACGCCTGGTGCGTATCAACCACAATGTGGTTGCGGTGCGCATGGAACGACTAAGCCCGCCGGATTCCATTGCATCACGGCTGATGTGGGTAACTGATGATATTGTGACTTTCAGCAAGCTCGAAAACTGCACACCGCGACAACTGATCAAGAAACACGGACTGGATACATTTGATACAGTATTTGCAAGCTATATTCAGACTCATCCAAAATTTCTCGATGCCATAACCATCATTTCAGAATTTATTGCAACCACCGGACACTACCCAGACCTACATGATAAAAACATAATGCTGCGCGGCGATGTTGCAGTATTCACTGATCCGGTGTATGACCCAGAAGAAATGTGATAGGCATATTACAGAAGAAGATGAAAATAAGTGATATCATTCTAGAATTCCAACTGCGTAAGAACCAGTGGGAATTGAACATAAGCCGGGCCGCCAAACACGAAGTCAGCGACGATCTCATACGCCTGGTGCAGACGGCCTATGCCGGCACACCCCAGGGCAGTTTTGTCAACAGCATCAGTAATCTCTTGCCCAGTGATTGGGCAGTACTGGATTTTGATGCTGATCCCGATGTGGACTCGGCAGTGTTCTATCGTGGACCGCGAGCCGGAGAACCCTGGCAGGGCCACAAGATACAGGGCCTGGGCCATGACGGCAGTCGGGCCAGCAAAGATCGAGCTCTGGAGAAATTGGTGGAAATGTTACAGCAACCCGGCTGGTGGATCGAGACTTCGGGTGCATTGCGACGGGTGTTGTCCCAACTGGGCTGCCAGGCAGTCAGCGACTCTGGCCGATTAGAGGCTCTATTTCCCAACTGTCAGTTGGAGATGATTGATCATCAAACTTATACACGGCGGCTGCCCGCGGGTGGACGCATAACCGAAACAGTATTTGGAAATCCACGACTGGTGAAATAATTCACCAGTGGTCAATCAAGCGTAGGTTTCGGGTTGTGAGCTGCGGATCAGCTCGGCGTGGTCGGAATCAGGGTCGACTGGATTGGCACCAGCGGGACCAGATTGCACTACTCCGCCGCGATGATCATAGATCTTGGCCAGCTGGCCAGAACTGCGGCGCACGTACTCTAGAGATTCTTCTAGGCTTTCGAATTCCCGGATAATGGTTTCAAGAATACCATTGGCCCAATTGTGTAGTCTTACTGTATGCTTTCCCACGATTCTGTCCTTTTAAAATATTTAACCCATATGCGTTGAGTCCGGCGGGTATAATGATCCAGACTCCATCGGTGGGTAGCTGTATTTATCTGTGGCCAGCGATAAGCCATCAACAGTCGTTGCGCTATGGCGCGACTGTCAGTGGGATTGGCGCAGAATACATGTATGCCCCAGGGCAATTCACTGCTGCACACCAGGGGCACACCCTGACTGACTATGTCGGCGCCCACGATGTTAAAGGTTTCACTGAAACTGACCTGTAGGCCCACGTCCATCTGCCCACATAGCTCTAGAAATTCCGGACGATCCAACCAGTCATGCATGACCATGGTGTGACCAGTGTGATTGATTTGTTGAAAAAATCCCAATAGATTGTTCAGCACCGGTTGGCCCTTCTGTTCCACACGGTTACCATTGATGTGAAATCTCAGCTTCTTGCCGATGCGCTCGGCAAACTCCACAGCCGCCAGAGCCTGAATCAGATGATTCTTTAGCGGGCGCACTGCCCCGAAACATCCTACATCCACAAACTCCGATGTTCTGTCTAGTTTTTTTGTCTTGTACTGTTGGGGGTAGTAATTGGGTAGATATATCACTCGTTGATCGGCGGTTTTCTGATCCCAGCCGTTCAGCATACTGAGATATTCCTGTACTTCTCGGCAAGCTCGCGGAGCATTGGCGGCTATCACCACATTGTTTAGTGTACTGTAGTCGCCCAACCAGTCCATGGCTATGCCCTCATTGGCCATGAAAGGTATCTCGCTGTGTAGACGAATTACCCACTTGACCATGGGGTGTAGTCGCTGTAACTGTGCAATCTTTTCTGGAGTAACCCACAGTGCTTCGATGATCACGTGACTGGGACGCCACTGAGTGACTTCGCGGTCAACACAATTGCCATCAACCACTATGCTCATTCGACTGTTGACATCGTTAGCCAGCAACATTTCATGCATGAACATGGCACTGTTGTGTAGGCCGGTGATCAATCCCGGACTGTTGTGCAGAGTTTGGTGGTAGTCTTCACGCTTTTTTAGGAGGAATAATATTCTTGACATGGCAATCACCTTGATGGTTACAAGACTATTTAGTAATGGTAGTATTACCAGTATTAGTTACCACAAAAGTATAAGTTACAGTATCTCCAATATTTGTAATTCCATCGTGATTTGTGTCGTTATAAGTACCATCCTTAGTTATAGCAATAGATGGAGATTGTGTAA
>Ga0208620_1000215_pt1 | contig 9673 bp, 2 predicted proteins | sample CryBogCBH24Jun08_FD_184593 | JGI IMG/M metagenome (GOLD analysis project Ga0208620, IMG submission 184593) | Freshwater microbial communities from Crystal Bog, Wisconsin, USA - CBH24Jun08 (SPAdes) | ecosystem: Environmental > Aquatic > Freshwater > Lake | place: Crystal Bog, Wisconsin, USA... | reverse complement strand
ATGTGCGGACAAACCAAAGGTGGAGGAAGTGCAGTGACACGCAGTAAGAGCAAGAATAAAGATATCCCTCTGCTAACTCGTGAAGACATACCCTCTTCTGTCAAGTCAAAGAGATCAGCTAGCACATACAATTCCACTACAAGTGCATACAGTGAGAGACATACACCCTCTCTATCAAATAATAGTTCGAAATCAACGTTATCCGATATTACGGATGAAACATTTCCTTCTAACAAAAGAATAAAAGTAACAAATCCTCAAATCGATTCAGGTCATACTACCGATCGTATAGTTTCGAACGAAGTCAAGACTCAGGAGGAGTCACCAACAGTAGGCGCGATATTAATAGATCCACATCGCGTGTAGATACACAACCACATAACATGCTGAGCCGAAGCAGATACACCGAAAACTCCAATAGTAGGAACGAATTGAATACCCCGCTGAAAAATCAACCAAAATTTCAGCAAGAATCAACGGTCGATAACACGTTCAGAAACATCACCGATAACAGAATTTTCAGAGATACATCTGAGGAGGAAATAATTAGACAAGAAACAGAAGATAATACCCTCAGAAATATATCTGCCAACCGCGCTCACGCAATCATTACTGAACATGACTGGGCACCAAGAACACCTTACACGCCCGAAGTAATAGTCATAAACTCCAGTACTAGCACAGATGATAATAATATTATCGAAGCAAAAGTTAATGACCTTGAAATCGAGGAGGAGAATAAAGAATATTTGCGTTTCCAATGCCATCAACCAACTAGCTCTGGCTTTAATTATCCCGAGAGAACAGTGCCTGAAACACAACAGTCAATCCAATCACCTGTTGAACGACTATCAACTAGACGCGAGTTCGAGATAGATCATACGGCACGGAGCAGTAACAACAATAACGAAGCGAAGTGGGAACCTTCTAATCCTATGCAAAGCAGACCTCTACCCACAAACTCGCAAAACATTATAGCAATCAGAACAACACCCAACATAATTGCTATAAGCTCCGACTCAAGCAACAATAGTCAGAAGTCTGATGTTGAGCATACAGCCTCGGAACTCAACGTTGCTAGTAGTAAACACTCACACGGAGACAAAGCTATACTAGACTCAGGAGCTTCAAGTACCACTTTCCGAAATAGGAGCATGTTCAAATACTTAAGACCAGTACAGCTAACAGTTAACACTGCATCCAAGGCATCTCATCTAAAATGCCATTACGCTGGACCTGTCAGCATTTTCAAAGAAGCATTCTGGATTCCCGATCTAAACTCCGATCTGATCTCTCTAGGAGCCTTAGATGATGCAGGGATTGGTATAACAATCAAAGATGGACATATGATTGGAACATACAAAGACAAAATACTGTTTAACATACCCAAGAAGCATAACATTTGGAGAATAGACTCCGATGAACTAATATCAATTTTAGACACCACTGTCGCCATGGATGTACCGAACATGTGGTGGGCTGCACCTATAGGTATTGAGGAGCAGCGAGAAACTAAGAAATTCTTGGACACAGTTAACAGACTATGGATGTGGCACAGACGATTATTCCATGCCAGCATCGCTAGATTAATCGAAGGTCTGAACAAGGGAGTACTAAACTTAGGGGACAATGAATTGATAAGTAATCTGAAGGAAGTTACTATCGACTTGAGCAGATTTAAAACGGAGAAATGTGGCTCATGTGCGAAAGCAAAATCTGCAGCTAGACCGAGACCCAGAAAACAATTACCGACTAAAACAATACCAGCCTCTAGCATCACCACACGGATCATAAATCCCGATTACGACGACAAATCAAATAACGCACAAGGGTTTGTCCAAGGCTACATAGCTACGGATATGTGCGGACCTTTTACTACCAGGACCATAAAAGGATCTTATGTAGGCATACAAGTGTTCCTAGATATGGGATCAAAATGGTCCTACCCATATTTTTACAAGAATAAAAGTGATGCTATTACAAACCTAAAGGATCTAGTAACCGACAAGCTGAAGCGAGATAAAATCAAATTACAGCACTATCATTCGGACGGAGCCGATGAACTGTGCGGAGCGGAAACAAGAAAGTATTTGAATCAACTAGGCGTACAGACGTCCTGGACCTCACCTTCAGCACCACAAGAAAACAGCATAGTCGAGAGACACTTCGGCACCATGATGCGTGGAGTAGTAGCTATGTTTGAACACGCTAGATACCTTCCTAAAGGCTTATGGAACTATGCAGTTGAAGCATTTAGTTTTATGTTTAATCGGATTCCTACGACCACTGGAAAGGGATGGTTATCCCCGTACGAATACCGAAACGGTAAACCCGCAGACCTATCTTGGTTAAAAGTTTGGGGTTGCAAGATGTATGTTAATATACCCGTAGACAAACGCGCCAAGAACTTCAACCCGAGAGCAAAGGTTGGATACCTAGTTGGCTACTCGGAATATCAGAAGAATGCATACAAAATTTGGATACCTAGCACCAACCGGATAACCATGACCCGCGACGCCATAGCAGACGAAGCAATTCCGACCGGTGATGTTGACTTCTCCAAAGACGAATATTGGAGAGAAGCTAGGCAGTTCACTCGAATCGAACAACGCGGTGAACGAAAAGAAGAAGACTACTACTACTTAGTAGGACTTGAATTTTATGACCCAGAAGAAGATATGAAAGCCGTCGTAACTAGAATAGAAGTAGAAGGTCGTTCTAGACACATAGTTGGGTACTACAAAAGAATAATCGACGACATAGTTGAAGAACAAGAGCACCATAGAATGCACGTTGCTGAAATAGAAAAACTCTTGGGAATTTTCAACGACGATGACGACCAAGCACTAGCATTAATGCACTCAGATTTAACAGATATAGATGTACACTATACTACTGTTAGCCAAACTCAATTTGGAGAGTATGATGAGCGCTTAGTGACAGATGAAGAGAGAAACATCTCGGAAATCCTCAGTAGCATAGAGCTACCCGAGCTACAGGGAGCCACTAGCTACGCATGCGCACTAGAGAGTGCAGGGATCAAGCCGTACGAACCGACATCGTATAAAGAGGCAATGGCTTGTGAGGACCGAGAACACTGGAAATTGGCTATCCAGGAAGAACATAAGAATCTCTATAGAAAGGAGGTATTAGCCGAGGTGGTGACACCAGCATACCCGCATCGACGCATTGGATCAAAGTACGTTTTCAAAATCAAAATGAAAAACGGAGTCATCGATAAGTACAAAGTACGAATTGTTGCCAAAGGGTACAATCAGATCTTAGACTTAGACTATAACGAATCATTCGCGCCAGTAGCACGCTTCAATACCCTGCGTATATTTTTGGCGATTTCGCTAGCTAAGAAACATAAAAGAAAGTCTATAGATGTTGTAGCTGCGTACTTGAACTCTCCTCTGTCGGAGGAACTGTACTTAGAGACACCGGATGGTATGGCATGCCAACCTGGACACAGTCTCAAACTAATGAAAGCCCTGTATGGCTTGAAACAAGCTGGTAGAAACTGGTACATAGTACTGAAAAGGTACTTGACCGAAAGGGAAGGCTACACGTGCTGCCTTTCCGAACATTGTGTGTTCATACACGCTGAAAAAGACATGTTGCTGATCGTTTACGTAGACGATTTAATAATATCAGGAAAGGACATGAAAGAGATCGAAGAATTCATCGCTCGCCTGAAAGAAACGTTTGAACTTGGCGATCCTACTGAATTAGACTGGTATTTGGGAATAGGAATCAGAGAATGTAGCATGGGCATTTTCCTAACACAAGAGAACTACATTGAAAAGATTCTAGAAAAGTACAACTACAAATTTAGTCAATCCGATACCATAGACACTCCAATGGTTGAGAACCTAAGCATTATCAAGGATCCAGCCGATGAGTTGTACCATGACTTTGATATCAAATCAAAGATAGGATCACTCATGTTCGCGTCTGTTTGCACTCGACCTGACATCACTTATGCTGTTAGCTATCTAGCTAGATATACAGTACACCCGAATAAGGAAGTATGCAAAGCTATAGACAGAGTCTACAAGTACTTATCCGGAACCAAGGAACTAGGAATCTTCATCCCAGCAAATGACGACCTCACTCTCCGAGTCTTCTGTGATTCTGACTACGGAGGAGATAAAAACGATTACAAATCAACTAGTGGAGTCGTCGTATACTTAGGACAGACAGTCATCTGCTGGTACAGTAGCAAACAATCCTTTACAGCACAGTCATCATGCGACGCAGAAATAGTCGCAATGAACTATTCAGCGAAAGAAATAGTATGGTTAAGAGGATTCCTGGCGGAATTAGGAATCACTCAAGATAAACCAACCAAGCTCCTATGCGATAATCAAGGAGCTATACAACTAGCACATAACCCTGTGTTTCACAAGAGAACTAAACACATAATGATTAAATTCAGTTACTTAGTAGAGCAACTGAAAGACGACCAAATCATTCTGAATTATATCAAGAGCGCCGACAATATAAGCGATATATTAACGAAAGCTGAAAAAGCGACACACTTCTTAATTAACAGGAAGAAACTGAACATGCAGATCGTGGACAACCGTAAGCGTCAGAACTAGCTAGCATTGAGGGAAGGTGTGAACGGGCATGCAATGCCAGCTTAGTATGAATGACTCGTACTAGATGTCCGTTATAAAAGGAATTAATTATATACCATATATCTGAGGTATCATGCCAATATTCCTACATCTAGAATAGCCCTCTATTATACGTTATTAGGAATTGGGAACTCCGACGTATAAAATAATATATAAATAGGAAGATCCTTTTATATACGCTCTTCATATAAGTGATAATTCTCGTCTTAGTGTGGAGAGAATTCGGATCACGAAGTATATATATATTCAGAAACAAATATCATAATACTTGCGGTACGTAACGCATATTATAGATATAATATAATAAGCAAGTAAAACACGTATAACATTACGGTATACATTTGCTTATTTATATAAACCACACTATGTATTAATATGTAATCTGAAGATGGTTCGTTTTAATGCCTATGCATATTACGTTTGGATGCATAATGCTTTTTATCCATCATATCATAGAATATGACAAGAGTAACAGTTTTTGCAATTTTTCTGTTATATGATAAAAATGAGTGTTGTCTATTCGATCGGATACATATTATAAAGGGGAAAGGATATGTGAATGGAAGTTCGTCGAAAATTCGAGAACATTCGAAACAATACCCAGGAACGAGGAGAAAAAGAACAAACGTGTTATTTTTACATTCACATAGGGAAAATTAATACTCCCGGGTTTTTAGAACACTCTCCTCAATATTTATAATCTCCTCAATCTTTGTTCTTTTAGAGGGACCACGAAAGAACAAAATGGAATATTTATAATTCGTAGTATGGGATACGATTTATTAAATATTATTTTGCCATATCAAATATTCGTAACATTAATGGGATACGATTGATATGTATAATTTGTAAATATAGTTATGATGTAAAATAGAATAAATCATAGAGTTAGATATAGTATAATAGATGAATGATCGAATGGTCATCAGAGAGCCCTCGATCACAATTACAACCAATCTAAAGTCTTAGAAAATAGTAATCAGTGTTAATTTACCAATATGTTTACTTCATTCCCCAGTAATACTATCACGAATCCTCATGAGCAGAAGGCTGCCAAAGATTTTCTCAATGTCAGCCCACATGGTATCGCTTGAGAGGGAGGTTCACCTACCGGAGCTCTAAGGTCGACTGCGAAGATTGCTTCGAGCCAGAGGGAGCTCAGCAAGCCAAATGGCTAGAGGGAGACTTCAGCGAGGAAGCATCAATCGATTTCGAAAACAGTGCGAATCAGCTCCTCGAGGACCAAGTCCAGGCTATCCAAGTACTCCGCTCCGAGCTCAGAGAGCTCGATGATAAACGCAAGTCGCTGATAAGCAGCGACAGGTTTTAAATTGAATCACATATACACACAAGTCACGGGGATAATACAAGTTTGGTGTTTACTTGTATATACAGTTTGGTTTATATAACTTTTAACCAGACTAATATAACTGCCTTTTAAGTTTTTAGCACTTCCTGGCAGATGAATATGTATGTATATGTATATACGTATACGTACACCATGTGTATATCGGGGTTCGCATTTAGAAAATCCATTGTTTATTTTCTCCGAGTGTTTGGGTTTTTATCATTTATTTTCCCAAAACCAGAGTCACAATACATATATTCCGTTGTTGAGCAAAACATTATCGTTTTTTTAAGTGTGTACAGATACATTCTAATCGGTGATGGGTATGATATAACACAATAATGATGTATATATGGTATATTGTGAGAAGTGCACCCTTTAAGTGTACAGCAGCAGGAATAACGTCGCATCCTTTTTAAAAAGGAGCTTTTAACAAATGAGTTCATTTTTGTGTGAATTGGATGGTGTAATTCAGAGTGGCTTCTTCCATACTAAATGTGTATGCTCACAATTCGGACGAAGTGGTGTCCGACATATCGGAACCTTGGCCAGTGAACGAGAAGGCATTGCAATATATTCATAATAATCTTGCCTTCCTAGTTGTTCTCCTTCCAGGAGAGGTTCCAGACAGCCAGCGCATAGATGGTTATGCGATATCGATCTCTCCGATGGCTTCTCGGGGATTTTACTCACCATCCTCCTCCACACATCCCCATTATACCACGCTTCCGACGGGGTTATACTTTTTACTCCCAGGTGGGCGCATATATTGCGTTGGACGAAAATGATTCTTCAAAGGGCAGAGGGGAACAGCTCTAAGCCAGAGATTTTCTCCCCCTGAGTCACTGCGGTCGAGAAGGACAATCTCGATTTCGAGAACTACAAGCACCTGCAGCTCGGCTGCAACGCTAATCCTCCCGCAGAGTTCTTCGTCCACCTCGAAGCGTATGGCATCTGTATGTGAAGACCACCACCGATGCCGACCGTGTGCATCATTAAATTCGAAGCACAACGAGCGACGACTTACGCCGCTGGTATATGTTTCCAGCAGCAGCACAGGAGCTCACCTGCTCCGTCCATACACCCACTTGTGAACGATACGTCATCCGATGAAACGGATAATTTATTTTGAGCGTTATATATACATATATTTCTTATTTCGCTCATGTTGTTCGCTTATATATGTTAGTTACTCTAAGCCAAATAACATTTATTCATAATCACAAAACCCTATTTCAATATTGCGTCCAGTAGCTCTCTGGAAGGGTAGTGATGAGTAGAGTTCTAACTATATCGTAAATATCCCCAGCGAACATGTAGAAAAGTTAGATAGCAGTAAACGAAGCGTAGCTGCGAAACATCTCAACTCTTGCGCACATAGCGCGTTTTCTATACATAATAATAGCTTACAACAGGGTATGTCTGACGTCTGACGAACATACAACCACAGAAGCTATAAGTACTACCAATAGTGATTCCCTTAAATCAAAGTGAATTCACTACTAAGTAGTAGATGACAATCCAGTGTAATGAACACTGTATCATTCCTGACACAATAACAGTCCGTTAACTGCACACTATATATTTTTAATTAAAAATATATACTTCAAGCAGAAAATACCGATATTTGGAATAATAAGAATCGATCTGCATTTATACTATCATTACAAACATTGGTGAAATGTGTCAGACGCACACTATATTATCATATTATAACTCACATCATGTCCTAACATAGAGGAAGTGTGGTTATTGTGCGAACAACAGAAAAGGAATATAACAGTAATAATTTCCTTTAAGTTGAAAGTAAGAATGTGTCGGATCGACGATACACACTGAACAATATTTCCTCCGTCCCCAGCACCCGACGGTAGTACAGAAGTACAGATCGTTGTGATATGTGGTGCAGCAGTGTGTGATAGAAAAATCGCCCGACCAATTTAAAAAAAATATGGACAAGGAGCAGATACTCGCACCACTCGTCTATCTGTCTACTGTGATATCTGCAGGAGGTTATCAATAGCGATTGGCGAACAAAAAAAATCCTGATGAGATTATTTTTTCTACGTTTCCACACTCGCCAATAACTTTTAAGTATTCTATGTAAAAGAATAAGAACAGCTGTGCCAGGATAAATAACAATCCAGTATCTGAGTTATACAACGTAACCTCATCGCCACCGATATACTTGAGTTCAGGCAGGCACCATGCAGCAACCGTTGCCGCATTAGCATTCATCACAGTTGCTGTTTACAACTGTAGAGTTACTCACTCCTGCTATTACAAAGTGGGGTGAACTTATCTATGCGATTATTATGCAATCGATGACAAGCAGACGAAAATTGTTCTCGACATACCGGGTGGATAGTTTGAAAGCGAAACTACTAATATCTACGAAACTCTACCTCATAAAATCAAACCACGCTATACTTACTGAGAGTTGTTCTCTGATAATAGTGCGCCTTTAAAAGTGGAAGACTAATATCACTTATAGCGACAAAGTTCTTCACTGCTTGCGCAATTTCTATGAGGAAATAAAATCTGCGGTGCAACGTTGGAAACGTTGAAAATAGTGCATCCTATCGCAGAGAGTTTCAAGATAGATTATAAATGCAGGGAGTTTGTTTAGAAAACCTCTCATGCACACGGAACTAGCACTACAAATCGCAAAACTATAGAGGTGCCGTTCACACAACTTATTTTTCCTCTATATGACAATATGATAGTTGACATCAGCGAGAAAGAAAGTTTTCTCGACTTTGATGAGTATGAGCTCACTAAGTTGAGCCTTTCCATGAGACCACTGCTAGTGCAGCTCTTGCAAACAATAATGTTAAATGACATTCACATAAGAGTGTTGTACAGAATCAACGTGTATTGTAAAACTCAATTTGATAATTCTTACGATACGGACAGCTGAAGCACCTCTAAATCATCGTCCACATGAAGAGAATCCAAACAGACTCTTCCAAGACTCCTAAAAAGTATTTATACGATGATACTTTATCATTCAAAGAAGACAGAAACGTTCACTTCTATGATAAATTTTAAATGTTTACGATTTTAATGCTACTTATGCATTCTTATATTCTAAAATCGTACTGATTCTTAATTGATTCCTTTAAAGCGTCTGAAATCCCATTTTGTTTAAACTGTCTTCACATTTGTTTTTCTTTCACACGCTGTAATCAATAGGCATATCTACACAACTTATTACCAGACTAGAAGTCTTGAGTGACACTAAACACAAAAATAGTACTAGTCCCAGTGTAGATGTAGTGCACGAGTTAGGTACAAGTGCCATCAGCTCTTTATGTCATAGTGACAATAGCGCCTTCGCAGCGCAACACTACAAGTGCAGAATCAGTTTATGCTATGCATAATATTTCCCATAGCGCAAGGTTAAGTGCCAATCCACCCGACACATATTACTCTAGTCCTTACTATAGTGGTGTCGAGACGAACATTATCCCACAAGAGTGGATTACTACCTCAAGGCTATCGATATAGAGAATCAGCCGATTGGTGGGAATGTATAGTATGCACATTTCAAAACCCACACAGATAAAAATCTTGTCAAATGTGCGGACAAACCAAAGGTGGAGGAAGTGCAGTGACACGCAGTAAGAGCAAGAATAAAGATATCCCTCTGCTAACTCGTGAAGACATACCCTCTTCT
>Ga0208620_1000212_pt1 | contig 9897 bp, 4 predicted proteins | sample CryBogCBH24Jun08_FD_184593 | JGI IMG/M metagenome (GOLD analysis project Ga0208620, IMG submission 184593) | Freshwater microbial communities from Crystal Bog, Wisconsin, USA - CBH24Jun08 (SPAdes) | ecosystem: Environmental > Aquatic > Freshwater > Lake | place: Crystal Bog, Wisconsin, USA... | reverse complement strand
TTTTATGTCATCCAATCAGTCAGGCAGCGGATATCACAGCTTTACAGGCGGATATAGTCCCTGTAGGTGAGGATCAAAAGCCACTAATCGAACAAACAAACGAAATAGTGGATAAGTTTAGTAGTTTACATGGTCATGGAATAGTAAAACGGGTCAATGTTCTTTACGGTGAGACACCGCGTTTACTAGGAGTAGACGGAAATTCTAAAGCTAGCAAATCACTTGGTAATGCGATAATGCTAACTGATAATAGTGAGACAGTTAAACAAAAGATTTGGAGGATGTTTACAGATCCAAATCATATAAAAGTTTCTGACCCCGGCACAGTAGAAGGTAACGTCGTTTTCCATTATTTGGATGTATTCTATAAAAATACGCCTCATTTGGAGCAACTTAAACATGATTATCGCAAGGGCGGCTTAGGTGATACGACTTTAAAGCAGTTGCTATTTGATACCCTCGAATCAACATTGGAAGAATTTAGGCAAAGGCGCGCACTGGTTAGCGATACTCAGGCAATTGATATACTAGTTGAGGGCACAAGAAAAGCTAATATGGTAGCGAACAAAACGTTGCACAGTATTAGAGAAGTGATGAGTTTTTGGGATATTTAATTTAAGGTTAATTGTAAGATTGATAAATAATTACAATTAAGAATAATATACTCTATAGCCTTACTTTGCACATATTCTCAAGCAGCAGGGTTTGATACTAGGGATCGTGGGCCAATTTTGAACGGCGTAACAGCTGGTGAAGTAACGTTTGACCAGTCCAACACAGATCTCTTTACAATTAATGTGCTTCCTCTGGATTTCGTCGGTATGCGTGCAATGTTTCATCAAAATCCACGTATGAATAGAGCTGCAGCATGTTCCGCTGTAACTTATGCTCTTAATCAACATCTGAATCCGCTACGGTTTGAGGATGAACATACTTTGTATAGCCATGGACGTTTTAGTTGTACTTTAGATACGCAACATGTGCTGCCCACTAATGTTAAACTAGTTATACACTCGGCAGGAAATCCAGCAGAATTCATTAATCCCGAGTGTAACTATACAATGCAACTTAATATTACAGGTATATCCTGTTTTCGGACAGATACCGATGCGACTGTAAGACAGTCCATGTTCAACTTTAGTAATGATCGCGTAATTGATATTATAAATTTATTAATGAATCTAGATCAAGACCCAAGAGTACAAGGGTTAGATTTGTCAACTCTCATTAGTGATGTGATGAGATGTTTAGATCGGCCTGATCCGGTTGCCTATGTACTTCGGGTTAGAGCTCAAATAAGTTTTCAAAATGCTCTAGGTGCGGCAGGAATGTAGGCCGTATTAGATCTAAATTTGTGTAATTGTAGCTGTTCGATGACAGGTCCTGACAGTTACCCAGAAAGGTTCAACTAGGTACGAAGTCAAAAAAATCCCATCTGAACCTAGTTTAACCGAAACAGATAAAAGTCAGGATCTAAATACGCGGTCGTTAAGAATCTCTACATCTTTAGGTAAAAGGTCTGCTATAATTGCAAGATTTTTATTAATCTATTATTTATATACTTTAAAAACCATTAATTAATAATTACATTAGTTAGATAAAAAGACAAAATTGCGGCCTGAGAAACGAGTTCCTTAAAAATATGTTAATTTTTTTTACTTTTTTTTGAAAAACCGCTTGACATATAAAGTTTGTGGAATATACTAAGGTTGTATCGTTTAACACGACCTGTAAAAAGTTTAACTTAGTGAAAGATAGCAAGCTAGCTAATTCTTGAGTAGAAATATTCAAGGTCAATGATGATAATTAGTCAATTAATTTTAGAGTTTGATCCTAGCTCAGAACGAACGCTGGCGGCACGCTTAACACATGCAAGTCGAACGGAAGTACTCTTCGGAGTGCTTTAGTGGCAAACGGGTGAGTAATGCATGGGAATCTGCCCTAGGGAGGGGGATAATCACGGGAAACTGTGTGTAATACCGCATACGCTTCGAAAGAAGGAAAGTTTTTCGCCCTTGGGGGAGCCCATGTCGGATTAGATAGTTGGAGAGGTAATAGCTCACCAAGTCATAGATCCGTAGCTGGTCTTAGAGGACGACCAGCCACACTGGAACTGAGATACGGTCCAGACTCCTACGGGAGGCAGCAGTGGGGAATACTGGGCAATGGAGGAAACTCTGACCTGGCGATGCCGCGTGACTGAAGAAGGCCTTAGGGTTGTAAAAGTCTTTTACTTATGAAGATAGTGACGTTAATAAGAGAAAAAGTCCCGGCAAACTTCGTGCCAGCAGCCGCGGTAATACGAAGGGGGCAAGCGTTGTTCGGAATGATTGGGTGTAAAGGCTGCGTAGGCGGTCGTGTAAGTGGTGTGTAAAAGCCTCAGGCTCAACCTGAGAACCGCACTTCATACTGCACGACTAGAATTCGATAGAGAAAACGGGAATTCCTAGTGTAGAGGTGAAATTCATAGATATTAGGAGGAACGCCAAAGGCGAAGGCAAGTTTTTGGGTCGATATTGACGCTGAGGCAGGAAAGTGTGGGGAGCAAACGGGATTAGATACCCCGGTAGTCCACACCCTAAACGATGAGTGCTAGGTATCGATCCAGACGGGATCGGTATCGAAGCTAACGCGTTAAGCACTCCACCTGGGGAGTACGGCCGCAAGGCTAAAACTCAAAGGAATTGACGGGGGCCCGCACCACCGGTGGAGTATGTGGTTTAATTCGATGACCCGCGCAAAACCTTACCAGCCCTTGACATGCAAATCTAATCCCGGAGAAACCTGGGACCTGGTTTACCAGATTTGCACAGGCGCTGCATGGCTGTCGTCAGCTCGTGTCTTGAGATGTTGGGTTAAGTCCCGCAACGAGCGCAACCCTTGTCGTTAGTTGCCAGCGGGTAATGCCGGGAACTTTAACGAGACTGCCAGTGATAAACTGGAGGAAGGTAAGGATGACGTCAAGTCCTCATGGCCCTTATGGGCTGGGCTACACATGTGCTACAATGGCGAATACAACAGGCTGCAATGGGGTGACCCTGAGCTAATCCATAAAATTCGCCTCAGTTCGGATTGTTCTCTGCAACTCGAGAACATAAAGTCGAAATCGGTAGTAATCGCAGATCAGCACGCTGCGGTGAATAAGTTTACGGGCCTTGTACACACCGCCCGTCAAGCCACGGGAGTTGAATCTTCTTGAAAACAATGAGCTAACCGCAAGGAGGCAGTTGAATATGGTAGATTTGATGACTGGGGTTAAGTCGTAACAAGGTAGCTGTAGGAGAACCTGCGGCTGGATCACCTCCTTTTACAGCTAGCTTGCTATCTTTCACTGTGGGCCAGTAGCTCATTAGGTCAGAGCGCATGCTTGATAAGCGTGAGGTAAGAGGTTCGAATCCTCTCTGGCCCATCTCCTTTTGGGGGTGTAGCTCAGCTGGGAGAGCGAATGCTTTGCACGCATTAGGTCAGCGGTTCGATCCCGCTCACCTCCACTGTTAAACTAAAGTTTTGAATTGAAGTCTAAATTTAACTAAAATAACTTTTATTGAGTAAGAATCAAACGCGAAAGGGCACCTGGTGGATGCCTTGGCACTGATAGGCGATGAAGGACGCGGAAGACTGCGAAAAGTTACGATTAGGAGTCAACATCCATTGAGTCGTAAATTTCCGAATGGGGGAACCCGTTGCACTTTGCAACATCGAAAGAAGCTAACCTGGTGAACTGAAACATCTAAGTAACCAGAGGAAAAGAAATCAAAAGAGATTCCGTTAGTAGCGGCGAGCGAAACCGGACTAGCCCATTAGACAAATTACTAAAACTAGAAATACATTGAAAGGTATTCCAAAGAAGGTGATAGACCTGTATAGGTAAAAAGTAATTTGTCTATCGAGTAGAGCGAGACACGTGATATCTTGTTTGAAGATGGGGGGACCACCCTCCAAGGCTAAATACTAATCAGTGACCGATAGTGAACTAGTACCGTGAGGGAAAGGTGAAAAGAACCCTGAGTAAGGGAGTGAAATAGATCCTGAAACCGAGTGCCTACAAGTAGTCGAAGCGGATTTGGTCCGTGACGGCGTACCTTTTGCATAATGAGCCAGCGAGTTTGTTTAATTGGCGAGCTTAAGTTGATAGAAATGTAAGCGAAGCGAAAGCGAGTCTTAAAAGGGCGTAAAGTCGATTGAACTATAACCCGAAACCAGTCGATCTAACCATGACCAGGTTGATAGAGTAATAAAATACTCTGGAGGACCGAACCATATCATGTTGCAATATGTGTGGATGAGTTGTGGTTAGGAGTGAAAGGCTAATCAAGGCTGGATATAGCTGGTTCTCCGCGAAAACTATTTAGGTAGTGCGTTTCACTATTTGTATATGGGGTAGAGCACTGAAAAGGCTAGGGGAAAGAGATTTCTACCAAACCTAATCAAACTCCGAATACGTATACATTGTGAAGCAAGACAGACTGTGGGTGTAAGATCCATGGTCGAGAGGGAAAGAGCCCAGACCATCGTGTAAGGTCCCAAAGTATAACTAAGTGGAAAAAGAAGTAATGACTTAAACACAACTAGGAGGTTGGCTTGGAAGCAGCCATCCTTTAAAGAAAGCGTAATAGCTCACTAGTCTATTAGTCAATGCGCTGAAGATTTAACGGGTCTTAAGTTATACACCGAACACATGGATAACACAGTTTAATATCTGTGTTATGGTAGCGGAGCGTTCTGTAAGCCTGTGAAGGATGTCTGTGAAGGTATCTGGAGGTATCAGAAGTGAGAAAGCTGGCATGAGTAGCACGAAAAATGTGAGAAACATTTTCGCCGTAAGTCTAAAGTTTCCTACGCTAGGGTTGTCCTCGTAGGGTTAGCCGGCCCCTAAGAATAAAGCAATTGCTGAAGTCGATGGGAATCAGGTTAATATTCCTGAGCCTGCTGAATGTGACTGCACTCAAGTTTTGTACCGGATTATTGGTTTTCAGGTGCAGATGAGAGTGTACAGGAAAAAGCACAGCAAAAAAGACCGTACTCTAAACCGAAACAGGTGGACGGGTAGAATATACCAAGGCGTTTGAGCGAATGATGCTGAAGGAACTCGGCAAATTAACCCCGTAACTTAGGGAGAAGGGGTACCTGCTTTTGGGAAACCTTAGGTGGGTGACACATAATTAGGAGTGGCGACTGTTTATCAAAAACACAGGGCTCTGCCAAGAAGAAATTCGATGTATAGAGCCTGACGCCTGCCCGGTGCTGGAAGGTCAAGGAGAGCTGTTTACGCAGCGAACCTAAGCCCCGGTAAACGGCGGCCGTAACCATGACGGTCCTAAGGTAGCGAAATTCCTTGTCGGGTAAATTCCGACGCGCATGAATGGCGTAACGACTGCTCCGCTGTCTCCAGCATCACCTCAGTGAAGTTAAATTCTCCGTGAAAATGCGGAGTACCCATGGTTAGACGAATAGACCCCGTGCACCTTTACTATAGCTTTACACTGATAACTAGGTTTTCTTGTGTAGGATAGGTGGGATTCATTGAAGCGCTGGCGCTAGCTGGCGTGGAGAAGACCTTGAAATACCACCCTTGAACACCTTGTAATCTAACTCGACAGAGGAAACTGTATGGTGGGTAGTTTGACTGGGGCGGTCACCTCCTAAAGAGTAACGGAGGTGTGCGAAGGTAGGTTCAAGTCGTTTGGAAATCGACTGTTGAGTGTAATGGCATAAACCTGCCTAACTGCTAGACATACAAGTCAAGCAGAGACGAAAGTCGGCCATAGTGACCAGGTGGTTCTTTGTGGAAGGGCCATCGATCAACGGATAAAAGGTACGCCGGGGATAACAGGCTGATAACTCCTGAGAGTTCATATCGACGGGGTTGTTTGGCACCTCGATGTCGGCTCATCACATCCTGGGGGTGAAGAATCTCCCAAGGGTTTGGCTGTTCGCCAATTAAAGTGGTACGCGAGCTGGGTTCAGACCGTCGTGAGACAGGTTGGTCTCTATCTGCCATGGGCGTGTGGAAAATTGAAGGGTGTTGTCTCTAGTACGCGAGGACCGAGATGAACGTACCTCTGGTGTTCCAGTTGTTATACCAGTAGCATTGCTGGGTAGCCATTGTACGGAACGGATAACCGCTGAAAGCATATAAGCGGGAAGCCATCCCTAAGATTAGTTTTCCCTATGAGAGCCGTGGAAGAACACCACGTAGATAGGTCAGGTGTGTAAGTTGAGTAATCGATTGAGCTAACTGATACTAATGCTCCAATGGTTTGATTCTTACACAATATTTGTTATTTTATAATTTAGGACTTCTTTTTAAACCTTAAACTTTCATTCCTTAAACTTTCATTTCAAATTTTTATTTTTTAATAACCAAAATGGTCTAACTTAAGTATTCTGCACGTTTAGTTTAATTAATGCAACATGGCGGGCGTAGCTCAGCTGGTTAGAGCGCCAGATTGCGGTTCTGGAGGTTGCCGGTTCATTTATTTTTTTGCATACAACCCTATTGACACGAATACACCCAATATGGTACTGACTGAGCACGGAGAAACTATAGTTAAGCGCTTTGATTATGTGCTTGTTTACGACAGTTGCACCGAGGACAAGCTCGAATAACTTAACGCAACCCACTATTACCTGTGTATATGTAACTGTTGATAGGCCAGAAGGATCTGTTCAAGTTCCACTAACACCGGCGTCAACTGTATTTACACTTCAATACCTAACAATCTAAGTTATTGCGCATAATACCTAGCTTGGTATAATGGAACATGGCGGGCGTAGCTCAGCTGGTTAGAGCGCCAGATTGTGGTTCTGGAGGCCGCCGGTTCAAGTCCGGTCGTTCGCCCTTCTATTTTTTGTATACAAAGCTATTGACATAAATAAACACACTATGGTACTGACTGGGTATGGAGAGATTATATTTAAGCACTTTGATTACGTGCTTACTCACGGCAGGTGCATGGGGAGCGAGTTCGAGTAGTAGAATGCAAGATTTTGTCTTCGTAACTGTTGGTACGGTAGGCGGAGAAGCTACTGTATTACCAGTAACAGCGGAATCCCCTATTTCTACTTTGGCCCGATTACTAAATCCGCCAGCAGGTGAATTAGATCGCTGGTTTCATGGTGGTCAAGAGGTTTGCCCAAGCACCAAATTACGAACCTTAGGTCCTACTCATGTAGCGCTTCGTGATCCTCATGTAGAGCTTCAACTGGTTAGGTTTGAAAGATCGCCAGTGCCTAAAGTTAACTTGGGAAACTGTTTCCCCGAAATAGGTAAAGGTGAAGTAACAACGTTCCAGTTAAGTGACGATGATATAACAAAGTTAAGAAGGGTACTTGGGTCTACTCGCTTTAATGAATTGCCGCCAATACCTAGAAATTACAATACAGGTCGAGATCCTACAATACCAATTACTGGCACTAATGAACATAGGGAACATATGGCACGGCCTAATGTTTTTGAAATTGTACGAAGAAGCGATGATCTGGCATATAACAAAAATCATGGCACCAATGGATTCCAATTAACATTTCCTGATGGAATGATGCATCCTGATTTATTGGGAACTGTACAAGATATATTGCGCACCCACTTGCCCGACAAGAGCGCTACTGAAATCGGGCAAGTTGTTCTTGAGATGGGCAAGTTAGAAAAGGTTGACCAGTATCCGCCTGAGGAGCACATGTCTACAGTTATTATGAGATCAAGGGAGTGTCATGCAACTCAGCAGGTTTTGCCGACAGGTGTCAATCTTGCCAAGATCAAGGTGAGGTTCGCAGGGGTAAATGAGGAGTCGACGCTAACATTTATCTTTTATGTAAAAAATCCCCAACTTCTAAGAATAGTTGGAGGAGGCCCTGTCGGAATTGTCGGTTTTAACGCTGGACCCGATCAGAATGGGCGCGAAAATGCACAACAGCCAGTGGACAACGCAAATCGCCAATTATTGGCAATCATGCAAGAAATTGGTACAGGCCTTACTCAGACACAAGCGGCCGTTAGAGGTGCGCTTACAGACGTTGAGCATTTAAACAAGGGATTCAGTCCTAGATTGAGGCAGTGGATTGACTGGCTAGTTTCGCACTTGGTCAATGATGAAGAGGTAGATCAAGAACAACCGGTGCAGGCAGGAACACAGGTAGTAACGACTTTAGGGGATGTGCCACAATCAAGAGAGCCACTGGCAGTTGCGCAAAGCAATCATGATGATCCTTTTAAAACTTTGTCAGCCCTTAATGAAGATGTTAGAACTTTGGTTCACCTGGTTAAAGATTTAAGAGAAAAGGTTCAAAAGTTACCTTCAGACTGTGAAGATGAGGTGGAAGAATACATGTATCAGGTACTTAGAGACTGTGGAATTAGACCTGGAGAACAGTTGCTAGATCAATTACCACCCTTACTACAGTCAACAGCAGTTCAAATAGAACTACTGCGGTCAACGCAATCAGCGCAGGTAGTGCAGCCGGCACAGGTTTTGCGGGCAGCACCAGCTTTAGGGTCAGCACAAGCGGTACCGATACAAACAGCACAGGCTTTGCGGACAGAACAACCTCAAACAGGATTGGTGCCTCCAGGATTGGTGCCTCTGGTGGTACAGGGAGCACAGCCTCAACAACCAATAGTGCCTCACTATCGCAACGTCCCCCCTGTTAGAGGCTGCACAATTTGCTAAAATAACCTAAGAACGTGAACATTCAAAACAAAAACTCAAGCAATCCGGTCGCAGAGCTAGACTTTAATCAAAAGCTCAAAAAATCTTACATAGATTACTCCATGAGCGTAATTGTCGGGCGGGCCATTCCAGATGCACGCGACGGGTGCAAACCTGTACAGCGTAGAATCCTGTACGCAATGATCGAAGGTGATTACCTATGGGATAAGCCATACAAGAAGTCAGCGAAAATAGTTGGTGACGTGCTTGGAAAGTACCATCCTCACGGAGATGTTGCGATATACGATGCCCTAGTACGAATGGCTCAAGATTTCTCCATGAGTATCAAATTGGTTGACGGACAGGGAAACTTTGGCTCGATTGATGGAGACCCGGCTGCATCTATGAGATATACAGAGTCTCGTCTTGCAAAAATATCCAAATATCTATTACAAGACTGTGAAAAGGAGTGCGTGAGCTGGGTTCAAAACTACGATCGATCTCTCGAGATACCCTCAGTTTTGCCTGCGAGCTTTCCGAATCTACTAGTGAACGGCGCAAATGGTATCGCGGTGGGAATGGCCACATCGATACCTACCCACAATCTTGGCGAGGTAGTCGATGCCCTATGTGCTTTTATAGATAACCAGGATATTAGCACGGCAGAATTAATGAATTACCTAAAGGGACCGGATTTTCCAACCGGGGGAACTATCAGTGACAGCTCACTGTATAAGATATATAACGAAGGTCGCGGAAGCTTCTTCTTAAGTGGTCATGTAGAAATAGAAAATAATTATATAGTAATCACCTCCATTCCATATCAGGTGAATAAGGCACGACTAGTCGAGCAAATCGCAGACCTGGCGGACGAGGGGGTTTTGGATGATATATCCGAGGTCCGTGACGAATCCAACTTGCAAGGAATTCGCGTAGTTGTCGAGGCAAAGAGAGGGTCGAATCTAGAAGTTTTGCGACGCAATCTACTTATAAAAACCTTATTACGCACGTCCGTACATGTGAACATGCTCGCATTAAATCAAAATATACCAAAACAGTTAAACCTGCGAGAATTGTTAAGTATTTTCCTTAATTTCCGTGATGAGATCATAATCAACCGAACCAATTACTTGCTTCGCAACGCGAGGGCCCGAGCTCACATATTGTGCGGGCAGCTACTGTCACTGGCAGAGCTGGACGCAGTGATTAAATGCATCCGGGGCACGTCAGGTCCAGAAGAGGCTAGGCA
>Ga0208620_1000207_pt1 | contig 9967 bp, 10 predicted proteins | sample CryBogCBH24Jun08_FD_184593 | JGI IMG/M metagenome (GOLD analysis project Ga0208620, IMG submission 184593) | Freshwater microbial communities from Crystal Bog, Wisconsin, USA - CBH24Jun08 (SPAdes) | ecosystem: Environmental > Aquatic > Freshwater > Lake | place: Crystal Bog, Wisconsin, USA... | reverse complement strand
TAGGTGGAGCTGGACTTTCGTGTGCTACCAGTGAATTAGCATCTGCAGGATCTGGCGGAATGTCGATTCAACTCGAAAAAGTTCCACTGCGCGATCCATCGCTGTCTCCCGAAGAGATTTTAATGTCAGAGTCCCAAGAGCGTATGTGCGCGATTATCGAACCCGCCAAGTTAGCTCGCTTCATGCAGATCTGTAAGAAGTGGGATGTGACAGCAACTGTTATTGGTGAAGTTACCGAAGGCACACGTCTTGAAATTACCTTCAATGGCGAACTCATCGTTGATGTTCCACCTCGAACCGTCGCACATGATGGTCCGGTTTATAACCGCCCAGTCGCAAAGCCTGGCTACTTAGAGACCCTTACTCCAACTTCTCTTCCCGCTGTTGATTCAGCAGATGCGATTAAGTCCGAACTTTTGAAATTGATCTCATCACCAAATATCGCTGATAAGTCTTGGGTAACGGATCAATATGATCGATACGTTCAAGGCAATTCAGTGTTATCGCAACCAGAAGATTCTGGCATGGTGCGGATTGATGAGAATACAAATCTAGGCGTTGCGATCTCGACAGATGCCAACGCTCGTTGGTCATACCTTGATCCATATAACGGCGCAAAGTTGGCACTCCTTGAATCCTGTCGCAACATTGCAACGACTGGTGCCAAACCACTTGCTGTAACCAACTGTCTTAACTTTGGCTCTCCTGAGGATCCAGGAGTGATGTGGCAATTCGCCGAGACCGTTCGCGGCCTGGCCGATATCTGTTTAGAGATGGGGTTGCCGGTAACTGGTGGCAACGTCTCCTTCTATAACCAGACCGGAAGCGTCGCGATCTTGCCAACACCGGTAATCGGTGTGCTCGGTGTTATTCAAGATGTCACTACGCGTACCAAGATGGGCATTCCAGCCGCAGGTCTGCAGATCTTCCAACTAGGAAATACCGCAGATAATTTCAGTGGATCTGAGTGGGCTCACCTCCACGGTCAGATGGGTGATCACGCCCCGACCCCAGATATTGCCGCTGAGGGTCGCTTGCTCAACCTATTGCTTGAGGCACAGCCGCTCTTTGAGTCCGCTCATGACCTGAGCGATGGAGGTTTAGCTGCCGCACTGACCGAAGCCACCCTGCGAAATGGAATTGGAGCCACAATCTCGCTCCCTGGCGAGTACATCCCAGGCGGGGTAGCCGCCGCTCTCTTCTCTGAAACCCCGGGACGGGTCCTCATTTCGGTCGATCCTAAGAACCAAGAAGCTCTCGCCGCCCTCGCCACCAAGTACGAAGTTCCGACCCATGAGCTCGGTACAACAGGCGGGGATAGCCTGACCATCAATGAGGCGGTTATTCCACTCACCGAACTACGCGCCGCTCATACCGAAACACTTCCTCGGCTCTTCGGGTAGGAGGTAATCATGGCCCGCGATCCTTTAGTTCTGGCGCAGGTCAAGGCGCTCTTGGAGCAGTTCAGCCAGATCGCACCAGGTCACGCGGTCGAGCTTCGAATCCCTCCTTATGCAGCAATCCAATGCTGCGAAGGACCAAAGCACACTCGCGGTACTCCTCCTAACGTAGTTGAGATGGGCGCCGAAGAATTGATTGGCCTCTTAGATGGATCTCTCGAATGGGCTGATGGAATTCGAGATGGTCGTATTACTGCGAGCGGGGAACGCTCCGATCTCTCACAGTTGTTTCAGCAGGCCGCCGCGACAATTAGGATTGCAGAGTGACAAAGCGCCCAGATGGAAAACTCACCTTCGAGACTTTCCCTGGTGAAAAAGGCCCGCAAGATGAGTGTGGCGTATTCGGTGTCTGGGCTCCTGATGAAGAAGTCGCAAAACTAACTTTTTATGGACTCTATGCGTTGCAACATCGCGGTCAAGAGTCGGCGGGAATTGCCACATCGGATGGCAAACGAATTGTTGTGTACAAAGATATGGGTCTGGTCTCTCAGGTATTTACTGAAAATGATTTAGCAACGCTCACTGGAAATTTAGCGATCGGACATTGTCGTTACTCGACAACCGGTTCATCTACCTGGGCTAACGCGCAACCAACACTGCGCTCAACAGATCACGGAACACTTGCGCTCGCCCACAATGGAAATTTAACTAACACGGGAGATCTGGCAGAGACACTTGCAAAGATCGCACCGAAGAGCGACAACAGCATGAACGCTACGACTGATACCGAAATTATGACTGCGCTCATCGCGGCTCAAAAGGGAAAGAACTTTGAAAGTTCTGCGCTAGAAGTTTTGCCATTGCTCAAGGGAGCTTTCTCGCTGGTATTTATGGATGAGCACACCTTGTACGCAGCGCGCGATCGCAACGGTGTTAGACCACTCGTCATTGGCAAACTCGATCATGGTTGGGTTGTTGCATCTGAATCGGCGGCGCTGGATATTGTGGGTGCTGCATTTGTCCGCGAAGTTGAGTGCGGTGAATTCATTGCGATCGACGAGAACGGTCTGCGCTCCACGCACTGGGCTACTCCAGAGCCTAAGGGCTGCATCTTTGAATACGTCTATTTAGCGCGTCCTGATACCTCGATCGCGGGTCGCAACGTTCACACCACTCGCGTTGCTCTAGGTGCTCAACTCGCTAAAGAACATCCGGTTGCAGCTGATCTAGTTATCCCGGTTCCAGAGTCAGGCACGCCAGCCGCGGTTGGTTATGCCCGCGAATCAGGTATTCCGTATGGGGCTGGGCTCGTAAAGAACTCTTATGTAGGTCGCACCTTTATTCAACCGAGCCAGACAATTCGCCAACTGGGCATACGTTTGAAGCTCAATCCCCTCCGTGACGTTATCGAGGGTAAGCGCATCGTTGTCGTCGATGACTCCATTGTTCGTGGCAATACCCAACGCGCTTTGATCCGCATGTTGCGCGAAGCTGGAGCTCTCGAGATCCATGTACGAATCTCATCTCCCCCAGTTAAATGGCCCTGCTATTACGGTATCGATTTTGCCTCACGTGCGGAACTCATTGCCGCGGGCCTTGAGGTAGAAGAGATTCGCCGTTCCATTGGTGCGGATTCTTTGGGTTATGTATCGATGGAGGGTTTAGTCGAAGCAACAACAATTGCTGAATCTAAACTTTGTTCCGCGTGTTTCAATGGCGAGTACCCCATTGATATTCCAACGGATCTATCGGCGGGCAAAAATCTTCTTGAGATTGTGAATCGATACGAATGAGTTCGTATGAAGAGGCTGGGGTAGATATTGAAGCGGGAGATGCAGCAGTTCAATTAATGAAGGCGCATCTTGCTAAAGCAAAACGCAAGGAAGTTATTGGAGATATCGGTGGCTTCGCTGGCCTCTTTGATATCTCTGCCCTTAAGAAATTCAATCGCCCACTTCTTGCAACATCCACCGATGGAGTTGGTACAAAGACCGAGATCGCTCGACTGCTCGGCAAGTACGACACCATCGGCGAAGATCTCGTCGCCATGGTGGTTGACGATTTAGTTGTATGTGGTGCTGAACCACTCTTTATGACCGATTACATCGCTGTCGGAAAAGTTTTCCCAGAGCGCATCGCAGAGATAGTAAAAGGCATCGCCATTGGATGCCAAAAGGCGGGTACCGCACTTGTTGGTGGCGAGACCGCGGAGCATCCTGGACTTCTAGGTGAAGATGAATTTGATATTGCAGGTGCTGCAACAGGCGCAGTCGATCACGAAAATTTGCTTGGCGAACATTTGATCAAGGAGGGTGATGTCATTGTTGCGATGCCTGCTTCGGGGTTGCATGCCAATGGTTACTCCTTAGTGCGCCACATCATCAAGAATCAGAACCTCAATCTTGCTCAGCACCATGACGAATTTGGTAAGACTCTTGGAGAGGTGCTCTTGACCCCAACCGAGATCTACGCCTTGGATTGCCTGGCGCTGCACCGCGGCTTAAAAGAGCAGCTCCATGGATATGCCCACATCACTGGGGGCGGGCTGGCGGCCAATACCGCCCGAGTTATCCCTGACCACCTCAGCGCCACCTTTGATCGGAGTACCTGGGCTCTTCCCGCAGAGATGGCCTATTTGGCCCAGGTCGGAGGGGTCGCCCAACCTGATCTAGAGAAGACCTGGAACTGCGGCATTGGAATGGTCGCAATCGTGGACTCCCTCGCAGCCGATCTAGCCCTGCGGAGCCTGGCAGCTCGCGGCATGAAGGCCTGGTTCTGTGGGAAAATTGAGCGTAGAACCGCCGAAAGTGGTGCCGCATTGGTAGGTAACTACCAAGCGCGATAACCTTCGCACCTGACGAAATTACACACATAAGAATAGATATATAGAAGAAGGAGGTCTCGCTATGGGGCGTGGCCGACAAAAAGCTAAAGCAACCAGAGTTGCACGCGATCTTAAATATTCCGGTCCAGATATGGATCTAGAGCGTCTTGCAAAGGAACTTCACGGTGAGGTGCCAGTAAGCACAACGGTTACCGATGACAGTGATGAAGATCCTTATGCGGATGACAATTACGCCAAGCGCGCGTAATTAATTCATTCGCGCAATAATTCATTACATGCGTCCAACACCCTATGTTGCATCCCTGCGGGTGTACGAACCAATAAGCTCCTTTGAGCCAGCGGATCAGTTGCGCTGGGAGGCGATCCCGATTACCTCCTCGACCGGTTATGACGAGCAGATCCGCGCACTTCGGAGATTAATCTCTGCAGAGCCACCTGCCCTCACCGCAGATGGTGCACACATTCTGGAGTTTGAGGGCAAGCGATATGTGGCACCTTGGAGCACGGCTGCAAGATCATGGGCAGCCCTCGCGACTTTTAAAGAGTCGATGCCGGTAAATGTCGCGCGCTACTTCGTGCCATCAAATGTTGAAGAAGCGATCTTGGTTAATTCAGAGAGCGTTGAAGATAAAGTCCCACACATATTGACCGAGACCTGGGTGATTCCACCTCGGTGGTTCTCGCTCTTTGAACCAGAAGAGAGATTACGCGGCCACAATGATGATGGGGCATTCACTGTCTTGCGCACCTCTATCTCTAATGCCAAGAAGCGTTGCATGTTCACTCATCAGAGCGTTGTGGGTGCATTTGGAAATGGACCCATCGAACAAGAGATTGCAGATCTTTTGGAGTGGCTCAATATGTTTCATCCCGAGTCACTTGTGAAGCTCGATTACGGTGGGCTAGCAAATTACTTGGAGCAGACTCTTAAAGAGGATGGCTTTGAAGGACTCGAAGCAGATTCTTCCGTGGAAGATATCCAGCTCTCACTCGGCGGACTTTCGACAGGCGATGGTGCAAAGGCTGGCCTCGGATATGAGCGTTTGATCTCCAGGTGGCGTAAGGTCGCTGCGCTCGAGCAAGCCACATAAACCCAGAAAAATTTTTCCGCAACCCCTTGTCATAACGGTCTGATAACAGGAATACTGCACCCATATCGGTGCGAAATGGACATTTCGCCAAATCACCAACGGGGGCGACGATGAGCGAACAAGAGACACTGCTAACGCCATCGGAAGTCGCCGCATTATTTAGAGTTGATCCCAAGACCGTTACACGTTGGGCCAAGGCAGGAAAATTAACCAGTATTAGAACCTTAGGCGGCCATCGTCGTTACAAAGAGTCTGAGGTAACTGCCCTTTTGAAATCTATTCCGGGCGGAATTTCTAGTAATTAATTAAGCGTGGCTCGGGACAGGATCGAACTGTCGACCTCACGATTTTCAGTCGCGCGCTCGTACCAACTGAGCTACCGAGCCAATATTTCTCACGCTTTTTATGCGTGCGATAAAGGTATTTAGCGACCCAGACGGGACTTGAACCCGCGACCTCCGCCGTGACAGGGCGGCGCGCTAACCAACTGCGCTACTGGGCCAAACTTACTTTCATAAGTCAGCTTTCCTACTTCAACCCATCAACCGTTCCCAGTTGGCGAGAGTGCCCCCAACGGGGTTCGAACCCGTGTTACCGCCGTGAAAGGGCGATGTCCTAGGCCTCTAGACGATGGGGACTAGAAGCGAAGGCTAAGGGTATCGGAGAGTAGCCCTCTATCAAAACCAGTTTCAACCCAGTAAAAAACCCCTAAAAATCAAAGATTCCTAGGGGTTTTTTGGCTTTAAGAGGTTACTTGATCGACCACTGAGTGGTCACGGTGACAGTTACATCCTGTTGCCCGAGATCAATCTGGGCAGGGGTGGTAGCTGCATCTGACTTTGCCATCGCCATGACGACAGGTTGTGGACCGGAGTTTTGGACGGTTTCATCGATGGTGAGAATCTTGCCGATCTTTGCTCCGGCGAGAGAGGCGTAACTCGTTGCCTTCTCTTTCGCGATGGAGATCGCCTTGGCGCGCGCACTTACCTCTGCTGCGCTCTCATCGAATACATAGGACGAGGTGCCGTTGATTTGAAGCGGATTTCCAACTGCGTTCTGAGCCGCCGAAACAATCGCTCCAGCGTTAGCTGCGTTGCGAATCGTGACCGTAAATTGTTGAGTCGCTTGGTAGCCAGAGATCTTGGAGGTGCCATTTGTTGAGTAAACATAATTTGGAGTGACATTGAGAGTCTGAGTCTGAATGTACTTAGCAAGCACTCCAGAAGAGATCAGAGTCTGGCGGAAGGTATCTGCAGACTTGCTCGTGCTAGATAGCGCTGCTGCACTTGTCGCGGCCTTGGTCGTGACGCTGGCATCTAAGCGAACTGCATCGGGAACGACGGTTGTTGTACCGGTTCCGACTACAGTTACGTAGCGCTGCGTATTACTTGGGTTTTGATGGATGGCAATCGCTAAAACAGAGAGCGTCAGGATTGCAAAGAAGATTCCGCGAAATATTTTCATACTGAATCCTCTCATGGTGGTCTGAGTATTCTCTTAATAATTGGTGACAGAATGCTGTTATGAATTTCTTGTCAATCTGTACTACGGAGACGATCAAGAGTGCTGCGCTCGCACTTAAGAGCGGTGAGTTAGTCGCCTTTCCAACTGAGACTGTCTACGGACTTGGCGGGGATGCATCCAATCCCGAAGCAGTCGCTCGCATCTACGCAGCGAAGGGTCGTCCCGCCGATCACCCCTTAATCGTGCATATTGCCTCGCTGGACGGGATGGGGCAGTGGGCTCGCGACATTCCCGAATATGCAATTGCCTTAGCGAGAGATTTCTGGCCCGGGCCTCTGACTTTGGTTCTCAAGAGATCGGAGCTTGCCCAAGATTTCATCACAGGGGGTCAAGAGACTGTTGGGTTGCGAGTGCCGGCTCACCCAATCGCCTTGGCACTAATAAAAGAATTTAACGCCGTAGGCGGAAAGGGGATCGCGGCCCCCAGCGCGAATCGTTTTGGAGCGGTATCTCCAACGACAGCACAAGCGGTTGAAGAAGAACTTGCACCATATCTATTAGAGGGCGATCTGATCCTGGATGGTGGACCCTCGCTTGTAGGTTTGGAATCGACGATCGTTGATTGCACCGGTCCGACCCCGATGATCCTTCGTTTGGGAGCTATAACCCCCTTGATGGTTGAGGAGAGCACGGGGTTGGTGGCTCTTGAGTCCAATCCGACGGGGATTAAGGCACCTGGCACCTTGGATTCCCACTACTCGCCTAAGGCCGAGGTAATTTTGGATGTAATCGCCGAGCCAGGGGATGGGTTGATCGCCCCAGACCAGATTCCGACTCCGAATGGAGTGATCCGACTATCTGCCCCCAGTTCAATTGAGCAGTATGCCCGTGAGCTCTACCAAGCCCTGCGCAGCGCTGATCAGCGCGGATTAAGCGTGGTCGTTGTCCTCCAACCGGGCGGGGATGGCCTAGCGGCGGCTATTCGGGACCGATTGCAGCGCTCGGCGCAGAAGAAATAGGAGATTTGGGACCGCGCCAGAGAGTCACGGATCAAGAGATCTTTGTATCACCTCTAGGTAGATTTTCAGCGGAAATCAGAGGTTAACATTTGGTGACTAGGGGGCTATCACTAGAATTTCGACTCATTATCTAGCGAAGTTCTCACAAAAGGGTCACGTTCTTGAGTTATTCGCGCAGTCAGCGCCGACGCATTTATGCACTCGTTGCGATGACCCTTGCCTTCACACTTACGACTGGAACAACTTCCGCATTCGCATCGTCAGCAAAATGCAAGATCACCTATAGCTTAGGAACAGATCGCACCGAAACCGCGCCAACTCATGGTGATGTAGATAGCGGGTCCACTTTCACGCTCGCGACTCCACCCTCAACTAATCGAGGAGCAGGAAAAACTTTCCTCGGCTAGAAAGATTCCGATGGAAATCTCTATTCGCCAGGAATCACTTACAGAGTGGGCACTCACGACATCGAATTAACCGCAAAGTGGTCGGACGACCCTGATGCGGGAGGAAATTCAAACTCGCAAGGATCGAACGGTCACGCAGCTCCAACAATAAATTCAGCAACAATCTCTGGAGCAACAACTGTTGGCAACACCCTTACTGCCACACCAGTAGGAGTGACCGGCACTCCGACACCAACAGCATCATTTCATTGGCAAGAGTCTTCAACTTCCACAGGGGTATTCACAAATATCTCTGGGGCAACCGGCGCTACCTATCTATTGCTCGCTGGTGATGCTGGAAAGTTTCTTCGAGTCACCGTATCAGAGACAAATAACTTTGGAACCTCACAAACCGTAACCAGTTCCACAACCCCTCAGATTGCGGCGGCCGTTAAGACTGTTGTATTCAATAGCAATTGCATTATTGGTTGCTCTGGTTCTATGGCACCGCAGAGCGCAACTGGACCTGCCGCCCTTACGGGTAACGGCTATCAACGCCTCGGCTACTCATTTAGTGGTTGGAATACGGCATCAAATGGATCAGGTGTTGCCTATCTGAATGGAGGGGTATACCCCTTTACTTCAAATGTGACTCTTTATGCCCAATGGGCTCCAATCACATTTAGCGTCTCATTCAACTCCAATGGCGGCTCGGGGAGTATGGCCAACGAGACCGGAACAATTCTTTCGGTCGCACGACTAACCAGCAACTCCTTTACGCGCACTGGATATCGCTTCGTCAACTGGAATATCGCTGCGGACGGCAGTGGTATTTCATTTAATGACGATGATCTATACCCATTTATCGCATCGGTGACGTTATACGCCCAATGGTTGAGAGTGCCAACACCAACACCAACCCCCCCTCCAACGAAGACACCCGCACCGGTAACGCCTCCGGTTAGTATTCCGACGCCGAAGACAAAACTGACAGGTGCCGAAGTTCAGAAACTTGCTCCAGGACTGTTGGTACCACATGCTTCAAAGAAGCTACTCGTTGCAAACCAGGTAGTGGCCCTCAGCGAATCGATCTCGATAAAGGCACCAGCCGGTTACTCCTTCCTCGATTTGATCATCAATGGAAAGAAGTACAAGGTTGCAATCACGGATTTGAGTAACATCCCTCTACCAATCTTGGTAGGGCCGAAGGATAAGGTCGTTGTCGAACTTATTGATGCAAACGGCAATGTGCTCGATGACCCAATTACTCAACAGAGCAGCAATGTCGCTCTGGCTAACGTGAACTTTGATGTCGCCAAGTACTCGCTCTCGAAGGCGGCCAAGACAGCACTCGACAAAGTCGCAAAGGTTGTCGTTCAGCATGGCTTCACCGTTATCGACCTGACTGGTTACACAGATGCTCAGGGGTTAGCCACGAAATTCAACAATCAAAAGCTCTCGCAACAGCGCGGCCAGATGACCGCCGCTTATCTGAAGTCAAAGTTGGGGAAGGCTAAGATCTCAATCAAGGTTGAAGCTAAGGCACACCTGAACCCTGTTGCATCGAATAGCACCCCTGCAGGTCAGGCCATGAATCGCCGGGTTGAGATTTCAGTTCACTAATCGTAAGAAATTGCCCCTGGCAAACTCCTGTACAGTACGGCTCCACGCTTTTTTAGCAGTTGGGGCCCCTAGCTCAGTCGGTAGAGCAACGGACTTTTAATCCGTGGGTCGTCGGTTCGAGCCCGACGGGGCCCACTTT
>Ga0208620_1000204_pt1 | contig 10020 bp, 10 predicted proteins | sample CryBogCBH24Jun08_FD_184593 | JGI IMG/M metagenome (GOLD analysis project Ga0208620, IMG submission 184593) | Freshwater microbial communities from Crystal Bog, Wisconsin, USA - CBH24Jun08 (SPAdes) | ecosystem: Environmental > Aquatic > Freshwater > Lake | place: Crystal Bog, Wisconsin, USA... | reverse complement strand
GGTGAACACAGTACCGGCTGCGCCCGTGGCAAGAACCCACGTCGCATTAAGCGAGGTGATACCCGTGCCGTAGGTGCCGCCCGAAATACCCGTGACGGTCGTGCCGGTTGTGCCGGAGATCGTGACAGGCATACCGGCATAAAGACCCGACACCGCCGAGGCGAATGTGAGGGTGATTACAGTGCCGCTATACGTGATGGTGCAGGCGTTACCAGATGTATAGGTCGTGGAACCCGAAAGAACCACGGGAGAACCATACGGAATAACACCAGCGTAGTTTTGCTTGATGCGGTATTGGTTCGTGGGGAGAGCGCCGCCCACCCCACGGTTACCAATCATACGCACCGGCTTAAACCCATAAGGGCTTGAGACAGTCGCCATTGATTATTTTCCTCTTTTAAAAGCAGACCGCCCCCTCAGGGGTTACTTAAGTCTGCCTGATGTTGTTGTTTTGTGTTCGCGATGAATAGGCATACGCTTGTCTTCAATGCTGTAGAGCTGGTCATTGATGCCACTGACCTGAGCGTCGCTTTTCTCTTGATAATAATTTCGCATCTCGGCCCACAACTCGACCGGCATCTTGGCTAGAGCCAAGCCACCGAACTCAATCATGTCCTTCATGGAGTTGTCACACTGGCGAGCGAACTCTGGCATTTCCTCTGGGGAAATAAATTCCCATCCCTCTCGGCGCGAACTCGAAATATTCCGAGTGTCAACCTCACCAAGCGAGGAAATCCTTACCCACCGATACTTCCAGCCCGGAACCTCTTCAGGCATCGGGAGCTGATCTGCGGGTCGCCAAGTTCTGGCGCGTGTTTCGGACGTGCGCACTTCATCGGTGCGGGCGGAGTGGACGGGTTCACCGTCATGGGCGCGTGCCATTAATTTTTCCCCTTAAGGAGTTGAGCCGCGTATTGCTGCGGGGTTATCCCGAGACGCTTGCACAAACTCAATTGAGACTGCGTGAGCGTCACTGTGCGTGGATTTTTAGGAGTGGTCCCACGACCCACCGGAGCAACCCCAGCCTGAGCCGCCCTAGCGACGGGAGCTTGAGATTGAGACGCCGCACCACCAAACCGTTCCGCCGGAAACTGTTGTCGCATAAGAGTGCTTACGAACTCATAATACGCATCTGTTCCAACAAGATGAGGATTGGTGCTGCGGATATGGGCGTCGATCTGCAACGCCCGCTCGGTCATTTCCTGATCGGAATTGAGCCAAGGATTCTCTTTAATAAATTGCGTCTGACGCCGGAGCTCCTCAGCGTCCACACGGGGCGGCTGATTCTGAACCTGCGGCTGAGCCTGAGCGGGCGGGTCGTCGCGGCGGGGGACATAAGCCTCGTATTGAGACTTCTCGTTCTCCGCACGGATCAAGGCCCGCTGCGCCTCAATCATCTTGGCCGTGTCGCCAGTGGCGAGGGCGTCAGTGTAATCCGCAGAAGCTCTGGCGATCATCGCCTCGGCAGCTTCTTTGGCCTTATACACATAACCCTGTTCGTACTGGTTGGCCTGTTGCTTTAGCGTTTGGCCTTGGGCCAGCGCCTGCTTGGCAAGCTCGACCGCCTGATCGCGTTCGCGTAGGGCCGCTTCTTTAGCTCGACGCTCGGCATGAAGCTTCGCAGTCTCCTTAGCAATCCGCCTACGAACGCGCTCGGAATATTCTTCTTCAGACTCATCTTCATGCGAGTCCTCAGAAACTTCCGGAGCAACCGGCCTACCCCTATCCTGTTCCGGAGTGTCATCCTCAAAAAGGATTTCCAGATCTTCCTCTTCCCGAGCTTCAGCGCCACTCATACGGCGCGCTCCACCTTACGGGGATCACTCACAACAGCTTCCACCTGATCGTCATTGATCAATCGAAATTCTTGATCAATTCCAACAATCTTGAGGCGGGTCCCGGCGTATGATTTAATAATCACATGATCGCCAGTCTCACACCACGGGCCGTTAGGAAACTTCTTTTCTTCCTTGTAACAATCTGGACCCATTGCAATAACGGTTCCAACAATTGATGCAGTGTGTTCTCGCTTGCCAGCGTCTTGAGGAATATAAATATTCCCAATCTTCTTGATTTCTTCCGGCATGGCGACTAGAAGTCGATAACCAATCGGCTTAAACAGCTCCAACGCATCCGCAGACGCGGCAGTCACAGAAGTCGTGTCGTACATTCGTGCTCTCTATAAGGCAGACGGGATATTCATTATCCAGTCCGTGTGGCAGGGCTTATTCCCCTGAATCGGTATTTAATTTTTCTCGCAGGTCCAGAAGCTCTCGCTCAGCAAGGGCTAGTCCCGTAATAATTCCAACTGAATGTTTATAGTCCGCCCAATCAGAACACGCCCCGGTGGACACATCGTCAGTGTAAGAATTCATCAGCTCACGGATTCTCTTCCGGAGCAAATCAAATTCATCCATTAATCTTTACCGCCTTTAGGGGGACTCGGATTTGGTTTCATCTTCTCAACCTGAATCTTAGCATCGTTGTTCATAGCTGTTGAAGCTAGATTACCGGCAAGTTGCATTCCAGCTTGCAAGTGTTGAGTGTGTTGCTCATTGATGTGCTTGATTCCGTCAGCCGCAATTTTGGTGGAATCTATTTTCACCTTGTCCGCGTTCTGTCCCATTTGCGCGGCAATACGGGCCATCTCCACGGCATGTTGCTGATCGGCGGTGTGAGCTTGCAGGATGAGCTTCGCCGCAGCCTCACCCTTCTTGGCGTCAATGGCGGACTGTTTGATTTCCAGTTCTTTCGCCTGCAATTGAACCATCGGGTCCTGAGCGACTTGCTCTGCGTGTTGCTTGGCCACCTCGTTCTTAGAGGCGTCAAGAACCTGATCCGCAGCCTGAGCCATAAGGGCGGACAGATGATTTTCCACATCAGGCGGGAGTTGTTGACCAAGCGGCGGAAGCTCCGTCCCAAGCTGCTTCTCAATATCCGCCCGATATTTAAACGCCATGTGCTCGGCAATATGCGCCGACATTGCCGATACAGACGTAGCTGCGCTAGGGGTCTGGCTCACAAACTGTTTAATGGCGGGGTCATTAACCATCGCCATGTGTACCTTGATATGTGAATCATGGTCTTGGAACTGGTATGCCTTCGCCGGAGATCCTTTTAGGATCGCCATGTTCTCAGAGACCGGATCAGTTGGCGGAATATTAGAATGATCAGGCACAAGGCTTTGAGCATCCTTAATTCCAAGAACATTCAACATGTCCAGATTTAATTTCCGCATGTCATAGATCTGCGGGTTCTGACTAGCCAATTGAATCACAGCCTGATACTGCACAACCCTCTGAGACATTGTGGTCGCGCCCGGATCGCTTACCGGAATAATATCAACCGATGAGAAATCCTGTTGGCGATTGAAATCCCCATTTTGAGAATAAGAATATTTCGGCGGCATATGATCGCGCACTATGCCCGCAATCAGCCTCAGCTCTTGCTGGAGCGTGGAATGGTTTCTAGCCTGCACCGCACTCATAACCTTCATGGCCCGCTCCATGAGGGCCAGTGTGGTTCCTACAGGGGCCTCCTGCTTCATGTCCCCGACTTGCATATCGGCGATAGATCCAACACGCCGCGCCTCGTCTACAATGTTCCCCAGTAACTGATAGAGAACTGCGGACGGCTCCTTATAGGGAAGGAAGGTAATGTTCTTGCTAATATCCCCGCTTGTGACATCCACATCGCGGAACTCACCCGGACGAATCGGACTATCATCCCCCTTGATCCTCAAGCCCCGACTCTTCAATCCACCGGGCAAATTGGATAGGGTTCCAGCATCCACCAACTGACGGAGGATGCCCGTACTTGACTTAGCTAGCCCGCCGATAATGTGGATCAATCCAAACCCATAAAACCCTAGGCCCGGAATATATTTATAGTGAACGAAATAATTCTTTTTCTTTTTTAGCTTGTCTTGCTCATTCCAATTCCGATAGATTCCCAATACGCGCCGAGAATCCTTCTCCACATGTATGATGTAAGGGGCAGGTAGATCAGAGTCATCATCGTCGCCATTTTCACTACTCCCCTCCACGTCAATGTCATACTCAACGTGGAATTCCAAAACAGTGTATCGGTCAGGCTTCCCATTCGGAGAAATGCCCATGACCTCGTTCTCCTTCCTGTCGATGATATCGCTATCATCAACAGGGTCGGATAAATCACAATCACGATAGAATCCAGAAGCCTGCCTACGCTTCATCTCATTGAATGAGATCTTGTCCACGTAAGTAACGCGCTGAGCATTTCGGATGTTTGTCTCACCGTAGTTCACCACAAGATCTTCAGCGGGAACAAATCTGGCGCAAGGGATACCGCTAACCTCGTCAAAATAAATCTTCTTGAAGGCCGAGCCGACCAAGGACTCCTTCAATAATAGAGACTCAAAATCATCTCTATAGTCTTCCATGTCCTCGACAAGGATATGGTTCAACTCGTTCTTAACTCTTTCCCCAGTGGCTAGCACCTCTGGGGTTTCGTTCCCAATGATCTTTACCTTAGCTGGACCCTGAGGCGGGAAGAGCTCCATAATGCTTTGAGCTTGGAACCTAACAGCCGCCTCCATGAGGACGGGGTGATAAACCCCGCACGCGCCATTCCAAGGCATCGTGCGATCCTCAGTTTTAATTCCCAGTAGATCAAGGCCATCCTTATAGGCCTCAAGCCATTCGGATCGGCTTTGGTCGTCCTCTCTGTATTTCTCTACAAGATCAGACCCAATCTTGCTTAACTCAGATTCATCCAACACCTCAGCAATATTATCAGTGAACCCTTGAGTCACGGGCTCATCACCATCAATATCACCAAACGTGACGGAGCCATCAGGGTTTACAACCCCATCCCCCAAATCCGCATCGGGCATATCAGGAGCTTCAATTTCCTCAGAACCTTCCTGAGGATCAATTGCGTCATCCCGCATATTTTTAGAAATCAAAACATTCTCCTAATCAATAATAGGAAGCTTTTTTATTGTAATCCACCGGGGCGTCTTCCTCATCAGTGGATAGGGAAATAAAATTCCCCCGCCTAAACCTACTGAGAGCCATAGCCACAGTGTCCACGATGTCGTCATTGGCCCCCATTGGGAACGCCTGACATTCGTCAATCACATCCCCAGACCAATCCCGATCCAACATCCAAACCACGCCAGATGCAAAAATATCAGTGACGGCATTAACCCTCGCCACCTTATCCCCATCCCCGCGAGTGGGGGTATAATCCTCCACAAACAAACCCATCCGGCGGAACTCTGTAATCAAAGCCTCCCCCGCACTCTTCTGTTCAATCACACAAGAGTCAGGTTCCCATTCCCTATACAAGCTTAATGCCTGAGCCTTAAGTTCAGGGAACTCCAACTTGTCCCGAAAGCAATCAAGCAAAATAATATTTGAAGAGGCGGTCTCCTCATTGTAGAATACACCCCATGTGGTGCAAACTGAATAATTGCTCCGCTGTGTTGTGCGCGAGGCCGTGTCCCAAGCCTGAATAATAAACTCACAACTGGGAACCCTTCCCTCCCACATGCGCCACCACTTGGACTTAATAAGCGCCCCTTCCTCTGAGGTCGGGCAATTGTGAGTAGGAAGACAGCCAAGGCCAGCAAGAAAAATGCCGTCATCATTTTTTACCCTAATACAAGCAACTGTACGCGAATCAATTTTGGTAAACCTTAAAAATCTGCCAATTTTTGTTTTTCTAGATCTGCATCTTTCAAGTTTTCTTGGCATCCTAAACGCGTTGGGCAGATAAAAATATACACGCCAATGATAGCACCGCTGCGCCGCTTTACTTCCGGGCGCGCGGGTGTTTGTTACGGACCTCCGCAGTCGCGGCTGTCCGCCGAGGGAAAGAACCAGCTCGCAAACGCTTCTGGCAATTTCTTCATTAACTTGCGCGAAATAACATTCACCCGCCTTAGAACAAGTCCCGTCAGTGTCCATTAATCCTTGAATAAGGGATAATCTTTGACCCGCAGACGCCCGCATATATATGTCGGGTATATGCTTATTCATAAGCACCCCGATGCCCCTCAATTCAACCCGCAATCCAATAGTACCAAATGCTTGTGGATCTGACCGAGTGGTTGTCTGAATTCCGCATCGATGAAATTCCTCTCTTAGCCAGATCTGATCCGCCTCGGAAGAATTGATAGTTCCAGAACCTCGATCTCCATCACCAAGCCACACGCCAAGAATATACGGGTCAACTGGAAGAGAAACTTCGGGGAGCTCCCAAGGCGGCACCTCTGGTGGTCGAGGCCGTCTAGGTGCAATTCCCCTCGCTTCTTTTTTTAATTCCCTGTCAGCTAACCACTTAGTGGTTCTGATTTGAAACTTTGCGTCATTGCGGCCAGTTTTTACCGTCCATAAATGATTTTCGTCGGCAACAACCTCAGCCCCATCGTCGCTATAAACTCGGTAACATGGCCTATTTTCATAATTTGGAGATTTCCAAATGACTTCGACGGGCTTTCCATCGGAGCCAATTACATAATCCCCAACAGAAATTTCTCCCATAGTTGTCCAACCAGATGGTGTTGGAATTGGCGTTGACAGACACAGGGCCTGCATATACTGAGCGTTCCATCTCCACAGAGAACCTGTAGCTACAATCGCCCGCTTGGTAGCTAGCAATTCCTCAACGGGCCAATACTCAGGCCAGTAGGACACCGTGTCCTCATCCAATAGGGCAGGAACACGAATCTCCTTGTATTTATCCCCGCCCCGCGTCTGAGCATCCTCCAAAAGCCTCCCGATCAAATCAATCTTCGACCAGCGGGTGGAGATCACCGCGATCCTAGCACCGGGCTGCAATCTCTGACGGGGACCAGTCAGAAACCATTCATAGGTTTTATTATAAACCTCAGGATCATAGATCCCAGATATAGCATCTTGTTCATTATGCGGATCATCGATCAAGCAATTATGAGTTAGGATTCCGTTTGCAAAATAGGTGTGGGTGTCTTCAATTGTGAGGTTGTAGACAACCTCACCTCCCTCTGGGAAGTATACTGGAGAAACTGATTCAACCGCACACCCCGAGTCGATGATCTCGAACTGTGATACGTCCGGTGACATACATTGCATAGTGAAATTAAATTTCCATAATCATTGTTAAATTTGTTGTGATCTATGTGATGACAATGTAAATTGTCTGGGGATTTGCACATGAAACAAATTTTGTCTTTGTGCCTAATGATTCTTGAAATCATGTCAAAATCCGGAAGATACGGTAACGAACCCATCCCGTGTTGGAAATTGGGATTGTTTTCTCCAGACATCCTCTGGGAGTGAGATTTGTTTTTGCACGCCACTGAGCAAAATATTGTCCTGCGGCTGTGTGGTTTAAATTCAACCCCGCATGATCCGCACAATATGTTGCTTAATCTTTTTATCCTGCGACAAGCGGTGGCTTTCGTTGAGCAAGCGGGGGAGCAATAAATCGCAGGACGTCTTTTTGCGTCTGATCTTCTCACCTCAAATCCAGAATTGCAAGTTTTACAGTTGCGAATTATTTTCCGCCGATTACCCGCCTGTGCGCAAGAATGAGAGCAGAAAAGATTTTTGCGCTTTTTGAAATCGCATGGCCGAAGCGAAAATGGAGCAGAACATCTTTCACAAAGAAGACTTATTCTTTCAACCTTACGCGGCAAACAACATCTCCGGATTTTAAATCTTTAGCTTGAACGAACCCCTTACCCCTTACAAAAAACGGATGCTCTGGAGTGCAGGAAGTGGTTTCACCGCCTATAACCACGTCGATCATTTCTTGTGAAAATCTTCCGCCCTTAGCTAGGATTTTCTTAAAAACTAATTCGTTGGTTTCTGGGTCAATAGAAAGGACGTGGGTGACAAGGGGGTTATCAACCACGTCTGTAATGGGCATTTCACCTTCATTAGTTATGATAACAGATTCAGGTGCCAAGCATAAATCAGAACCAAATCCCGCAATACCAGCGCCCACACCCACGGCATAATAACTACCGCCCTTATTGGTCCCCCATCTCCCCGCAGCCTTGTTATCCGCCCGCAACGCCACATCAGGGAACACCTCCCGAAATTTAGGGTCCGAGAATAATTCCCGCACCTGACGCCCGAAGCCCGTCGCGAGTTCCGCCTTGTGGGAAGCTTGAAGGATTTTCTTATCGGGATATTTCCCAAGATACCAAGCTGGGAAATAAACCGCCGTGAGCATGGACTTGCCCGAGCGAGGGGGGAGGGAAATGCTAACCCGCTTCTCGGTCCCATCCGCTAGCTTCTGGAATTCCTCAGCCATGACAATATGATGAGGCCCGCAAATAAATCCGGGCCACACATACCGCACAAAATCCAAGAAATTATCCCGACAGTTCTGAAGGGTCTTCTCATGTATCGCCTGCTCAATCAAACGATACAGTTCCTCCCGCTCCACCTCGGGGAGAAACTTCACATTGGCTAAAGCCGAATTCAATTCCTGTAAACTTAATTTCTCAAACAAATCATTCGCCCAAAAATAAAGGCGGCTGGATAATTCCCAACCGCCCTTATCTTACATTCCAAATTCATTCCCTATAAGGGAATCACTCCGACCCCGCGTGGGTCATATCCTCCTTCAAAGCCTCCAGTATAGATTCCACAAGCGTCATGCACTCCCCCACACTCAAACATAAAGCCTTGTGCGGAGACTTCATATCATCCTCCTGAATAGTAATAATCACACCCCTATGATTCTTGTCCCGATTATATATCCGAATCTTACCCCCAGAATATAAATCGTTACCCCTTACCTCCACCACACTCCGTATAGCCATTACGCAACTCCTCCACTCGCTCCGGACTTCTATTCAATATCAACCCAAGCTCATGAGCGGAATACCACCTCTCCCTCGCAAGCCTACTTCTAATATAAAGCGGTAATGACAACCTTTGAATAAACCTCCTACGTGCATCCTCATGCTCTGGAGATTGTTCCATATCCTCAGGAATAGGATCGTCAATCAAATCCCGAGGACCCACCTTACACTCATCACAAATCTCCAAAAGGATATTCCGCTCCCTCTCAGGAAGCTCCCTGTAAGACATACCCACATTCACAGCCCGCCTCTGGAACACCATCCTCAATCCTCCTTCTCTTCCTTGGACGCGACATTGCACGCCGCCCATTGTCTAACCAAATCCTTCATCGCCGCACCAGATAATTCCATCACAAAATCAGAACCATTCGATTGGAACTTGAGAGAGTAGAAATCAGGATAACCAGCGACAAGGTGGACCGCTGGAGACGTCATTGGATACTGGAATCTAAAATAACACGGGCTTTCAGCGGAATAAGAAATCTGAGCGGGGGGGGGACCCGACGTGTCGGACGAGGTTGCAGCCCCAAGAACCTGCTGAGCTAAGTGAGAAGGAATACCCATATTTCCCATTCCATGATTATTCGACTGACGCATTACGGCCATCTGAGCCTCCATGTAAGCCCCGTCTCTAGCATCCTGTATCGCCTGCAACCCTGAAGGAGGGGGAGCAGCCTTAATTAAAGGACCAGTGACCAGCTTCTCAGGAGGAGTGGAGGCATTCTTATTTTTTCTAGGCATAAATAATCTCCATAAATTCCACATCACTCAACCTCACCATCAAGCTCCTCTTCACTCCGCACCTTACGATACTGAATCCACGCAGATATCAAATCGCGCATGAACCCATCATCCGCCATGAAATACCGAGGGGCCTCGACGCACTCCGGACTCAATCTTTTATTCAGCTCAGGATCATTATTCTGAAGAATAAACCCATCTAAAACCGGAGCAAGGAGAGCATTACCAACCTGCACAACCCCCAACCAATCGTCGACGCCGATGGGCGCGGGACGAGAGGTTGGCGCGGGGCTCGCGTGATGGAAGGCGGAAAAGACGCCAGAACTAATAACCGTGGAGGGGAGAGTGACAATGCCCGTGGTGGGACTGCCCACAGGGATCGCCTGTGGGGGGGAATCGTCCCAGTGGGGAGAAACAGGGGGAGGGGGTATATATGC
>Ga0208620_1000203_pt1 | contig 10030 bp, 4 predicted proteins | sample CryBogCBH24Jun08_FD_184593 | JGI IMG/M metagenome (GOLD analysis project Ga0208620, IMG submission 184593) | Freshwater microbial communities from Crystal Bog, Wisconsin, USA - CBH24Jun08 (SPAdes) | ecosystem: Environmental > Aquatic > Freshwater > Lake | place: Crystal Bog, Wisconsin, USA... | reverse complement strand
TTGATAAATCCCATAAATAGTGAGTTTATGGGCTCTACGTAGCATGTCCTCCTTCTCCCCTAATGTTTCAAGATATCCTTCGATATAAGGATTTGTCGTTGCAGATGCCATTTGATATATGGTGGCGCAAGCTATTATGGCTTTAAATTTAACTTATATATAGATAGATGGAAGGAAAAATAACACTCCTCTCTTCCTTTATATTTTTAACAAATTCATTCATTGCTGCCCATTTTAATTATGTGCTGTATTCTGTGCTTTTTTTCATCCTATTTCTTACTTCTATTCTTTTTCGATTGAATAAAAATATGTTTACATACGCATTAGATAAACTATTTGTCTATGCTATTATCTTGTATGGAGGCTACATGTTTTACATGAAATACCCTTCCATACATACGCTCATTTCTTTACTAATAGTGTCAACTTTCTTATCTGTGATTTTTATGTATGAATATGGGTATGTAACTAAACAATACTGTTTTGATAATGACTCAGTGCTGTCCGAGACATATCATGCTCTTCTACATGTTATTTCTTCTTTCGGTCACACTCTTATTATGATATCATGATAGGTGCCGCAGGCTTATCATCCTTGACCCCCGTCGTTCCAAGAGGCTTCTGTAGAACCATATCCTCCTTTGCATACAGGGTAAATCCAGTGATTGTGCTCTTGTCATCACGATTCGCAGCAGCCCAGAACTCTCTTCCCTTATACTTAATAGGAATGACAACGCGCTTCACCTCCTTGTAGGTATACTCAGACTTCGCAATATCTGCCTTCAGTTCAGGCTGATACAAGAAATCACCTACCATATTCTCTAGACTGAGACACTGGAAACTTCCATCCTTATTCTCGGCAATGTTCAGCTCGCAGTCCACCGCCGCCGACTTCATCACATTTTCCAGATCCTCAATCACCTTCTTCTTTCTCTCTGAGATGACATACAGGCGCTCGTCACTTGTGAGGACATAGGAGGCAGAGGTTGCAGAAATCGGAAGGCCAAAGGCCACCGCCTCCTTTCTCTCCACCTTATCACGCAGCCTAATTGTCTCATCCACTTTCGTATCAGGATTCTTGCCGCCCTGTGCCTCCTCGCCAAAGACACTGATATACGTGTAAATACTGACATTCCGCTGGTCCTCAGGGAGTTCCAAGTGGGATCCGATACGGATGGCGCGGCCTTTGACCTGTCTGAGACGCACGTCATTCCAGTAGGGCTCCATAATGTGGACGGCGCGCACATTCTTTAGAGAGAGACCCTCAGCACCGGCGGATGTGATACAGAAGACACGGCAGAGCTGACCCGTGTGATTGTTCGTGTAGCCTGATTCCTGGAGAACCTTCTTGAGATTGCCAGGGAGTTCGTCAAACTTGGCGTTGAAGACGTCGAGGGCGAGGCGGCGCACATCCTCCTTCTCCTCTCCTGAGAACGTGATGTAGCGGGGCTGACCTTTTCCTTCAGAATAAGGACCCTTTCTTAAAGAGGCCTCAGACTCGGGTGTGAATGCAGGGCCTGTCGGCGTGCTCACAATCTCAATGGGGGCGAAGCCATTGAGATCCATCACTAATCTAAAAATGCCAATACCCTCCATATCAAGAAACTGACTGTAAAGAAGACTGGATCCAGGCGCAGCGAGGATGCGCTCTAAGATGGCAGCAAACTTTGGACTGTATTTTTTCAGAGACTCCTCCTCGTCTGAAAGAATGAGAGCACCAGTTTGTAGTTTTCTGAGACACTCCTTGGCCCTTTGTAAGGCGTCCTTGTAGGTTTCACCCTCGCGGATACCGCCCTTGCAGTAGAGAGGGGCTTCAGCAGCAGCGGCAGCCTTCTGCTCTTTTTCCTCTTTGAGTTCCTTGAGCGACTTGCCCTTTGGCTTTACCGCAAGAGTATCAAGTTGTGCTTCCGCTTCAGCTTTTGCTTTCGCTTCCTCTTCTTTCTTCTTTTTCTCAGCAAGAAGAACCTTGAGTGATTTGCCCTTTACTGCAGGTGCGACAGGAGCAGGTGCGACAACAGGAACAGGTGCAGCAAGAACAGATGCAACAGGACCCAAAGAAAATCCAAGTTCCGCAGCAGCCTCTTCATCTGTTTTTCCAGATTCAACCAACCGGGTGAATTTATCTTGTGCATCTATTGATGCTTTAAAGGCCTCATCATCACTCAAACCAGCCTTCTCAGCCGCCCTTTTAGCATTGTAACCAACAGATAAAACAGGTATCATATTACCCTCATCACGTATCTTCTGCATAACCTTCTTCATGCCAGTCAACTCTCGCCCCTCGGCCTTTAGAAGTTTCTTCTCCACCTTATCACCAGGTGCACCACCCGCCTGTTCTTCCTCTTCCTCTTCTCTATCCTTCGCATCCTCCTCGGCAACGCTCGCCACATCATCGTCATCCTCATCAAGCTCAGGAAAGACTTCGTCGGCGGCAGCATCTTCAACCACCGCATCTACAATATCCGTGTCAACCCCATTCTCAGACTCGAGCTCCTGCTTATTGCGCGCCTTCGGCCTCGTCACTGCATCAGGAAAGGCGAAGTTACAGAGCTGGCGACTTCCCATCTTGTAATTGGACGACTTCGCCATCGCACCGATCTCATACACCTCGCCCCACACATCACCGAGCCCACCCTTGCCTTGCTTATCCTTCTTCATTTCCATCTGAACCTCCTCCAGACGCGCTACGCTATACATGGCCTGTGCATATGGTGAAAAGGGAACACGGATCACTTCGTCTGAGGCGACAGAAGGCATCAGATCCTGGCGACTTCCCTTGTAATACGATACGAGGCCTGTTAACCGCTTGCCCAGGACCAGCTTGTTCTTCACTAGTAAACCATCAGGGGTCAAGAAATCGGCGCGGAATTCCTCGCCAAACGGGTGGAGAAGAGGAGTGGCCTCCAACTTCACTTCGCCTCTGAACTTGAATCCGCCCGCCTTGATAACCTCAAGAACTGACTGCTGTATCTGGGCATAGGAAGGGCCACCCTCCGTTCTCTCCACACCCTCTTGACCCTCCACATTCTGAATACCCTCAGGTAAGAGTGTCAGAGTAACCTCTGTGCCCGCCAGCTGCTGTTTAGACTTCTCCACATTAACAAAGTCAACATTGGGATGGGCCTTGAGAATGCGGAGAAGATCGGCCTCCGCCTTGTCACCTGCCTGCTCAATGGTGCCCTTCAGAAGAGGAATGTAGCCATGGAGAACATTGGCGAGAATTCCGAGCTCTTCAGGGAAATTGATCAGAGGAGTGCCTGATAGACCAATGATCTTGGAGTTCTTGGCGGCGAGGAACATGCGGTAGAAGAGATAGCCGCGCTTGTAGTTCTTCTCTGCTCTACAAAGGCTCGGTGACCACTGTCCTATCTCAACCGGCTCCTTGGGAACCTTTCTCTTCATCTTGGGAAGGTCCTTAAGATACGGATCAATGGTTCCTTGCATCAGACGGATCAAGTTGTGGATCTCGTCGACCACGATCACCGCATCATTGAAAAAGGTGGGATCCTCGCATGCAAGTCTCTTGAGTTTCGCAGCAGAGACACCGTTGTAATTAATGAAGCGGATACGGCCAGTAGGGTTCTTCTCCTTGTCCCAGACGAGCTGAGAAAGTATCTGCTTTCTGATTTCTGTCTGCTCCTCGGAGCTTAGGGACTCGTAATTCGGCTCAGCCTGGCTGAAATCTGGAACCCAGATTTTTTTGGCTGTGCGGATGTAGTTCTCTGAAAGACCGAGGATCTCGGTGGCAAACATGCGGTGTTCAGGATTCTCCTTTTCAAGAGCAGTCCAGTAATTCTGGAGACGAAAGTGTCTGAATCCGCAGAAAGAAACCTCCTTGAGAAAGTTCTTCCGCAGAGAAAAGGGGGTCATGACAATGATCTTCTTGCCTGCGGTTGCATAGAGGGCCTCGGCACAGGCAATCGCAGTGCAGGTCTTTCCTGATCCGAGGCCATGATAGACAAGAACACCGCGATAGGGGCTGGCCTGGCGCATATACTCGCGAATGAAGCGCTGGTAAGGGTATTTTTCGCCGGGTTGAATGGTAGCAGCCTGTTCTGTCAACATGAAATCGGCGTAGGTCATCTTTATGAACTTGGCAAAGTTGCGATGCGTCTGTGGTATATAGCCAGCGGGAGGGGGGTGGAGATAAGGATCCTCAAGTTCCTCCTGCGCAAAGCCCTCGCCGAGAAGAGTGAGCTCGTTCTCTTCATCATTTGAAGAGGCTGTGGACTCTGCATTGGACTCTGCATTGGACTCGAGGTTTGATTCAGTGATTGACTCATTATTGGAGTTAGCCTCTGCTTCCGCCTCTGCTTCCGCAGAAGCAGAAACAGGAGCAGAAACAGGAACAGAAGCAGGAACAGAAGCAGGAACAGCTGCTTCCTCTTTCACCGAAGCAACCGCCACCTCCAACTTCTCTGCAGCCGTCGCTGAAGGAAGCTGTAGTTTCTTTCCCTTTGGCGGCGGCGGTGCCACCACCCTCTTTGCAAACATCGGCGTAAAACTAAGTGCAGACTTTGATTCAGTTGTTACAGGGCCAGGCTTGATTGTAACAGCCGTGTCTTGTGGAGTCGCCAAGTGACGAAGTTCAGCTGGTGTTTTTGTTAATTTTTTACTATTTAAAGTAAACCCTGGCATCCTATTCTTAGGCACTACTTTTTGAGCTTCTCTAACGCAATACGGCTAGCAGCCTGCTCTGCCTCTGGCTTATTCCTCGCCGTAGCCTCTGCAATGACTACACCATGAATATCAAGAACACCCATTGTAAAAATCCTGTCATGGGGAGGGCCTTCAACACGAACCTCCTTGTATTTCGGTGGCTGATGATACTCTGACTGGAACCAGCGGAGAAGCTGGTCCTTAAAATTCCTGTTATTCGTGATCAACTCAACGAAATCCACGTGCTTCTCAATAACATTGATCACAAATGTCTGAACAGCCTCAAATCCACGCCCCTTACCCCCCTCTGTATAATACAAAGCACCCAACCACGCCTCAAACATACTCCCGAGGAGACGAAGGTTCTGACGTCCATGACACACCTCTTCCACGTGACGGCTAATAATAAGAAAGGGTGCGAAGCCAACTTTAATTGCGAGCTCCCCCAGCTTTTGATTGTTTACAATGTTTGTCCTCAGCGTCGTCATAAACCCCTCCCCCTTACCCGAATAGCGCTCCCTCAGATAACATGCAATAATCCCACCGAGTAGTCCATCCCCAGCATACTCCAATTCCTCATTGTCTGCCTCTTTGAGAGGAAGACAGTTAGGTGGTTTTTCAGCCAATAACATGGGTTCTTCCTGCTCCGCCCATTGATCTGATTTATCCACGTAACTTGTGTGTATACATGCCTGCTGAAAATAGGAAAAGTCCTTCAGCTTGCCAGTATAGCCGTATTTCTTTAGAATCGTAAGACAGTCATGAAATGAAAGATTACGATTCTTTGAGTTCCAAGGGTTGAAAAGTTTGGGCTCCGTCATCTCTATACGTAAAGGTGAGAGATTTTTAAACCGTTCTTACTAATAGAAGGATGGCCGCTACTGTAAGAAATGGCATAAAACAAAATTCTAAAATAAAGATTGCTGGCGAGTCCGTTTATCTTGGAAAAAAGGTTGATGGCATGTTCCGTGTCTATCTAGATGAATATATTCCTGGTGCTGCTGCAAAGGAGGTGACTCTTTTTAAGGAGACCTTCTCAACAAAGCCTCCCAGCATAAAAACGTGTGGTGATGCACCCCTTGTGATCCAGGGTCTCAAACACAGACGGGATACCTTGAATAGGGAGTTAGGAGCTGACATGCACAATAGCGCCTCATCCAGACAAAAATTTATGCATGCCCAGGAACTTGACGTTCTCATCAAAGAGTTTGAGTCTGTGCACTGCACTGAGCTTAGTCCTGGTGCAACTGCTCTTCCTATCAAAGCGCCCGTTGAAATTGGTAGGACAATGAGCGAAGAGGAGATCAGGGAGCTGGCGCGCCGCTTTGCTATTCTTATCCTACACGCGCAGAAACCGGTCGCCGGTTTTGAAGCGTATACCCAGCCTGCGAAGAATGTGATTGGCAAGCTAAGGGATATGGAAAAAGAGAAGGAGTTCATGGACAACTATAAGGCGGGCGGCGGCACCATCCACCCTATTCTTGAGTTTATTATGGGGCTCGGCACGGAAGGTGCTGAGGGTTATGAGAAGCTTCTTTCAGAAAAGGGGGTTGCTGATCTTCTACAAGATATTATTGCCGCAATTCATTATGATGTTACTAAGGATGAGGCTGCCCTCTTTACAGAGAATCTTTCTGAGGAAGAGCCGCGCCTGAAAATCCAGGAGATTATCAGTCGCATTCTTTTCACCATGAAGGAATCAGAGAAGGAACTTCTGGAACAGGATACACATGCGGCAGAACTCCAGGAGCAGATTGCGAGGATGAGGGAAGAGGCGGGGCAACTTAGTAATCAGCTATCTCTTGGTGAAAGAGCTGCCCTAGAAAGAGATGAGCTTCGTGGTCAGATTGTTAGCTTGGAAAAAAGGTTGCGTGACGCTGGTGATGAGGTTGCGGCTGAAAGGAGGAAAGTGGAAGAAGTGGCTACGAGAGCTACAGCAGACCAAACGGTTAAGGTTCATAAGATTGCAGAACTGCAGCAGCAGATTAATAGACTTACCGTTGAGCTAAGAGAGGCTGAGGAGGCTAAACGGGCGGCTGAAGCGCTCACACAAGCTAGTAGGGATGCACTTGGCCTCGCAAATCAGGAAGTGGCTAGGCTAGGGCCTGTTACTGAATTAAACGCAAGACGTATTAGTGAACTTCAGGCGCAGCTTGCGGCTGCAGAGGCCAGAGCGATTGCGTGCGAGGGAAGGCAGGCGGCCGCCGCGGCGGAGCTTGAGGCCCTTCGCGCTGGAAAGGGTGCTGCTGAGCTTGCGCAGGCGGGTGATGCGGGAAAACTGGCGGCTGCTACTACCGCTCTTGCAGCGGCAACTGCTGAGGTTGCGAAGGAGAGGGCTGCCGCCGCAGATGCACAGAAAGAAATTACAAGGCTTAGTGGCATTTCAGCTGCTGCGCAGACTGCCTATGGTGAACTCTCAACCCAGAAACAGGCGGTAGAAGGGCGTGCTAAAGCCACGGAGGCTGAGCTTGCGGCTCAAAAGACACTCGTTGAAAAGATACGGGGAGAGCTGGAGCTTGAAACGGTGAAGGTGGTGGAGGCTAATAAGAGGCTCGTGGAAGGAAGAGCAGAGGCTGCAGAGGCAGTTCGAAAGGCGCAGGCGGAAACGGCGGCACTCACACAGGAAGCACAGAAGGAGTTACAGCAATTAAAGAGAAGTTTAGAAGGGGGGCATCAAGCAGCCATTCAAGTCTATGAAGAACAAATTAGACAAGCTGGTAGAGAGTATTCTGAAAAGTTAAAGGCTTATAAGGGAACGGAGAATGAGGCCCTGAAGCAGGCGAATCAACAAGTGGCTGCCCTAACCTCTCAACTAGCAACTTTACAAGCGCAGGGTGCTACAAAGGATGCCGCGCATGGAGCAAACTTAGCTGAAAAGCAGAAAGAGATGGATGCTGCAATCAAAACTCAGCAGGCGGCCTTTAAAAAGTGGCAAGAAGAGAATTCTGCTGAACAGCGTAAATTTGTAGATGAAGTCGTTAAAAGGGCTGAGCAGGAAAGTGCTGCATTTGAGGCTGAACTTATTAAAAAAACACAAGAAGTTAGACAGATCCAGGCTGTAGCAGCAGCTGCAGCATTGGCAGCGGCTGCTAAACTCGCAGAATCAATTTCCGCAAAAGAAAGGGAGTGCACTGAGAAAGTTCAGAAGATCAAGGCTGAAGAGGAGGCTAAACTTAATCAGGCGCTTGCTGCTGCGGGGGCCGCAGCAGCTGCAGATCGTAGCAAAGCAGTAGCAGCTGCAAGAACAGAGGAGCAGGGGAAGACAGCGTCTGCGGTCGCGGCTGCTAAAGTAGCAGCAGAGGCTGCTTCTGCTGCTGCTATTAAAGAGGCAACTAGACAGAAAGAGGCTGAAATAGCTGCAGCCGAAACGGCGAAAAACAACGCGATTAGAATACTGAAACAGGAGCACGAGGTGGATCTGAAGAGAATCAACGACGGAAAAGCTGCTGAGATCACAGCTGCTCTTACTCAAGAAAGAGTAGAACAGGTAAGCAAAATCGAGCAGTTCGCGGCCAAGGTTCTTGCTGGGAGTATCAGCCCTGAGGATATTGCAGGTTATGCGGATAACAAGCCTCTTCACAACATTATGCAAAAGGTGGATGCGCTCACAAAGAAACCGTCTGTGAATACAGATCTCTGTATCTTGGTCTACTTTGTCAGCTATTTCATGGATACAATGATTAATCCTAGGGTCACTGATAATTCTCATGATATGAGCAATGAACTGTTTGCTAATATAGAGAGTTTGTTGACCAGGATTGAAGGAAGAGGGATATCCATGTCTGATCTTCTGAAGGGAATTCAGACACCTCTTTCTTTAGCCAATAAACTGAAGAGAGATACTACGCATCCTATGGCCTATTATATGGAAGGAGATCAGAGCGCGTTTACCGCGCTGTATGAAGAGTATAGCAAGGAACCATTAAATGAAATACGAGCAAATTTAGTGGTATCGGATGGAAATGTGGATAGACGTAAGAATTTTGTCCTGCCTATTGATCAGTATACTGTTTTAGTGAAGAATGTTGTTACTTCTACGGATACAATGAAGCTTCAGATGAAAGTGTATGATGGTGTATCTCTTCCTATGTTATCAACACAGGCACATGCGCAGCAAACTACAAAGATAGGCAATGAACTGAAGAAAGAGCACTTGTTCACCTATGATTCCCTGTTTTTGATCTATCTGTTTGCGGCCAAGAGGTTTGTTGTAAAACAGGATCATAGCGCGTGTGCTCTTCCTGTAGGTTTTGACAAGGTGATGGCTATGCCTGCGGCTTCTGCGGCTGCTGCGGCTGCTCCTGCACCCTCGGTTTCTCTTGATAGCTCTCATCTAGAAGAGATGAAAAGATTAATGGAAGCAAGGGCAGCGCGAGGCACATGTGATAAGCTAAGGCCTGTAACTAGGAGCTCTAATGCAAAAAAAGGGATTGTGCTGAGCCCTAGCCTGGCAACTTATCTTTCTGCCGCACCTTTCTGCTTGCGTGATAGAGGAGAGCATCTAACCCATTCCGCCAACTATATGTATAGCAGTCTACTCACGCAAGTTAATGAGGCGTGGAGGGTAAAGCCAGCAGGAACAAAGCCGCCTCCAGGATTCATAGAAACCCCAGCTAAGAAACTTGAGATTGCTGGCCGCATCGATGAAGAGGGACTCATTGACATGACTGGCTCCACCTTTGTGACTGAAGCAAAGCAACCACATTTTACACCAGGAAGTGGGAGGGCCTCAGCACAAGGAGCTCCTCTTGTAGTAACAAATCTAGGAGGCGGCTCCAGCAAGGCTACTACGCGCAAAAAGGGGCGCAGTAAGAAAAACACTACACGTCGGAGCGACAACTAAAGAAGCTCGTTGAGCTTCTTATTTTTAAGTCGCACCGTAAAAAAGAGATGAATCTGGCCCTCAAAGCAAAATACGCCTTTTATTCGGCCCTCGTGTTTTTCCTCGTGGCCAACCCAGAAACCTTCAAGATGACTGAAAGAGTTCTCGGATGGATCTTCACGATTGCAGATATAGGTGGGTGTCCGACAGCGGCCGGTTTTTTCTTTCATACTATTATTTTTTTCTTAGTTCTCTGGGGTATCATGCTATTTCCAAGAGATCCTGTTCAACCTTCTTTGTGAACTTGACGTCATAAATCTGTTTGTAGACATGCGCTTCCGCCAGGTTTCCTGGATTTTCTAGACCCTTTTCTTGAAAGGCTAGAAAAGCGGCTGCATAGAGCTGACAATGGTCCTTGCTCCAGACAGGATCTGTGGGACTCGGTAGTGTAACCCTATGCCACACGCCTCGTTGGAAGGCGCGGATCATTCTGGATAACTAAAGAAAGATCTCTTTAACGCCGTGACTTTATGTCCAACGGCTAATAAG
>Ga0208620_1000199_pt1 | contig 10258 bp, 15 predicted proteins | sample CryBogCBH24Jun08_FD_184593 | JGI IMG/M metagenome (GOLD analysis project Ga0208620, IMG submission 184593) | Freshwater microbial communities from Crystal Bog, Wisconsin, USA - CBH24Jun08 (SPAdes) | ecosystem: Environmental > Aquatic > Freshwater > Lake | place: Crystal Bog, Wisconsin, USA... | reverse complement strand
ACTATTTCTTCAGGTGGTTCACAGCTTATAGCCGTATGTGGCTCTTATGTTTATGCGGTAGCTTTTAATTTTCAAGTTTCTATTATTGGTAAATTATTAACTTCTAGCGGCCCTATAAGCATTACCGACAATGGTATTTATGTTTATATTGTAGATGGTGCAAATCGCTACACTTGGTTAATTAATTCTCCAAATACGACCAATTTTACTGGTTACATTTCTGGAACTACTTTAAATGTAATATCCATCCAAAATGGAACAATTCAAGTAGGTTCAGAAGTTTATGGTATTGGAGTGGCCGCAGGAACTTATATAGTAAGCGGTTCAGGATTTTTATGGACAGTAAGCCAGCCACAAAATGTAACACAACAAACATTAACAGCAGACCCAGCTTATTGTAAATTTGTAGGTTCTATTGCTACTGCTAGTGGCGTTACAACTTTAACTGTAAGCTCAATAACAAGTGGTTCTCTTGCTTTAGGACTTAATATTCTTGGGGCTGGAATAGCTTCAGGAACCATTATTACTGCTTTAGGTACTGGTTCAGGCGGAACAGGAACATATATATTAAATCCTGTTGCTCAAACTGTTAGCTCTGAAGCTATGTATGCACAGCAATTTTCTGTATTACCTTCTACAGATGGCGCTTTTACTGGCGGCGGAGTGGTGGATGTTAATGATAACTATTTTATTTATACAAGACCTGGTACTCAGCAATTTGCGGTTTCCGACATTTTAAGCCCTATTACTCAGCCTTTAAGCTTTGCAAGCAAATTTACTTCTCCTGATAATTTAGTTTCTTTAATTGCAGATAATGGTCAGCTTTATCTTTTAGGTGAAAAATCATCTGAAGTATGGAGTGACCAAGGAACTTTTCCAGTTGCTTATCAAAGAATTCCAGGAACTTCTACACAACAAGGTATTGTTGCTCCATTTTCAGTAGCAAGAATTGGAAATTACTTTGCTTATGTTTCCCAAAATATTCGTGGAGTTAATCAAATTGTTCTTATTAATGGTTATATTCCACAGCGTATTTCTACTCATGCTGTAGAACAAAGCCTTTTAGATCAATATACTGCCGATGCTATAGCTTATACATACCAGCTTGAAGGTCATGAGGTTTATGTAGTTACATTCCCAACTATTGATATTACTTGGGCCTATGACATAACTACTGGTTTATGGCATAAGTGGCTTTGGTTAGACTCTAAAGACAATTATCATCGTCACCGTAGTAATTGTGCGGCAGTTTTTCAAGGAATTGTAGTCGTTGGAGATTGGGAAAATGGCAATCTTTACCAATTAGACCAAAACAATTACACCGATGCCAATGGAACAATTAAAAGATTAAGAAGGGCTCCGCACCTTGTTTCAGACCTTCAACGCCAATATTTTGATGAATTACAACTTCAATTTCAGCCTGGTGTTGGTATGCAAGGATTTTCTAGAGATAGAAATACTTATTTAGGTGACCCTTATATTATTGGACCAACAGCCGTTTTAACCATTAAATATCAAGATATTGATGTTGTTGGTAACTCTGGTCAAATTAATATAGACGATACTTTATATAACCCTAAAGCTATGCTCCGTTGGTCTAATGATGGTGGCTCTACTTGGTCTAAAGAATATTGGCAAGATATTGGTCAGCAAGGAAAATATAGACATAGGGCTATTTGGCGTAGATTAGGTACGGCTCGTGACAGAATATTTGAAGTTGTAGTTAGTGACCCAGTTAAGGCTGTCGTTGTTTCGGCAAATCTTAAAGCAAGTGGAGCAGATAATTAATGGCTAATAAAATTTATGCTGGAAATACAGGCAATCCATTACCGCAAACTGATTTTTTAGATGAGCAAACTAAAAGACCAGCTAGGGCATGGACTCAATTTTTTCTTGGTTTATTAAATAATACTTCAGCCACAACCGCAACTGCTGGAAGCGCAACATTACCAGCGGCTCCTGCTGGTTTTATGAATGTTACGATTAACGGTCAATCTTTTAAAGTGCCTTATTACAATCCATGAATACTATTGATTTAATGCCAAAGGTTCCTACAAAGGAACAAATAGACACTTTGCAAGCTGAAATGGTCAAATTGCCACAGCTTGAGGTGGAAACTGAGCATTATTTTTCTGGTGGAATGTATTGCAGAAAGCTTATACGGCCTGCTGGAACTTTAATTGTTGGAAAAGTACACAAAAAAGCGCACTTTTTTTTATGTGCAAAAGGTGAAATAATAGCATGGTCGGAAAAAGGTATGAAAACGCTAAAAGCTGGAGATGTTATTGAAAGCCAGCCTGGAACAAAAAGAGTAACTTATGCCGTACAAGACTCTATTGGTATTACTTTTCATGTAACTGAAAAGACTGATTTAGACGAAATTGAAGCGGAATTAATTGAGTATGACGAAACCGCATTATTTGATTCTGGAAATAAACTGAAAGAAATTATGATTGAAAGTCATAAAAGGAGTTTGACATGAGTTTCGCCGCCTCGATTATTGGAGCCTCAGTTGCCGCACCTATTGTTGGTCAAATAGTTGGCGGTATTATGGGTGGAAATACTGTTGCTCAAGGACAGCAACAAGGTTCCGCACAACAACAATATTATTTACAGCAAGGCGCTAATGCGTTAAATACAGGATTTTCTAATGCTTCTCCTTATTTAAGCAATGCCTATAATACGGCTACTGGTGCTATTACTGGCAACTATGGTAACGCCATTGCTGGTTTTGCTCCTTATCAGCAAGCTGGTGCTTCTGCGGCTAATGCTTTAAATAATATGATTACTAGCGGTTACGCTACTCATCAATTTAATATTCAAGATTTATATAACGGACTTTCTCCTAACTATAATTTTCAGTTGCAACAAGGCCAACAAGCGGCAAATCAAGCGGCTAATGCTACTGGTGGCATGGTTGGAGCTAATGCGTTACAAGGATTGCAAAACTATACTCAAAATTTTGCGGCTAATGCTTATCAAAATGCGTTTAGTAACTATCAAAATCAACGAAATAGTATGTTTAGCAATATTCAGCCTGTTGCTAATATGGGCCTTGCCGCTACTCAAAGCGTTGGTAATCTTTATGCTGGACAAGGAAATCAACTGGCTAATTTAGCAACTGGATATGGTAGCTCTATGGCTAACTTAAATACAGGATTGGCTACTGCTTTGGCAGGAAACTATGGTCAGCAAGGTCTTGCACAAGGTTCTGGAACTATTGGAGCCGCAAATGCTTATGGCAATATGTATAGCAATACTGGTGGTCTTGTAGGTGCGGCGGCTGGACAATATTTATCAAGTCCTTCTGGTTCTGTAAATACTTCCTATCCATCAACATCTTGGACTTCACCAACTATAGGCGGTGGCGGTTATTCAGGCGGTGGAACAGGGCTTTCATCAATGGGTAATGGTTATTCTGGTACTGGCATTAATCCTTATGCTGGAGGAACTGGAATAGCTGGCGGAGTACAAGCCAGTTCTTTAGACTTAATAACACCACTTTAAGGAATAATTATGGCTTTCGATGTCCAAGGCTTTGGAACTCCTAATTACGGAGGAACTGCCGTTGCTGGTAATCCAGTTAAATTAGATTCTGGAATGACTAAGCTCAATGAAATCCTTGACTATCAAGGTAAAAGCTTAGACCTTCAAAAGAAGCAAGCTTTACAACCTTATGCTATTGAGGCAGGAAAAGCTGAATCCAAAAAAGCGGTTACGGAATCTGAAAAATCAGCATTAGGACTTGCTACAGAAAAGATGAACAAAATTCGTCAAGCGCAAGTTGCTAATATTACTGACCCTATTGTTGCTAAAGCCGCACAAGACCCAGAATTTGCTAAAAATCCTGAAACAATTAAGCACATGAAAGGTCTTATTGACCAACAAGCTCAAGTTGCCATTGACTCAGGTATTGATCCTGAACTTGTAAAACAGCAAATTGCTCCTTATCATCAAGTTGTAGAGCAAAATCCACAACAATATAGACAATTTCAAATTGGTAGGATGCTTGCTGGTTTAGATACGCAAACGCAAGCTAGTATGAATCAACTTACTGGTAGCGGCGGTATTTACAATGCCGCACAAGGAACCATTACAAGTCCAACTTATCCAGGAGTTCAACAACAGGGCGCAGGACAAAATCAACAAGCGCCAGAACAAGTTGCAGAACCATATAGCAAGCCTGAGCCTGTTAGTTATCAAGCTCCTATTGCTGGTCAATATAGACCACAATTACCTTCTGAAGAAGCTGATAGAGTTTTTGGAGAAAAATATCGACTTGGTTTAAAACAACTTCAACAAGGATATTCTGCACAAAAACAAAACATTGATAATCTTTATGATAAAGCCAATGAAATGATTGGTAGCAATCCATTTAGCGATACTGCTTTGGGTACTGGATTGCGTAAATTAGAATCAATGTCAGGTTCTCCTGAATATCAAGAACTTGAAAAAATGTTAGCTAGAGTTCAGTTAGGTCAAATGAGTACAAGTGACCAAGCAAATACCGATATGGGTAGGCAAATGACTGCTGTTGCTAATGGTCAATCTCATATTGACCCAAAAATCATTGTAAATCTTACTAGACAAAATGCGGCAAATTTAGAACGGTCAAATTCACAAGCTATTGCCGCAGAACAAGCTGGTAGAAAAATGGGTGATGCTAATTTAACTCGTAAATTTGCTACAGAATGGAATAAAAATTCTGATGATAACCGCATATTTGAAATGAAATATATCTTTAATCATTCCAAATCACCAGAACAAGGTGTAGCAGAAATCAAAGAATACTTAAAATCTCAACCTGAAAGTAAGCGTAAAGAGTTGGCTACAAAATATCGTAACCTTAAAAAACTTGAAGAAGAAGGTTCTTTGTAATCATGGCTGATTTACTATACGATGCAATTCTTGGTAAAGAAGCGCCTAAAAGCGCATCTACTTCTGAAACAATAAATCCTATTGGTGATGAAGATTTAAGGCATCCTAATGTTCAAAAAGCTTTGCAATATATTAATGCTTATGAAGGAAAGCCAAAAGCAAATCAAACTTTTGGGTATAAAGAATTTAATGATTTATCAAAACATCCAAACATAAAAATTCCTTTTACAGATAAAGGTGATACTACTACTGCCGCTGGAACTTATCAAATTCTTGCTCCTACATGGGAAACTCAAGCTAAAAAACAAGGTTTAAAAGATTTTAGTCCTGAAAACCAAGATAAAGCCGCAGTTGGTATTTTGCGTGATACAGGCGCTTTAGATGCTTTGAAATCAGGTGATTTTGATAAAGCTAAAAAACTAATGGGTACGCAATGGGCTAGTATTCCTGGCTCAACCATTGGTAAATCTACTGGTCAAATTCCAAAAGAAAATACTCAACATGAGTCAATTCTTCCTTCTGGTGATATGTTATATAACGCCATTATGGGAAATGATGTATCAACTGGTGGCGCTAAAACGCCTACTGGTACTAATATTCAATCTGATGTTCCTCAAGCTATTCAAAATGCTCCTACAAAAGAAGCCCAAATGAACTGGTTTCAAAGAAATATGAACGCACCTGAAGCATCTAAAAAGCTTATTGGTGCAGGAGAAGCGGCGGCGGCTTTAGTTGCAAATCCAGTTATTTCTACAGTAGGCGCTGTTAAAGGACTTGTTCAAAGTTTGCCTGAAATTGCTGGCGGTAAAGCTCCTGAAATAGCGGCAAAAATAGCTAGTCAATTTGAAAAAGAACATGGTTATTCACCAACTTCCGAAAAAGGCAAAGAATATTTGCAAAGTATTGGTGAAACATTTAAAGGTTTGGTAGAAACTGCAACTGGCTCTAGTATGCCTTTGCCTCCTATTGTTCCTGAAATAGCTGGAATTACGGCTGGAAGAACTGCCGCTGGTCAAATAGAAAGGCAATTTGCTCAAGCAAAAGCTGGACCTAAACCATCTGCAAAAATTTATGATTTTCCTTCAGCACAGCAAGAACAGCCTATGACTGGAGTTGGTGCTGCTCAAACTAATAAAGCGTCTATTTTACAAGAAGCAATTAATAGAGCTCAATCTCCAGAATTAAAAAAAGAATTAAGCAAAATAAATCCAGAAACCATCAATTCTGAAGTTTTAAATAGAAGGATTGAAGCAGATACTTTGCCTGTTCCTATTAAATTAACAGAAGGACAAGCAACTCAAGACCCAACATTAATTTCTTTTGAAAGAAACGAAAGAGGTTTAAAACAACCTTTAACTGAACATTTAAACCAACAAAACAAAGCTTTAATGGAAAATGCCAGTTTAATGAAAGATAGAGTTGCTCCTGATGTATTTACTGAAAACCATGTTGCAGATGCTCAAGGCTTAATTAGCAAAATAGAAGATAAAGCAAAAGCTAATGCAGAAGCTACAAAATCAGCTTACCAAGATTTAAAAGATGCCGCTGGAGGTCAATTTCCTGTTGATGGAAAATTGTTTGCCGATAATGCAATTAATGTTTTAAACAAAGAAGATAGATTTGATTATCTTCCATCTAATATTCAAAGAAAATTGGTTGATTATCAATCAGGCAAAAAAGAAATGAATTTTAATTTGTTTGAAAATTTAAGAACAGATTTAGCGGCTGAAATTCGTAAAGCACAAAGGGCTGGCGATGGTAACCAAGCTTATGTTTTAGGACAAGTTAGAGGCGAGCTTGAAAAATTGCCAATGGTAGGAGAAACGGCAGAAATTAAAGTTCTTGCAGATAAAGCTAGAGGATTAGCTAAATCTGATTTTGATTTAGAGGCGCAAAATAAATTATATAGCGATGTAGTTAATGGAAAAGCAGATACAAAAAGCTTTATTTCAAAAAATATTGTTAATGCGCCAAATAAAGACTTTGCAAATACTATGGCTTTGGTAGCTGATGACCCTATTGCAAAACAACATTTGGCTTCTGGAACATTAGATTTAATTATTAAAGATTCTACAGATGCAAGTGGAAATTTTAATACAGCTAAATTTGCAAAGCATATTGATAATTTACAAGTAAATGGAAAACTTTTGCCTTTATTTGGTGAAGAAGCAAAAACTTTACAACAAATAGCCAATACAGGAAAGTTAATTGAATCTAGACCAAGAGGCGCTTTTGTTAATGAATCAAATACTTTAACTGGTGCTTTAGGTCAATATGCAAAAGGTGCTGTAGAACATGGAACAAATATTGCATTTAAAGGGCTTCCAGTAGGAACAATAGGAAGAACATTGCTTGCAAAAAGAACTATGAAAAAGCAATTAGAAAAAACTTTAAGCCCTACTGGTGGCGTTCAATTAAAAGACATAGGAAAATAATATGACAGTATTACTATCGCCAATCGGCAATTCAATGACACCTTTTTTGGGCTTAGATAATTTGCCCTTGGCTGGCGGTCTGTTATATACCTATCAAGCTGGAACTACTACAGCTTTAGCTACTTATACAGCTTCTGATGGTCTTATTGCTTGTCCTAATCCTATTGTTTTAGGTGTAAATGGTATTGCTCCTACAGAAATTTGGCTTTCTAGCACCAGCACATATAAATTTGTATTAGCTACAGCATCAAATATTGTTCTTTATACATACGATAATGTTTCTGGAATACCTTCTGCTGGTTCAACAGTTAATGTACCAAGCGGAGGAATTATTATTTGGTCAGGTTCTTCTACAAATATTCCATCAGGTTATGTGTTATGTAATGGACTAAATGGAACACCTAATTTACAAAATAGCTTTGTAGTTGGCGTTGGTACAAGCTTTATAGATAATGCTGTTGGTGGTTTTGCAAATTCAGGAGTAATGACAAGTGCTGGAACAGTAGCACCGCTTTATTATGCTTTAGCTTACATAATGAAAACATAGGATGAATGATGGATTGGCAAAATATAATCAATGTGGCAATAGGTTTTTTATTGTCTGCAGTAGGATGGTGGTGTAGACAAATTTGGGACTCTATTGAAAAACTTAAAAGAGATATTAGCCATATTGAAGTATCTTTGCCTACTATTTATGTTACAAAAAACGAAATAAATAATCGTTTTGACCGCATAGAAGTATTGCTTGATAAATTGTATGAAAAGTTAGACCAAAAAGCAGACAAATGAATCGGTTTTCAGCAGGAACTTTAATGGCAAGTGCTTCTGTAATAGTAGGTTTAGCCGTTCATGAAGGCTATAGCGGAACCGCCTATAAAGATGTTGCTGGCGTTACTACTATAGGTTTTGGTCAAGCTGATAACACTAAAGCTGGTGAAAAAACTGACCCTGTAAGAGCTTTGGTAAAACTAAATCAAAGCCTTGATGAAAAAGCACAAGGTATGGTTAAATGTATTCATGTGCCAGTAACACAAGGGGAATATGATGCTTATTTGGATTTTACTTATAATGTTGGCACTTTTGCTTTTTGCACATCTACTTTAAATAAAAAGCTTAATGCAATGGACTATGAAGGTGCTTGCAAAGAATTATTAAATTGGACTAAAGCTGGCGGAAAAGTATTGCCAGGCCTCGTTAAACGCAGACAGGATGAATATAAACAATGTTCGCAATCTTAAATCTTAGACTTATTGGCGCTATATTAGCTGTTTTAGTCACTTTTAGCGCAGGATGGTATGTTGAACATTTGCGCTTTCAAAACTATAAAACAAAAGTAGAGGTTGCGGCACAGGCCCAAGAATTGCACAATAAAGAAGTAGAGAAACAACACTTAGTTATTACTGAAGGAATCAAAAATGATTATGAAAAGAAGCTTGGCTCTATTAGTGCTATGTATGGCAGGATGCGCCAGTCCAGTAGCAGTGAAGTGTCCGCTACCACCGATGCCACCATCACAATTAATGGAAAGTCCATCGACACTCTTTCTCTTGCCCAAGAATGTGCTGTAGAAACTCAAAGACTTGTTAGTTTACAAGGTTGGGTTAAACAAGAATATCAAGTTAAATAGCGGCATCAATTTGGCAACTTAGGCTCGTAAGGCTGAAAGCCGAAAAATTCCTTACTTGTTGCATCCTTGAATGTCGGCTTAACTGCCGCTATTTCTTTTTTTTATCAAGCTTTAATGCAAGCTCAATAGAATACTTTAAAGCTTCCCATTCTCCTCGTTGAAGGATTACAGGAATTAATTCATGGTTTTTATCTATTTCGGCAAACTTTTCCGATAAATATTTAGCCATTGCTTCTTGCTCTTTTTTACTACGCTTGTCTTTGCTCATAAAAGCTGAATTCTTGGCTTATTATCTTCTACATAATCTAAAGCCGCTTGCCAAGCCTGAGTCCAAAGTCTTAAAGCATTGGAACCTTCATAAAAGAAATCAGGATAGACTGCAAAGAAAGCCTCCTCGCAGTCATCTGATGGAACCTTCATATTTCCGCCAAACGGAACATTTTCTTCTGTCATTTCATTACCTTTTTCTTAATACCTTCTGCCCTTCTAAGGTCATGACTATGTAACTTTTTTCCAACTGATTTAGGAACTTCACCAGCTTTTTCAGCTACTTTAGCGGCTATTTTGCGTGTCACAATTCGACCATTTGATAGCTCAAATTCATGCTTTGCGTGTTTAGCCGCTTTGCCAGCTTTTTCTTTAAGTTCTTCATGACTCCAAGCTTTAGATGGAGCTTTAATAACTTTTCCAGACTTCTCTTTAATTGCTGGAACCAATACTTTTAACTTAGTTGCCATTATTTAATCCTTATGACTTTATTGCGTTTAAGAACATTTTCGTATTCTACCCTTGCTTTATCATCTAAAGAACGCAATGGCAATTCTTGAAAATAACGAAACTTTTCTTGATATATAGTTTGTTCACTAGGCCTAATCCATCCGTAATGTTTGGCCCATCGTTCTTCAATATCAGTACCAGAAACAGTCCAAATATGCTCGTTTAAATTTCTAGACATTTGTAATCTCACTTTCTTTTATAAAAGCATCAGCAATCTTAAAAGCCCTTTCTACAGCCAACTGGTCCCAATCTTTAATAGAAGTATCAAACTTCCAATCATGGGAAATCATAAGCCGTAAAACCTGAAATGCGTATTGATCTCTAGTCATTTTTTTACGCTTCCTTGTGGACAGTTATAGCCTTGAAATACAAAAACTACGCCATTGTTGGTTACACAAGTAATTACTGAAGCTGGCTGACCATCTAAATAAGGGTTTCCAGCTACAGGCGTAAATGGTTCAGCATTGGCAAACAAAGAAAACCATAACAAACTAAATAATATTTTTTTCATCACTAATCCTCAAAAGGGAATGTTTTCATC
>Ga0208620_1000192_pt1 | contig 10479 bp, 10 predicted proteins | sample CryBogCBH24Jun08_FD_184593 | JGI IMG/M metagenome (GOLD analysis project Ga0208620, IMG submission 184593) | Freshwater microbial communities from Crystal Bog, Wisconsin, USA - CBH24Jun08 (SPAdes) | ecosystem: Environmental > Aquatic > Freshwater > Lake | place: Crystal Bog, Wisconsin, USA... | reverse complement strand
GTCTTTGATTGAAACCAAAGAATTAAACTGCGCTTCTGTTCTGAACTACGCATTTAACTCCGCTTATCCCGGAGGCGATGGCGTGCCCCTGATCTCTACTGCTCACCCCATCGTGAACGGTACTTTCAGTAACCAGCTCGCTACTGCTGCTAACCTGTCACAGACTTCTTTGGAGCAGATGTTGATCCAGATTCGTCAGGCAGTGGATAACAACGGTAAGAAGATTCGTTTGGTTCCCCGTCAATTGGTCGTTGCTCCCGGTAACATCTTCCAGGCTGAGGTTCTGCTGAAGTCTGTGTTGCGTACTGGTACAAGCAACAACGACGTGAACCCAATCAAGTCAATCGGTTTGTTGGATGAGGGCGCTGCTGTATTGTCCCGTCTGACCAGCTCGACAGCTTGGTGGGTACAGACCGATGCACCCGAGGGCATGAAGCTCTTGATGCGTCGCGCGTTGGAAAAGACCATGGAAGGTGACTTTGAAACCGACTCGATGCGCTACAAGGCAACAGAGCGCTATCAAGTGGGCTTCACTGACCCCCGTGCAATGTACGGTACACCTGGCGTCTAAGTAGTTGATTTAGAAAGAAATTGACAACCTCGATTAAGTATACTAAGATACAACAGTTGCTTAATCGAGGGAGTCAAAATGCCGCAAAGACAGCACGAAGTTTGTATAGTAGCAAATTGTGATAGAAAGCATAAAGCACGCGGATATTGCCAAACGCACTATATGCAGTTCAAGCGAGGAATATCTGAACTTGGAGAAATCCGAGAACGGATAAGAGAAAAACCGGAGCAATGTATTGAGGAAGGATGTACGGAAGAAGTAAAAGCGAAGGGACTGTGCAAGATGCACTACCAACGCCTTCTCCGCCACGGATTTACTAAATACAGAGACCGAAAGAAACCGCCCAAGATTTGTCGGGTTCCTGGTTGTGAGAGCTGGTTATATTCAAATGGGTTATGTAATGCACACTATTGCAAAGATCGAATGTGGAGTGAGTTTGGTTTTACCATAGATGCGTACATTGAAATGCTTGCAGATCAAAACGATGTATGTAAGATTTGTAAGCAACCTGAAACATCTAAGGATGCACGATCTGGTAAAACAAAAGACTTTGCGATAGATCACTGTCACAAAACAGGTAAGATTCGTGGTTTGTTATGTATCAAATGTAATACCGCAATAGGACTGTTTCAAGACGATCCAATATTATTGCGAAGTGCAGTTGAGTATTTGAAGTTATTTAATTAGGCAACTTTTCAAGGAGTTATGCCATGCCACAGTTTTCAGATGATTTATTTTTAGGTGCTGCTTATACCAATATGGGTATGAAGAGCACATACCCTTCGCCCATGAGTTTGGGTGTAGGACCTCTAGGTCGTATTTATGTATGGGATTCCGTTCCAGTTGCTAAGGGCGCTGCTAACGTAGCTGCTGCTAGCGTTTGGACTGCTGGGATTACTTTAACCGCTGGTACGGGTACAACATCCGTAGTGCGCGCAGATGGCACAACTGTGATCCAGTTGGATCAGCCCCGCGCAGTCAGCGTGACATTAGGTTCTGGTTCGCCCACAAGCCGTGTTGTGACTGTTACAGGTTATGACGTATATGGCCAACCTATGTCAGAAGCAATTACTACTGGCACAACACCTTCTACCACTGTTAACGGTAAGAAGGCATTTTATCAAGTTGCAACAGCAACCATTTCTGGCAGCCCCGTTGTTACAGTTTCATTAGGTACATCTGATGTATTAGGTTTGCCTGTAAGCGTAACATCAGGTTCATACTTAGCTTCAGTATTGTACGCCAACGCATTTACAACCGATGGCGGTACATTTGTTGCTGCTGATACCACAAGCCCTGCTACAACAACAACGGGCGATGTTCGTGGTACTTATGTTCCTTCTGCTGCTGCCAACGGAACAAACCGTCTTGTAGTGGGTATCTTGTTGACTGGTATTGCTACCGGTCCTAACGCAACCCGCGCTGGCGCTCTTGGTGTTACACAAGCCTAATTAGGAGATTGACATGGGACAGTTTAAACCTATGGTGAAAATGATCACCACAGAGCCAACCGTAGAGTTGAAGCTCAAGAAGGGCGGTCACGTAGCTAAGCATCACAAGAAGCACGAAGAGCACCACGAAGGCCATAAGAAGGCCGTACACAAAGCTATGGGTGGCTTGGGTGTGTTGAGCGATCCTAAGATTGCTACACCTCCCGTGGCTCCTGCTGCGCGTATTAGAAAGCCTTCCTTGGGCGCACGTATGGCTGCTATGAAGGGTATGACAACCCCTCTGATGGCTAAGAAAGGCGGCAAGGCTCATCACCACGCTCATGGCGGTAAGATTGAGAAAGAAGTAAAGCATCTTGAGAAAGAGTTGCATCACCACGAGCACATGAAAGCCAAGAAAGCCCACCACGGTCTGAAAGACGGCGGTAAGGTTAGCGAGTTTGAAAGCACCAAGATGGATACAGCGCACCACGATACCGTACACGGTACAGGCGGCGTTAAATTGGGCGCAGCAGGCTACAAGCATGGCGGTAAGATTCATCACGCTGCTCACCACGCTCATGGCGGAAAAGTGCATCACATCTCTGGTCATCCAGTTGGTTCGCACGAGCACCACAAGCACATGGCTAAACACCACGCTGCTAAGCACAAAGAAGGCGGTTCTACTCACCATCACAAAATGCACGAGCATCATAAGCATTTGGCTAAGATGGCTAAGGGCGGCGTTGCTAACTTTGCTGAGACCAAGATGGATACCGCACACCACGACACTGCTCATGGCACAGGCGATGTGAAAGAAGGTAAGCTAGGTGGTTACAAGCATGGCGGCAAGATGCACGCTCATCACATGCACGGCGGTAAAGTTCACCACAAAGCCACAGGCGGCGTGATTGAAGGCAAGCCAGCTGGTTACAAACGTGGTGGCGCTGTAGAAGATTCAGGCCGTCCCGTGGATATGCCCCAAGGCATGAAGAAGGCATCTGCTCCCGTTAAAATTACCGAACTGTCCGGTACTTTTAAGAAGGGTGGCAAGGTTCATCACAAAGCTCATGGTGGCAAGATGCACCATAAGGATATGTGCTAATGCCTTCAAAAAGCCCCGAGCAGCATAAGTTAATGGAGGCGGTGGCGCATAACCCCGCCTTCGCTCGGAAAGTTGGAATACCACAAAAGGTAGGCAAAGAATTTGCCGCTGCTGACAAAGCCCACAAGGCAAAAGGCGGCGGCAACATTCGTGCCCGCAGACGCGGATGATGTCATGGCTTATTCAGGAACAGTTGGGCAGACGGTCATTACAGTATCAAAGCTTATTGACCACGGAGCACGCCGCTGCGGCAAGCTTGCTGAAGATCTAACATCGGAACAGCTTCTCTCTGCACGGGAGTCGCTGTTCTTCTTGTTGTCCAATCTAGCCAATCGTGGCATACAGTATTGGGCAATCAATAAGTTAGTAGTTGGATTAAATCCAGACCAGTATATCTATAACCTTCCGAAAGGAACTATAGATACACTGAACGTTCTCTATCGCACGATGAATCGCCCAACAGGCTCGTATTCATCTTCTGCCGGTGGTGTTGTTGGAAATGCATTTGACAATGACATCAATACTTGGTGCCAACAAGGCGCTGCAAACGGAAATATTGAGATATTCTATGGAACCAACAACCCAATTTATGCTGGATCTGTGGGCATTATGCCTTACGTTGCTGGCGGTGGAAGTGCTGTATGGTCATTGGTTTTAGAATATTCTGTTGATGGCGCAACATGGCAGAAGTTATATGATTATGGCTCTGTCACAGTCACCGACAAGCAATGGATATGGCAGGATATAGATCCAGGTCAGTCCGTAGAGTATTACCGCATCCGTGCTTATAACGGCACAACACTAGCGTTACGTGAGTTCTATGTGGGAAATAACAGCCGCGAGATTATGATGTCGCGTCTGAATCGTGATGACTACACGAACTTACCAAACAAGAACTTTACAGCCAACCAGCCGTATCAATTTTGGTTCGACCGCACTATTCCTCAGCCTAGTATCTATTTATGGCCTACTCCATCTGATCCCTTTGTGCAGATGACTGTATGGTACTCCCGTCAGATTGATGACGTTGGAGCGCTTACAGACGAGCTAGAAGTCCCTCAGAGATGGTATGAGGCTGTGGTTATGATGCTAGCGCATAGGATGAGCCTAGAGTTGCCACAAGTGGATATGGGTAGGGTGCAGTATTTAGAAAAGATGGCTGCACAGTACCTGTTTGATGCCGAGCAGGAAGAAAGAGATCGCGGTCCGATTTACTTTGCGCCTAACTTGTCTGTATATACAAAATAATGCCTATCTTCCTTGATACAACGGGTATGTCAACGCTGGCGATTGGAGTTTGTGATCGCTGTAAGATGAAGCGTCCGTTGTCTACTATGGGGCCAGATACCAACTTTCCTGGCCTTAGAGTATGTGATCAAGGATGTAAAGACGATAAAGATCCTTATAGACTCCCTGCCCGTAAGACTGAGCGCATTAATTTGCGCTTTCCGCGTCCTGATGTGAGCGTTGCAACTAATCCAAATGCAATCACAACAGGCGCTTACGGGTATAATGAGCTATCTCCTGAACAAAACACACAGACCCCAGAGAATTCTGGGAATCTGGATTCGATTACGGTGAGTCCATAATGGCAAACGTAACTATAACGCAGCTCCCAGCCGCGCAACCGCTGACCGGAACGGAATCCGTACCTGTAGTACAGAACGGCGTTACGGTACAGACCACCACAGGCGCGATTGCTAACGCTCCCGTACAGACGCAGACGTTCCTAACGGTCAATAACGAGCCAACTTTACCTAATAGCCGCTATTTTGCAGAGGGATTAGGCATTGGATTGGTTGATAATGGCGCTCAATCCTACTATCGCATCGGTTTAAATGGCGTTAGTGCGAGTTTAGAGACGGCTGGAAACGGTTTAATAGTAAAAACAGGCTCAACTGTAACTCCTGTGACGATAACGGCTTCAGGAGCGGGTATTTCGGTTACAAGTGGCGGTGGACAGTCAGGAAATCCTGTTATTCAGCTCACAGGATTAGCCAATTCAATAGCAAATCAAGCTGGAAATGGACTAATAGCGCTCAATAACTCAAATGTTTACACGCCTGTATCAATTGTAGGTGTTGCAAACCAAATTAGCGTTACAAATGGTAATGCGGCGGGTGCTAGTAACCCTTCTATCGGATTGTCTAACGATCCTATCGTGCCAGGTATGGCGGCTATTACCGTTCCGATTGGAACGACCGTTCAACGACCCAGTGGTTCTAATGGACAGATCCGTTACAACACAGATTTAAATCAATTTGAAGGATATTCCGCTGGCGCATGGAGAGTTTTCTCGGCATCAGGTGGAGTAGCTTCGTTTAGCGCAGGGACAACAGGTTTTCTGCCTAACACGCCTACAGGCGGAATAGTAACGCTAACCGGCGTATTAAATGTTGCTAGTGGCGGTACAGGGGCAAGCGCTTCATTGACAGGATATGTAAAAGGTAACGGCGTTTCTGCGATGACAGCCGTTACAACCATTCCAAATACCGATATAACTGGATTGGGTACGCTATCCACGCAGAATGCAAACGCAGTTGCGATTACAGGCGGAACAATATCAGGTGTTGCATTAACTTTAGATAGCCTAGACAACACGCCTATAGGCGTGACCACTCCATCTTCAGGCGCGTTTACAAGTATTTCTGCGACTAGCGGTACGATTAACGGCGATACAATTGCCACGCTGACTGCTTCACAGATACTCACGAATAAAACTATTAGCGGCAGTAGCAATACATTAACTAATATCGGTAACAGTTCGCTTACTAACAGCGCAGTTACAATTAACGGAACAACTGTTAATTTAGGTGGATCTGTAACTGTTACAGCAGCATCGCCTAATCCTCTAACAATTGGAACTGGATTATCGGGTTCAAGCTACAATGGAGTTGTTCCTGTAACTATTGCTATAGCTTCTACTGGAGTAAGTGCAAATACGTATGGTTCAGCATCTCAAGTTGGCGTGTTTACTGTTAATGCTCAAGGTCAATTAACTTCAGCATCCAATACATCTATTGCAATACCATCTTCTGCTATTACAGACAAGGGAATGGCAAATGGTGTTGCTTCATTAGACGCAACAGGAAAAGTACCTACAACTCAATTACCTTCTTCAGTAATTGGCGGAGTGTCATATCAAGGTACGTGGAACGCTACTACCAATACTCCCGCTTTAACATCAAGCGTAGGAACAAATGGATATTATTATTTAGTATCGGTTGGTGGTACTACCAATCTCAATGGCATCAATCTTTGGACCGCTGGAGACTGGGCTGTATTCAATGGAAGTATTTGGGAAAAGGTATTAGGATCGTCTGCCGAGGCATTCCAATCTATTACTGTAACTGGTTTAACTGGTTATATGTATGCGAATGGATCAAGTGCTGTAACCGCGTCTACATCTATTCCAACAACGGCTTTGAGTGGAACAATTACTAACTCTCAATTAGCTAATAGTACGATATCAGGCGTATCACTTGGATCAAATCTAAATGCATTGTCATTAGGAACTGGCCTGACAGGCGTTTCCTATAATGGATCTGCCCCTATTTCAACATCTATTGATACAGCCGTTGTTGCTACGCTGACCGGAACACAAACGCTAACAAACAAAACAATCAGCGGATCAAGCAATACATTAAACAATATTGGAAATAGTTCTCTTATTAATAGCTCAATTACTATTAACGGAACGCCTGTCAGTCTGGGCGGGTCTGTTACGGTAACCGCTTCATCGCCATATGCTTTAACGATTGGCGCGGGATTAAGTGGAACTAGCTATAACGGATCTGCGCCTGTTACAATTACCAATACCGGCGTGACAAGCTTTTCAACTGATACCACTGGTCTTACTGTAACTGCATCAACGGGAAATATAACACTAGGTGGTACTCTTAATGTAGCAAATGGCGGTACTGGTGTAACGTCCTCAAGCGGTCCTAATTCTGTTGTATTGCGTGATGCAAACGCAAACGAAAGTTCAAATGCTTTCTTTGCTGGATTTACAAGCGTAGCCGCTTCTGGAACGCAAATTGTTCTCACAGCCTCTTCAACACCTGTATATGTAATTACAGGCTCTGGCGGCCAAACAATTAAGCTGCCAGATGCAACCACATTACCTAATGGCGCAATCTTCTCGTTTAATAATAATCAAACGAGTGGTGCGATTACTGTAAACAATAATTCAAATACATTATTTGCATCTGTTCCATCAGGCGGTTATTCAACTATAGTTTTATTGTCTAATTCCTCTGCGGCGGGATCGTGGGATAGGCATGATCAATCGCCATCAAACGTATCTTGGTCAACCAATACGTTTAATTATCCTGGATCTATTACGGGAACAACGTGGAATGGCGTTGCGATTGGCGCGATATATGGCGGAACAGGTCAAACATCTTATGCAACAGGCGATACGTTATACGCCTCTGCAACTAATACATTATCTAAACTAACTGGTAATACAACCGCAACCAAGAAGTTCCTGACACAAACGGGAACAGGTTCTGCGTCTGCCGCTCCTGCGTGGGGAACGGTATCTGCTGGTGATATCAGTGGTTTAGGTACAATGGCAACTCAGAATGCCAATTCTGTAACAATCACCGGTGGTACAATAGATGGTGTGACGATTGGTGGGACGACTCCGGCGGCAGGTACGTTTACAGTTGTGACGGCTACGTCGGGTATTTATGGTGGGTCTTTTTAAGAGAGGGTAGAGATGAGTAGACAGATGACGATTGTGGCCACGGGAGTAGGCCCCAGTGCGATCTTTGGCGTGGATATTAATATCACTCCAGTAAACGTGTCGTTTGGTGTGACTTTGAGTCCTGATGCTAATTTAAAGTATACCGTTGAGCATACGTATCACGACTTATGGAGTCCGTATAACGTTCAGGACGTTCAATGGTTTCCGTTTATTACGGATCAAACCAGTAATGCTGATGGTTATTACGGTTATCCTATTTCTGGTCTGCGCGTTAATATAACTTCGTGGACAGCAGGGTTAATCACAATCAAAGTATTGCAAGCTGGTATTTAAGTAAATGCCTACATCTGCCGGCGTGTATGGCCGAGTTTATGGAACTGGTTCGGGGACGAGTACATCTAATGCTCCATCTACAAGTGGATCAAGCAGTTCAACAATAGTACGTTCGTATGCCTTTACTACTCCATCACTCAGCTGGGTTGTAGCGCACAACCAAAATACTCAAAAGATGAATGTAACGCTCTTTGATTCAAGCAATAACATAATGTTTGCAAAGATTACTGCAAACTCGCCTAATCAGTTTACTGTTTTCCTGACCACGCCTATGGCTGGAACAGTAAATGTAACATTCATAGTGTAGAGTATAATATATGAATAAAATGACTATTTCTAAGCGAGATCTTCACCTAGCGGCTTATATTAAGGCGCATGGGGGAGAGCTCGTTAGTTATAAGAACGGTAATTTTTACTTTGAAAGTGAAGTTCCTGAAAGTGAATGGCGGGTCAAACACGCATCATCTGACGCACTTAGGGTGGATCAAGAGCTACTTGTTCTACGCCGGTTTGTGCTGTAAGATTTTATGCGCGTGAGTCGTGTCGAGAATCGAACTTAAATATACCTATCTGGAGTTTTGACTCATGGCTAATTTCCCAATTTATCATGGTATTACGCTTGCCGGTAATGCCTATATCGAAAATTTCAACATTGAAGTTCTGTCTGCAGATCCCGTACCGTTATCAACGGCTCGTATCTGGTACAACAGCACAACCAATGCAATCAAATATTCAACACTTGATGGTTCTGGCGCTCTTGTAGTTCGCACCATTGAGACAGCAGAAGACACAGCTGCAGCTATTGCAACTGTTAACGCTGCGATTGCTACAGAAAGAACCCGCGCTCAAGCGGCTGAATCTACCCTTACAACAAACCTGTCAGCCGAAGTATCACGCGCTGAAGCTGCTGAAACATCTTTAAACGCTAAGATTGATCAGACTAAATCTGACATTCTGGGCGGTATGCCTGCTTCTATGCTTGCAACGATCACCCAGATCGACGCAGCACTGAAGAATAACCCCAATATCGTTGACGTTATTGAGGGCATGATTACAGCGAACACGAACGCTATCACTGCCGAAACAAGCCGCGCAGAAGCCGCCGAGTCGTCAATCAGCTCCACAGTTTCTTCTAACTACACAACACTCAACAGCGCAATTACAACTGAAGTTACTCGTGCTACTACAGCCGAGACTTCATTGTCTTCGCGTATCAGCAGCTTAGAGAGCCAGACATCCGGCAAGGTTGGTGATCTTACAACCCTGCACACAAGCTACAAGACTGACATCGTTGGCGCGATCAACGAAGTTTATTCAGACGTTCAAGCTGAACAGTCCCGTGCTCAATCTGCTGAGTCCACACTCACAACCAACTTAGCCGCTGAAGTTACTCGTGCAACAGCAGCAGAAACAAGCATCAACTCTGCTCTTACCGCCGAAGTTAGCCGCGCACAGTCTGCTGAGACATCTATTGCTGGTACTGTTACAGCAGAAGTTTCTCGCGCACAAGCTGCTGAGTCTTCACTCTCCACGCGCATCACAACAGAAGTTAGCCGTGCTCAAGCCGCTGAGACTTCTATTGCTGGCACAGTAACCACTGAGGTTTCCCGCGCTCAAGCAGCAGAAACATCTATCGCTGGTACAGTAACTGCTGAAGTATCGCGTGCTCAGGCTGCTGAACTGACATTGACCAACAACTTGGCCGCTGAAGTTAGCCGCGCCCAAGCTGCTGAGGCTTCGATCTCTACAACAGTATCTGGTAACTACAGCACACTGAACTCAGCTATCAGCACAGAGCACTCCCGTGCTGCCGCTGCCGAGACTTCAATTGCTGGTACAGTTACAGCCGAAGTAAGCCGCGCTCAAGCTGCAGAAGCTTCCTTGTCCAACAGCATCAGCAGCGAAGTTACAGCACGTACATCTGCTGTATCTGCTGAGCAGTCCCGCGCACAAGCAGCTGAAACATCTTTAGCTAACAGCATCAGCACAGAAGTTTCTGCTCGCCAAACCGCTGTTTCTAACGAGCAATCACGCGCACAAGCTGCTGAGCAAACTCTGACAACAAACCTCGCTGCTGAAGTTAGCCGCGCAGAAGCTGCAGAGACAACGCTCTCCAACCGTATCACTTCTGAAGTTAGCCGCGCTCAAGCAGCTGAGCAAACACTCACCACTAACTTAGCAGCAGAAGTTAGCCGTGCAGAAGCAGCAGAAGGTCAGATCCGTACTGACTACAATGCAACAGTATTTACATACGAAGCACCCACCGCTGCAACAACACATACAATCGCCCACAACCTGAACAACGCGTTCGTGGAATTGTCTGTTAAGGTTC
>Ga0208620_1000183_pt1 | contig 10733 bp, 14 predicted proteins | sample CryBogCBH24Jun08_FD_184593 | JGI IMG/M metagenome (GOLD analysis project Ga0208620, IMG submission 184593) | Freshwater microbial communities from Crystal Bog, Wisconsin, USA - CBH24Jun08 (SPAdes) | ecosystem: Environmental > Aquatic > Freshwater > Lake | place: Crystal Bog, Wisconsin, USA... | reverse complement strand
AGTTCATAGATTAGTAGCAGAAGCATTTTTACCAAATTGGAATAATTATACTGATTGCGACCATAAAAATCGTGATAAAACTGATAATAGATATTTTAATATTCGTTGGATTACATTTTCAAATAATCAAAAAAATAGAAAAAAGTTTGGTAATAGTAAATATATTGGAGTATATTTTGATAAAATAAATAAAAAATGGAGAGTAAGAACAAGTATTAATGAAAAAAGAATACATATAGGTTGCTTCAAAACAGAAGAAGAAGGAGCATTAGCATATAACGAATTTATAATAAAACATAATTTACAAGAATATTCACCTTTGAATGTGATTGCGTAAGTAATTTAATATTAATTTCTTTTTTAATATTAAATGGCGTTATCAAACACTCAACTCTTCAATTTAGCAAAGAAAATGAATATTCCACTTGTATTTGCTGACTTTAAAGACCAATTAAAATACGAGAAATTACAACACAACAAGTTCTATATTGTTAATATGGAAGACGAACTGGACGAAAACGGAAAACCAAACAGCGGAAGTCATTGGGTCTGTTTTCAATCCAACAAGTATCCAAATGGAAAAGTTGAAAATATATATCTGGATAGTATGGGCTGTGTCGCACCATTAGAAGTTCAGCATTTTTTAGGAGAAAGAGAAGTTCCATATAACAAGAAGAATATCCAATCCATTCTTGGAGATATATGTGGGTATTATTGCTTGGGTTTTGGGCATTTTATTAATTCTTTTGAAGGAAGAACTGGTGATTTGTATAGCGATACCAATCATTTTCTTGATTTGTTTGACGATTTGGATAAGTCTATGGATTTTGAAAAAAATGAATTCATATTGAAACATTTTTTCCGTTCTTCAAATCCAAAAGAAAGAATACCTATTTCTGTTGAAAAGAAAATTACTGGAGGAAATGCCGATAGTATCCATATTCCAGTTGGAACAAATATTATCTAAATTAATAATATATGCCGAGAATGAGAGTATCTCAAATGAAAATGCCTCTTCCATTAGAAGAAGGAACACCCGTTCCTCAATTGCCTTTTACAAGACATTCCCATACTACTTCTACAAGCAATTTCAATCCAAAGGTTTCTTTAGGAAACGCAAGAATAGAACTATACCAAATGAGAAGTTCCTTGCCTATTCTATCAGCACAAGTAAGACACGCCTTAAGCAATAACCCTTTATTTGAGCGTTGAGTTAAAAATCCATATATTATTTCTTCATTAATAATATATGTCGGTATCAACTATCATTCTCAATCAAAACAATATAGTTAATTTGAATAATGGAAATAATCAGTTGGTATTCAAGTTTCCAAATTCAGTTCGTCTTTCTAACCACGCAATTGCGGTCAGTAGTATAACTATGTATTATTCTTGGTATAATATTAGCACTGCTTTACAAAATAATACATTTCAATATACTTGGAATGGAACTACATTTACAATTACCCTTCCAAATGGGACATATAATATTAGCGATATTAACGCATTTCTTCAAAATCAAATGATAAACAATAATACATACGCAATAGACGCAAGTGGTAATTATGTGTATTATTTAGAAATGAAAGTGAATGCTGTAGAATATGGCATTCAGTTGAATAGTTTTGAAGTTCCAACTTCATTCCCAACTGGTTGGACTGTTCCATTTACACCACCAACAACTGCTTTTAATCCACAATTTATTATTCCTTCTGCTTTTAATCAAATTATAGGATATACAGTAGGATATACTTTTCCTTCAGCACCAACACCAGCAGTAGGAAATGTAAGTGCTATATCTTCAACAGCACCAGAAGTTCAACCCAATCCAGTTCTTTTCTTGACTTGTAGTGCTATTCAAAATCCATATACAATTCCTTCTTCAATTATTTATAGTATTTCACCAAATGCGAATGTAGGAGACCAAATAACATTTACACCTCCACAATTGATTTTCAATAAGATTTTAGAAGGAACTTATGATAGATTGGTTCTTGGTTGGGTAGGAACAAATCAACAACCTATCCAAATTATAGACCCGAATATGGTGATTACTTTAGAGATAAGAAATACAGCACAAGATTTAGGACAAATAACAAATGCGTTATTAGGCACTTCTAAATAATATCAAACGCCTTTGGCGTTTTAGATTATCAAAGAATAAAAACAAACGCTTATGCGTTTGTTTATATTCCTAAATAATATCAAAGTAATATATGAATAGCGAAATAACCGAGCAATACTTGAATGAAGCGTATGAGAATGTAATGAAGGAACATACCCGATTGTTGAATGAATTGAAGAACATTTCAACAGAAATGGAAAAGAATAAAGAAAGAGATATTACGAAACAATTGAGCATTTTAAATACTTTAATGACTTCTTTGTTGAAACTACGCAATCTAAAAAAAGAAATCAAAAATAAAATAGATAGATAATATATATGCCCCGTAGTTTTTTTAAACCAGAACATATAACTCACGGCAATATTTTAGGAAGAAAAACGCCATTTGGCGGAGGTATGGGTAGTGTTATTCTTTCAAGAGGAGGTGGTGGTGGTGGAAGTAGTTATACTTCTACGAATGAATATCACGATATAACTGGAAGACCCGTTCCTATGGGAAGCGGTTTAGGTGCTGGAATGGAAATGCCTATGGGAAGAGGAATGCCGAAAAGTTTGAAAGGTGTGAATGAGAAACTCCAAAATCTTTTAGCAAAACCTTCGCAAAAAAAGAAGAATATAGTGTTTAATATGTAAATTAAAAAATTGATTTGTTTTCATTTCATTAATTAAATGAAACGAAATGGAAGAATGGAAAGAAATAACCGATTATCCCAATTACGAAATATCAACTTTAGGGAATGTTAGAAATAAAAAAGGTAAATTATTAGCATTACATATTACAAGAGAACATTATTATATAAAACTTTATAAAGATAGTAAAGGTAAAATGTTTTATATACACCGCTTATTAGCAGAAGCATTTATACCTAATCCTAATAATTATCCATTAATAGACCACATAGATAGAAACCCTTTGAATAACTCATTAGATAACTTGCGTTGGGCGAATAAAGCAATAAATAGTTATAATAGAAAATCTAAACCACATACTTCAAAGTTTAGAGGAGTATCTTGGTATAAAAAAGATAAAAAATGGGAAGTTTGTATTCGTATAAATAAAAAAAATACCTATATTGGAAGATTTGAAACAGAGGAAGAAGGAGCATTAGCGTTCAATAATTTTGTAATTTCTCATAATTTAGGAGAATTTGTTGAATTGAATATTATTGAATAAATACATTATCTATGCGGTATTATTACCATTTTTTTTTATTAGCATATTATATAATATGAGTGGTAATGGTTGTCAGCAGGGGGACACCCTACTTTTTGATATGTCTTCTTCAACAGAAGGTAGTCCTCAAATTTTCGTTCGTAAAGATTGGTTGTCAATTTTGGACAATATGAACCAGTCTTATATTGGAAACCAGTCAGTAATAGATACTTCACAGTTAGCCAATTCAAATAAATATATGAGTTATTACGAAGCAAACATTATTCTCCCACTTTTACTAACCATTACTTCTACTACTAATGGTGTTGTTCCTTTTGCGGGTAGTTGTGATTATGTGCTTGGTCTTAAGAATTGGTTGGGAACAGTCGTCCATTCATTCACACTGGATTACAACGGCACAACTATAATTCAGCAAACACCGTATATTGGCTTGTGGAATACTTTTTGCCTTATGACTTCTTTCAACTATAATGATTTTACTCAATGGGCAAGTATTGGATTTTATCCCGATACCTCTACTTCTTGGGGTTATGTATCTCTTGGAATTGGAAATTCTTTTAATGGTATTGGTGTTTGTAATAATCAAAATCAACTTGCTCCTACTAATCCTTCTACTACTTTAGGACAATCAACGGTTGGAAATATTGGGTTCTTGAAGAGACAGCAATATTTCGCATTTGACGGAGCACCTAACACAACTGGAAATGTATCAATTGGAAATGTTTCACTTGTAGGTGTTCCTGGTAATCCCCCTACTGGTATAATTCAAGCGTCTTCACTTACCCAATCATACAAATCTTATATTTTTAACAAGGTTAGTGGAACAGGAACTTCAACTGGTTGTCTTCAACAAGCAATTGTTGGGCAAATTAAGTTGCGACACCTACACAACTTTTTCCAAGAAGTCCCGTTGTTAAAAGGTGTCTTTATGAAACTTACAATGAATTTGAACAACTCTTCATTCCAATTTGGATATCAAACGGGTGCTGGTAATGGTATTCTTGCGATTACTAATGTGAATTGTCCTCTTGGTGGTGTTAATCCAATTATGTTGTCTTCGAGTGCTACTACAAATGGTTCAGCAAATTTGACTACTAATACTTATAACGTCTCTTTGGCAGTTGGTGGTAAAGTCATTAGTCCAGCACAAATTGGGGCAACTGGTGTTCAACCTTCAGCACCTCTTCTCCAATCAATTATGCTCAATGTTCCTTCTTATGTCTTCAATCCTATCTACGAACAAGCATATCTTTCGTCTTCTGTTAAGACAATTGTTTATAATGACCTCTATCAGTATCAAGTTATTAGTATTGCTCCTAACGCGGTTTTTAACAACTTGATTACAAATGGTATTGCTGGAATACAGACTGTTCTTGTTCTTCCATTTTACAATTCTAGTTCTAATCAAAATATTATGCCTATTCAGTCTCCCTTTACTACTGAAGGTGGTGGAACTACTTCTCCTCTCTGTTTGTTGGGCAACTTTAACGTTGTAATTTCGGGACAAAATTCTATTTATAACACAGAGCGTTATACTTACGAACAATTTACACAGCAGTTATACGGACTGAATGCTGTCAATGGTGGGTTGAGTGAAGGCGTCAATAGTGGTTTGATTAACCAAATGGACTTTGAGAATATGTATAACTACTATGCTGTGAATGTTTCTCGTATGTTGCCGATTGAAGAAGCAGTGCCCAAATCAGTTAATATTGTTGGGCAAAATTTAACTAATTTTACTATTGATTTGTTTGTCTTCATTAACTACAAGACGTCTGTGTCTATTGATATTCTCACAGGCAGTAGAGTTTAAATTCTGTATTTTATTTTATAAAATAAAATTGAAACAAAAATAACCACTTAAAGACAACGCAAGAAAGAGATATACAAATGGACGAACAAAATACGACTATTGAAATTGAGAAGAAGGTGAAGAAGGTTAGAGTTCCCAAAGAACCAAAAGTTCCAAAGGAAAAGAAGGAAAAGAAAGCAAAAAAGACACTTGTATTGGAAGATATTGAAATGGAAGAAGTTGAACCACAACCCGAACCACTCTCTCTTGAACTTCCTGAAGTAGAAAATATTGTTGTTGTTCCTGAAGTTCCAGATACACCTTCACCACCCAGTTCTACGACACAAGACGCTTCCACACAGACAGACGAAGAGGTATGTATTTGTTGCGAACAAAAATATAAGAAAAAGAAGGACGACCCCGAATACTGGAAAAATTATTATAAGAATAATAAGGAAAAGTTGAAGCAACAGAAGAAGGAATGGCGAGAGAAAAATCCCGATAAGGTGAATAGCGAAGCGAAGCGAGAGTATCAAAAGAAATATGACGCAGAACATAAGGAGCAGATTAACCAACGTAGGAAGAAGGAAATCACTTGCGAGTGCGGAGAAGTAATCAAACAGTTTTCAATTGTAAAGCATAGAAAATCTAAAACACATAAACTCTTGATTGAATTGAAAGTTGCTAAAGGTGAAAGTGTTGTTCCAGTTGAAACTGAATTTGACGATAGTTCTTCCAGCGAAGACGCATAAGCATTATATAATTAACATAACATACATAACATAATATATTTTTTTATCAAGTGCTTCTATGATTTATTTTATTTGCTCAAAATAAAATTAATCAATTGTCTTTGTCTTTATAATAGTTAGTATATACTTTCTTTTTTCCAAAATAAAAAAATTGAAAGCAATTTTTCCAAGATAAAACTATACACTTCAGTCCAAGCGACAAACACAACGACGAACAATGTCTTTCTTTACAAAACAAGAAATTGAAAATGGATATAAACGAATGATTTCCCGAAGTTGGAGAAGGGGTGATTGTTGTTTTACATTTAATCAACAATGTCAGCAATTAATGGTATTGAATTATGAAGATATTAATAATCAAATTATGTTATGGAAAAATCTGGAAATAGAAAATAATGTTCATATTCGTTGCTTGGAATATAATAATAAAAAATTCACAACCGACGACGGAAGAGATTGGTATGTTCTTGTCGTTCAACAATTTTCTCCAAGTGGAAAAATGGCTGATTTGCCTCAATGTCCTACAGCATTAATGTTGTTTGGACTTATGGTAAATGGATATGTTTATGCTTTTGCTGAAGAAGAAACAAGAAATGAAACGGTTAGAAAAATCAATACCCGTTTTGTAAGCACTATAGAACTTGACGACAAAACGTCAAGAAAACTTAACGTTATGGAAGAAGAAGAAAAGCAAAAATTTTTAAAAACCATAACAAGTGTGAAAGATACATTACACCTAGAAATGGAGCGACAACAAGAACTACGGGAAGCAGAAGAAAAAGCTAAAAAGTGTCTTGAAGAACTGGAGCGAATGGAAGCAGAAGAAACCAAGAAAGCGTCGCCCAAGTCCAAGAAGGAAAAGAAACCGAAAGCACAGAAACCGAAAACCAACCCGTATCCGGAAATGGTTAGTATTGCGAAGGACATTTGGAAGAAAAACCCCAAGTGGGTGAAATGGGAGAAAGAGAATAAATGTTTGATTGTTTGATTGTCTGTAATCTAACCAAGTCTTTTTTTAATGAATGATATATTTATTTGCTCAAAATAAATTAATCACTACTGACTTGTGAATATACATACAAAAGACGGATTTTCAGTTCTTCAATTTTCCACTCAAAACTAAAAAATTGAAATGAATTTCTCCAAGATAAAACTATACACTTCACCCCCCAGCGACGAACAAAACAAACGAAAACGAACAGAATGTCAAAATCAATCAACAACAAATGTCAATCAGTTGAAGTTGTGTTGAAAGGTAAAACGAGAAAAATGCTTATATTTGAATGTTTCAGGTGCGAGCAAGTAATCCCAAACGAAGAAGAATACCACGCCGAAGAAACAGATACAGACCTTACGATTGTCTGTATGGACTGCTACAAGAAGGAAACGAAGCGAACGATAATGGACAGATTGATTGGCGAATATTTGAAAGAAAACTATAAAATCACGAAACAAAATCACGACGAACATAAAACATTAGGCTCTATGGAATTGTGTAAGGAACACTTCATAAGTGATAACCCATATAACCAAATGATATGGACGAACCGAGTAGTGAAATTTATTACAGGAACGGACAACTACAAAATATCCGGAAGGCAAACACCATTCCAACACGCCAACAACCTACACCCAACAGACACAAGAAGAACCGAAAACGTCTTAAATATTAATATTTGGTGTAGTGAAAAAAGTGAAGAATGGGGTGTGGAAAATCCAACAACAGAAATGACAAAAGAAGAATGGTGTGAAAGTTGGGACGCTTGGTTTGACAAATGGAAAATTGGAAAAATGAAGTGGAATATGAAAGATATGTTTGAGTGGTTGGAAGAAGAAGACTTTTGCTTGAAATGAATGATTGTTCCTTTGTTGTAATCTAATCAAAGTGTTTTTTTTATCAAGTATAACTATGATTAATTTATTTGCTCAAAATAAAATTAATCACTACTGACTTGTAAGAGTTAGTATCTTCTTTCAAATAAAAAAATTGAAAAGAAAATCTCCAAGTAAAATCTATACACTTCACACAGCGAACAACAGAACGAAATGACAACAATTGAAAAAGAATGCGATTGTAATGAAAGAGATAGTATGGACGATAATGTTTTATGTGGATTTTGTAATGACGACCAAGAAACGACACCAACTGAAAAAGAATGCGGACATTTTTGGGAATGTGGTTGTGATAAAGAAATATGTCAAGATTGTATTGAAGATATTGAAGAAGATATTATTATGTGCGATAATGAAGATTGTAAAATGTATTATGAATATAGAAATGATAATTGTGATTGTAATTCGTGCCATTATTGCGATTTTCGCTTTCGCAACAAATAAATAATATACTTCATATATATACACATAATAATTATAATAACATAATAATAATATTTTTTATTTGAGCAAATATATAATTGTCTTTGTCTTTGTTAGTATATAATTACTTTCAATAATAAAATTGAATTAAAAATATCCAAGAAAAATATTGATATATAACAGAATGAACGCAACCGAACAAAAATTGGTTAATGTGATTGACGAGTTTATCGTCTTTATGCTTACTGAAAATAACAAGAAGAAATACATATATTCAACATTGAATAAATTGGACGACGACGTCTTGGAAGAATGGGTCAATGATTATTTGAGAGTATATTTAGCAAATGGTTGTGCTTATAATTATCATAGAGATTGGGAAGGAGAATATGTAATAAAAGATTGGTTTGAAGGTGAATATGATAGTTTATTTACTTGTTGTTTTGAAATGTTAGAAATCCAAGAAAAAATATTAAGGTTTTTTAAGGAAGAATATGGCGAAGAATGTCTTAATATTAATAGAATATGTGCTGTTGAAGAATTGTTAGTATTATATTGTTATATGTATGTATTTAAAATGTCGCCAAATGATTTGAAAGAATATATAATTAACTTGATTGACCCGCCTTTTGAACCCAAGTAATCATATCATAATCGTAAAAATAATAAAATAATAATATATTTTTTTTCTATGAGTAAGGACAAGAAGAATAAGTATCCGTTTCCTTTGAAGAACAAAAATGCTCTAATAATAATGATTTCAACAAATCCAAAATGGTTGTATGAAATCTATAATCATTTAGGAATATTCAAAGGATACGCTGGAAAAAGAAATTCGTTTGTTTAGGAAAAACTTAATATTTGGATAATGTAGTTAATGCCTATTGTTGATTTTCATTCTTTTTGCCAAACAAAACTTGAAGAAAAACGTTTAGAGCAAATAAAAAATGATTTAGAGTTCGGCTTAAGAATGGAGGAGGAGTTGTGTCCCAAGTTTGAAGAATATTTTGCCGACACTCTAACCAAAACGTCTCAATACCACTATAGCGATTGGGTAGGGGATAGTGGAACGTTCTATGAATTGAAAACAAGAAAAGATATATTACCAACCACACACGCCACAACAATATTTCCAATTTACAAATGTAGTATTGGAGAGAAATCACCTTTGATACTTCTTTTTCATTTTGAGAAGAACAATCAGTCATTCTATATAATATATGACAAGGAAAAATTTAGCAAGTATGAAACGAGTTATGTAATTGCTCAAAGAAATAAACATATATCCATTTTACATTATGAAATACCCATTAATGATTTAACTCTTATAGATTAGGTATAGGTATTGTTAATTCTTAAATATATTTTGGGATATAGAAAGTATTTTTTAGAATAATTCATTCTAAAAAATATAATAATGAAATAATGTATGGTGAGTTTAGATACAAGAATAGAACTTCCTATGTTTGGAGATACAATTGCTATACCTACATTATTTATAATTCAAAAACGAACAAGTTATGAAATTGATAGTAAAACTGGTCTTTATAAAAAAGATAAAAAAGGAAATTATATAACAGATTATTATAGAGACGAAAATGGAGAAATTTTAACCGTTCCTGAATATAAGAGAGATAAAAAAGGAAATAGTATATTGGATAAAGACGGTTTTGTAATACCAACTGGAAAAAGAGTAATTCACGCTCGTCATAAGGATATTTGGGAAATACTTAATGTAGGAAATCAAACAATAAATAAGACAAGGCAAATATCTTCAAGAAAAGGACAACACTTTTTAAATTTGGGTGTTGGAGAAGTAAATAAAGTAAAAGATATTGAAAATAAAAGAAGAAAACCACCAACATTAAAAGATTTTCCAAGAGAAGAAGATAGACAATTATTAATTCACTTACTTACACACCAAGCAACAAGAAAAAGAGAATTAGACGAATATCCAAAAAACAAAACAAGAGGAAGACCACCCATTCTTAAAAAGAATTGGGATTATCACGGATTAGGAAAACTTCCTGAAGCGTATGAAAAACACAAAGGAAAAGGAAAATCAAAAGAAAAAGAAGACGACGATAAACCATTTTCTTGGGACGATTATCCAGATACACCCGAAAGTGAAAGTCCAAGAGAGAAACGTGCTGGTGGTGGAAGTGGTTCTCCACCAAGTCCTCCAGTAAGTCCTCCAGTAAGTCCTCCAAAAGAAAAGAAAGGAAGAGGTCGTCCAGTAAAACACCATACCGAAGAAGATAAATATAAAGCAAAATTACAATCCAATAAAGATAAACGAGCAGAACGAAGAATTGAAGAACGTAGGAAAAAAATAGCAGAAAAATTAGAAAAAGGAGAAAAATTGACAAAGAAAGAAAGAGACCTTCACGAAGGCGAAATGGAAGGCGAAGGCATTGATTTTGAAGATATAAAATGGAATACATTTACAGATTTGTATAAACGATTTCTTGATAAGCACCCACAATTTAAAGATAAAATAGAAGATTTGGAACATTTTGCTGATTTTGTTTTGGAAAATAAAGATAAGTTTAGTAAAAAAGCAGAAAAGAAAGC
>Ga0208620_1000182_pt1 | contig 10746 bp, 7 predicted proteins | sample CryBogCBH24Jun08_FD_184593 | JGI IMG/M metagenome (GOLD analysis project Ga0208620, IMG submission 184593) | Freshwater microbial communities from Crystal Bog, Wisconsin, USA - CBH24Jun08 (SPAdes) | ecosystem: Environmental > Aquatic > Freshwater > Lake | place: Crystal Bog, Wisconsin, USA... | reverse complement strand
TCCGATGACTTTGTAGCCTGCGAAACCGAGGAGCAAATGATCCTGCGGTTTCATGACGACCTTCACGAGATGAATCCGGACATCATCTGCGGTTACAACACCTTTGGATTTGACGATGGATACCTCGAGGACCGTTGCATGGCCCTTGGAATCTCCGACGACATTCACTTCCCGCGGTGTCCAAAGGATCTTGACTCCCGCAAGTTCTCCGAGGTGAAGAAGATGGAGCTGGCGTCAGGAAAGTATGATCTCCGCATGATCACCATGACAGGACGCCTAGGAATCGACCTCTTGCTAAATATGAGGCGCGAACACTCACTTGAGTCGTTCAAGCTTGATCACGTGGCCACGCACTTCTTGAAGGGTAAGGTTACGAAGCAGGAGAATAACCAAGTGTTCACGTATTCGACTCGTGGACTGAACAATGGAAACTACGTGACCTTCAACTTCGTGGAGACCACCTCGGAGCCCTGCTATGAGGAGGACGAGAAGTTCCAGGTCTATGATGTCACGCCTAACTCGTTCAAGGTACGGTGTGACGAGATTCTGTTTGCCGACTTCACGCCCGAGGAACTGTCCAAGCTTCACTGGTCGTTTGCTAAGGACGATGTCAGCCCTCAGGAGTTGTTCGACCTTCATGCGAACGGCGGACCAGAAGGTCGTGGTCGAATCGCAAAGTACTGTATTCAGGACTGCGATCTGGTCCTGACTCTTATGTACAAGCTGGATACTCTGGTCAACACTCGTGGTATGGCCGATGTATGTAAGGTTCCGATGAACTACGTTCTCACACGTGGTCAGGGAATCAAGATCTTCTCGGCTATTGTATACTTCGCTTCCCAGCGTGACCAGATCATTCGCACTCAGGAAGCCGAAGGTGGTGACGGAATTGCCTACGAGGGCGCCATTGTGCTCGAGCCTAAGATCGGTATGTACCTTGACCAGCCAGTATCAGTTCTTGATTTCAACTCTCTCTATCCGTCCAACATGATTGCGTATAATCTGTCGCCGGACACTCTGGTGTACGAACGCGAGTTGGATAAGGATGGCTTTCTGAGGACTCCGAGCAAGGAACAGAACACTAAGATCAAGTCATGGATTGCGGGACTGGAGGAGAAGGGTTTTGTGTTTGAGGAGATCTCCTACGACAATAAGGATACGGGCGGTAAGACGGTATGTACATTCGTTCAGAAGGGAGAGAATCCGATGACAACTGGCGTGATCCCACTGACGCTCGATATCTTGCTGAAGAAACGGAAGGAGTTCAAGCAAAAAATGGAGGATGAAACATATGATGAAAGCCAACGTTCTGTATTTAACGGCCTCCAGCTTGCTTACAAGGTTGTCGCAAACTCAGTCTACGGTCAAGCCGGGTCCAGAACGTCCCCAATCCGAAAGACTTGTGTCGCTGCATGCACAACCGCTGCAGGGCGAACAGCACTCTATACCGCCAAACGTATCGTCGAGTCCGAGTTTGGAGCTGAGGTCATCTATGGTGATACGGACTCCATCTTCATCAAGTTCCCAACCAAGGATCTCGCAGAGTCAATTAAGCTGGGCATTGAGGCTGGCAAGAGTATCACCCGACAAATTGGACGGGACCCCTACAAGATCGCATATGAGAAGACACTCTACCCATTCATCCTCTTCTGTCGAAAGCGATACGTTGGAATGAAGTATGAAGAGGATCCCAATCCTGCAAAGGCAAAGCAGATGTCGATGGGTGTCGTCCTGAAGCGGCGGGACAATGCCCCAATTGTCAAGGACGTCTTTGGTGGAGCACTCAAGATCCTGATGAGTGGAGGTGGAGTTAAGAAGGCGCAGTCATTCGTCAATGAGATTCTGCTAAAGATCTTTGACAACAAACTGCCGCTGGAGAAATTCATTGTGTCCAAGTCGCTGCGTGATGACTACGCGGCGATGGCCGATGGGTATGAAGGTCGTGCGACTCTACCTGCTCACCGTGTTCTAGCTGACCGAATGGCGGCACGCGATCCGGGAACGGCACCAAAGGTCGGTGATCGGCTTCAGTATGTCTACGTAGCCGAAAACAAGCACAAGACCAGCCAGGGCGATCGTATCGAGCATGTGGATTACGTGAAGGCTCACAAGCTGACTCCGGATACCCAATTCTACATAACAAATCAAATACAGAACCCAGTGGCACAGCTGTTCGCTTTGTGTATCGAGGAGCTGGATGGGTACGTTGCTCCTAGGAAGCCTACGTTCGACACGCTGAAGGAACAGTACCTTGAGAAGTACAAGTCGGAGGAGGATGCCACACTCGCGGTCCTGAAGAAGAAGGAGGCACACTTGGACGGAATGATGTTCCTCGGTTCGCCCGTCCTCAACAAGAAGGTCAAGGCCGCAGTGCGCGGGCCAATGGACGCATTTATACGCAAATAGTTTGTAATGTATAATGACTTTCGAACATTCTGACGTACTTGACGTGATGTATGCGCAGTTTCAATCTGACCAAGCTTTTTACTCTGTACTTCGGTTCGTAGATGGTCGTACTCGATCAGACATTCTCGCATTTCACCAGCGGAATAATCACCTTGTTCTGGCGATCCTACGAGCGGCCATGAATCGAGAGCAGTTCACGGTCAGCATTCCGATCACGCTACCCACAAACTGGTCAGAGCCTGTGACTGTGGCCCCAACCTCTCAACAGATTTCCAACGCGACTGAGCGTGCTGAGAATCTTGATAACACGATGTGTACCGTGTGTCAGGAGACAGTGGCGAACGGTCTTCGACTCCGTCACTGCCGCCACTGTTTTCACAATGACTGTATCACCGAGTGGTTCACCCGCAGTGTTCATTGTCCGGTCTGTCGTGCCGATATTCGCGAGGCTTCGACGAGCACATCGTGAGGAGACCACATTTTCTGTTTGAGAATATGCGTAACTTCATATGAGAATTCAGTGGACAATGCGGTCACAGGCAATATATCGGATTCTCCATACTGCAAAAATTGAAAGATCCTGCGAACGTCGTGTTTGAATCTCTTTGCAAGGGCATTGACATCCTCTTTGGGAAACAGGGGTTGAAGGTCCGAAGGTTTCGGCGGAAAACAACGAAGAAGGTGAATACGCGGATTTGATTTCATAATGCGGGGAATCTCATTGCACGTCAAGATGACAGGTATTTTGCGTTCATCTCCCACCATCCACTCGGACAGTTTCCTCTGTGCATGAGGATCTGATCCATCGATCTCGTCCAAGATTAAACACATGGTTTTTTGATCACCTCGAATGAGGGATGAAATAGATCGTGTATGACGACAAGAATCAATGAGCTTTGTAACGTCTTCATGACTTCTCATAGATTGTGATGCGTTGATTTCAATCGGTTCAATTCCTTGGCTGCGAACGGATGCGAGGGCCATTGTTGTTTTTCCAATACCTGGAGGTCCGTAAAGAAGCATGACATCTGTGTAGGGTTTCTTACCTAAATAAATAGACAAGCGTTGCTTTACTTCAGTGTGTCCGACAACGTCATCTATAAATTCGGGTCTTTGTGTTTCGCTCCACATACTCCTACTTCGTCTACCCAGAGAAAATGCTTACTCGTCAAACAACAATGGAAGCGCCAAGGCATGTGCTCAGGGCACTTTTCCGAGATACACCGTTCCCACTGGTAGATCACCACATCTCTTCGTTTAATGCGATGCTTGAAACGTCAATTCCTACCTTCGTCAAAGTTTCAAATCCGTATCAACTTGAACTCGCAGATAAGCGGTATATTCGCGTATACATCGGTGGTAAGGAGGGGACTCTGATTTCGTTTGAACCACCCATGGACGAGCACGGTGGCCCCATTGTTCCTCATGCCTGCCGACTTGACAATAAGACGTATTCTCTTACGATCACCGCAACGGTTGTGATCGAATATGTGTTTCCCGAAGGAGCGACGGAGACCAAGACGTTTGAGAACATCAAGATTGGCGAGATCCCACTCATGCTTCGCAGTAAGCCCTGCTACTTGACTGCAATCGATGGCTACACGGTGGGCGAGTGTCAGTTTGAGTTGGGAGGTTACTTTATCATCGAGGGATCCGAGAAGGTTTTGATGACACAGGAGTTGCTGGGGAATAATATGTTTTATTCTGGAACCCGCAAGCGAACTGCAGAAGTGCTGAATGATGAGCTTAAGGGAGCCGAAGACGATGTTAAATTCACACCGGAGAAGGAAACGTATGTTGGCATTCGTTCCATCTCAGAGGACGGAAGTAAGGGCCCGTACTCTCACTTTCTCGTCCTGCCACCTGAGAATGAATACAATGACAATGACAACGTAAGCCTGGGGCGTAATCACCGTAACGCTGTGATCACTCTACCCGGGTTCATCAACCCTGTTCCCGTTATGAGTATTTTCTATTGTCTCGGGCTAACATCCGATAAGGAGATCTACGACACCACTCTTGCTGGTATACCGGATAGAGATCGCCTAGCATATGATGACATTTTTACTCAGTTGATCATTAGCCACGGAGCGATGCTCAAGTATCAGGAGAAGACGGACCTTCAACTCCTCGAGATGAATACGAAGCGGAAGTACAAGTCCGAAGTTATAGAGAACATCCATGAGCTTCTATTTCCTCACGTGGAAGGCGAGAACACAATGCGGCGCAAAGCGTATCTCCTTGGTCAGATGCTTCGTATGGCAATCGACGTGTCATTAGAACGCAAGAGTCCCTCGGACCGCGATAATATCCAGTTCAAGCGATTCACTCCGTCCGGTGGCCTCATGTTTCAGGAGTTCCGACGTATCTACCGCGAAATAGCACAAGACATGCTTCTTCGCATGGATCGTCGCATCCAATATGAGAAGAAGACGTATGAAGGACGAGCTCTTGCGAATTTGATTGAGCGCGAAACAATTGGATCGTATTGGAGACCGTATCAGCTTCTTAACCAGTTTTCCAAGTCTTTCAAGGGTCAGTGGGGAGGCCGTGATGGTATTTCACAGGAACTCAATCGCCTTTCGTACGTTGGATACCTATCTCAGCTTCGTCGCACAGTGCTTCAGATCAGTCCCGACATGAATACAGCTCCTCCTCGCCGGCTTTATGCTTCACAGTTTGGACTGACATGTCCCGTAGATTCTCCTGACGGTTCTGGCGTTGGTCACATCAAGTCGTTGGCCATTTTCGCAAAGGTATCGACTGCCTTTCCATCCGAAACCATCAAGACCAAACTCTTCGGGACGAGGCTAGTTCGTAAACTCGAAGATATTCTGCCAGGAACATGGATGCCGTACTGGACGCGTGTGTATGTGAACTCGGACCTTGTAGGCCTGTGCATCGGAAACACAGAGACTCTCGATAAGGCCCTCGTCGATGCTCGTCGTTCTGGAGAGTTCAGAGCCGACGTATCGCTGGGATGGAATCGACTTGCAAATGAGTATGTCATTCAGTGCGACGCGGGCCGACCCGTTCGTCCAGTCTACCGCGAGGCTGTCACGGTTGAAAAGGTATTGGCTGCTACCTCATGGACCGATCTGATGAAGCTTATGGATTTCGTGGACGCCCAAGAGTCTGACGTATCTCGGTTTTCACTGTCTCCGTTTCACCCCACTCTGCGTTCAGAGATTCACATGTCGTTCTGTATGTCACCGATTGCTAATCTTGTTCCCTTTTTGGATCACAATCCAGCCACGCGTAATGATTTTGCGATTGCCCAGCAGAAGCAGGCATGCTCGTGGTATCACACAAACTACAATAAGCGCTTCGATACGATTTCAAGTATCACGGTCAATCCGCAAAAACCCCTAAGCCATACGTGGATGTATCGCGAAATGATGGGTGCAGGTGGATGTATGCCCTACGGTGAGAATGCCCTGGTTGCCTTTACCGTGTATGGTGGTCATAATCAGGAAGACTCGATGATCCTGAATCACAGCTCCCTCAAGCGCGGTATGTTTCAGACCATGTACTATCACTCCTACGACATTCAAGAGCAGATGATCGATCCGAGTGTTCCGACCTATACGCAGTTTGGAAATCCGGTGACGAACCCCAAGTATCAAACTGTGAAACGCAAGGAGGATGTGAACTATGAGATGCTCGATGCGGATGGTATCATCAAGCTCAACTCGGTTGTCACAGACAAGACTGTATTGGTTGGCCTCATGACTCCGATCACAGACGAAGACGGAACCGAGAAGGGGTGGCGCGATGCGTCTGAGTTGCCGAAGCGCGGACAACATGGTCGGGTTGATGCGATCTACCACTATTCCATGCCTGGCGGTATTCGTGGTGTCAAGATTCGTATTGTCGAGGAACGCTACCCTGTCCCTGGCGACAAGATGGCCTCGCGTCATTCACAGAAGGGAACCGTGGGTCAGCTCATCGCAGAAGCGGATATGCCCTTTACGTCCAAGGGCGTTCGTCCCGATATCATCTTCAACCCTCACGGCATTCCGACTCGTATGACAATTGGACAATTCCTCGAAAGTATGAACAGCAAGTTGGGTCTCCGTCTTGGAACCTTCGTGGATGCTACCGCATTTACGACATCCAGACGCATTCCTGACTTGAGAACTGAGATGATCCTTCGCGGTTTTGAACCCTATGGCCATGAGACCCTATACAACGGAATGACGGGTGAAATGATGGAGGCAGATATCTTCATGGGGCCTATCTACTACCAGAGGCTGAAGCACATGGTGGAAGACAAGATCAATTATCGCGCAACAGGTCCTAAGACTCTACTCACGCATCAGCCTCTGCATGGGCGGTCGAAGGGAGGTGGTCTGGCGATTGGTGAAATGGAGCGTGACGTCATGGTAGCTCATGGACTGTCTAAGTTTCTCCATGAGAGCTTCATGCATCGGTCGGATGGTGCTGAAATCCAGATAAACGGTGAAGGCCGTCTGGACACGAGCAAGAACACAATTCCAATGCCGTATGCGATGAGTCTCTTTGTCAAGGAACTCGAATCAACGCATATTGAGGTCACAATGAAAACTTAAAATACCATTCTCATACAAAAATGCTTCGGGCTCTAGTGATGGCACTTTGTGTCATAGTTGTCGGTAGTCACTCGGTTGCCCCCGCACCGTATCTACTGAGCACCTTTCGTGCCCCTCCATGTAGAACCACAGCAACTCCTATACGTTCTCCAACTCCGACTGAAATACATTCGAGCACTAAGACGCGCACGCAAACTATGTCGCCGTGCCCGACGCCGAAAATTCGACACACAACTTCGTCATCTGCACCTAGAACAGCTCTGCCGTAACGGAGATCGTCCAAAATGGATTTAGTTGGATCAGGATACTAAGTAGTACCCCCAACGCCAAAATGTCTTCTTCTTCTTCTCGTCTCCAGCATGAGTGCGACATCTCTCCTTCCTACTTCATGCTGACCAACCTGGGTCAGCTGCCCTGCAAGTCGTTCCCGCTTCTGTCGACAGACCTTAAGGGGTGGCAGACGGTTCGGCGCTGCATCAAGTCCTGCCGGCGGCAGCACTGCCGCTCGTGTGAGCGCGGGCTGTCTCGTCATGCGCGCCTCCGCACGGACGATGAGCTCGAGCAGGACGCCGATCTCTCTAACTGGGATAATGTGGAGCACTACGGTCGAGCCACCTACACCACGGCGAACACCTTCGAGCACAACGGCTCGCTCTTCGACATCGGGTCGCGCTTCTAAGCGCATCGGCGCATTCAACAAACACTTACTTATTTATTTTCATTTGTCTGACCATCGATTACGAGGTCTTCACCGTCATAGGTTCCGTTCTTAATCTCCTCGATGTCCTTTGTCAGCTGTTTCGAGATTGACTCATTTGTTTTTTCAAACACGTGGATCAGTGTCGCAAGAATATTCAGACCTGCGCCTACCCAGATCAGATCCTTCCGTTCATATCCTGCCGCAACTGTGGTGGTCAGAATACCCATCGACTGGACGATATGGAACAGATAGATCATGGACGTATTCGCAGCATTGAGACAACGTTTGCGCGATAGAAACCGTTCGAGATCATCCATCTCTTCTTTTTCCAATAAAGCCTTCACTCTGTCTGACGTCGCCATTGTATACTTGGACGCAAACTTTTACCGGCTTAAAGGTAAGGAGAGATGGATACAGTATCAAGGATGTCTGACCATATCTACGTAACAACTCGTAATGGTGTTCGCGAGCCAGTTTCGTTCGATCGTGTTCTCTCTCGCATTCAGAAGCTGGCGGACAAGCTGGACCACGTGAATCCTGATCTGGTGGCACAGAAGGTGTGTACACAGATTCATGACGGCATTAAGACTTCGCAGCTGGATGAGTTCGCAGCAGAGACGTGTGCCATGATGCAGGCACGTTATCACCCGAACTACGGTAAGTTGGCAGCACGGCTTGTCATTGACAATCACCAAAAGAACACCCCTGGGCGACTGATTGATTCGGCACAGGTGCTGTTTGACGAGGGCATTGCGTCAGAGTCGTATTACACTGTCGCACAGGACCCGGTGATTGAGACGATGATTGACTACACTCGTGACTTTATGTTTGACTACTTTGGGTTCAAGACACTCGAGCGCGGGTATCTCCTTCGTCGCAGTGATGATCGCGTGTGGGAGAGGCCGCAGCACATGTGGATGCGCGTTGCCATCCAGCTTCATGGCACAAGCATGGACAAGATCAAGGAGACGTATGATGCTCTGAGCCAGGGGTATTTTATCCACGCGACACCCACCCTGTTCAACGCGGGTACCAAACACCCTCAGCTCAGCTCTTGCTTTCTGGTCCAGATGCAGGACGATAGCATCAAGGGTATCTACGATACTCTGGGCGAGTGTGCTCAGATCAGTAAGTGGGCTGGTGGGATCGGTCTGTCCATTCATAATATCCGTGCTCGCGATTCGAAGATCAAGGGTACGAATGGTAAGTCTACGGGTATCGTGCCGATGCTGAAGGTGTTTAACGATACGGCGAAGTATGTGAACCAAGGAGGAAAGCGCAATGGGTCTTTTGCTATCTACATGGAACCTTGGCATGCGGATATTGAGGACTTCCTGCGTCTCCGTCTCAACACGGGCAGTGACGATGAGCGGGCTCGCGATCTGTTTTATGGCCTTTGGATTCCCGACCTCTTCATGCAGCGCGTGGAGCAGGATGCCTATTGGTCCATGTTCAGCCCCGACACCTGCCCTGGGCTCTCCGATTGCTGGGGAGACGAGTTTAACGAGCTCTACTGTGGATATGAGCGTAAGAACCTCGCCATGAAGGAGATGCCTGCCAAGAAGTTATGGCAGATGATAGTAGATGCTCAGATTCAGACTGGCGGACCTTACATGCTTTACAAGGATGCGTGTAACTCCAAGTCCAATCAACAGAACCTCGGAACCATCAAGTCAAGCAATTTATGCACAGAAATCATCGAGTACACATCGCCCGACGAGACGGCGGTCTGTAACCTCGGGTCTCTGGCTCTCCCCAAGTTCGTCCAGCGGAGTTACGCAGCAGACGGAGACTACCGGTTTAACTTTGAGGAGCTTCGCAAATATACTGCCATCCTCGCTCGGAATCTGGATGTTGTCATTGACAAGACGTACTACCCCACTGATAAGTGTGCCCGCTCCAACATGCGCCACCGCCCGATCGGAATCGGAATCCAGGGCCTCGCAGACGTCTTTGCGATGCTTCGTCTTCCCTGGACATCCGTTGCGGCGGCGAAACTGAATCGCGAGATCTTTGAGAATATCTACTTTGCCGCAGCGACGGCAAGTATGCTCGGGTCATCGTCGGACTATTGGCGAAGTGTTCATCTCAATTCTGACAATACGTATCCTTCTTTCAACGGTTCGCCAATGAGCAAGGGAAAGCTACAGTGTGACCTCTGGGAGCAGAAACCGATGACTACCTATCTCGACTGGGATAAGCTACGTAAGATGTGTCAGGGAGGAATGAGGAACTCCTTGCTGATTGCCCCGATGCCGACTGCATCTACATCGCAGATCCTGGGTAATAACGAGTGCTTTGAGCCCTTCACAACGAACATGTATACTCGTCGTGTTCTGTCGGGCGATTTCATTGTGGTCAATAAGTACCTTGTTGAGGATCTAGTTAGTCGCGGATTGTGGACGGCCGATATCCGCACCAACATCATTGCTGACAATGGATCGGTTGCAAATATACCCGGCATCCCCGATGAGATCCGCGAGCTGTATAAGACGGCGTGGGAGATTCCTCAGAAGACGCTGATTAATATGGCTGCCGATCGCGCCCCGTTTATTTGCCAGTCTCAGTCTCTCAACTTGTTCCTCGCCGAGCCAACTCCATCCAAGGTTTCGTCCATGCACTTTTATGCATGGAAGAAGGGATTGAAGACAGGCTGCTATTATCTCCGGACCAAGGCGGCTGCCAAGACTCAGCAATTTACTGTCGAGCCACCTAGCTGCGTTTCCTGTTCGGCGTAAGAAATTTTATATGGATATGTAAGTAAACAAATGCCCGTTCTCTCTCCTGCCTCAATGCAGCAAGGTGGTGCCGTTCTGTCCCCGGCCGCGGTTGGCGGACGTCGCCGCACTCGCAAGGGAAAGGTTACAAAGAAGGCGCGTAAGATGATGCGTACTCTGGCCAAGATGACTGGACGTAAGATTAAGATGATGGGTGGCGAGGGCGAGGTGGAGGAGGTGCCGGAGAGCAAAGATGAGGCCATGGTGCCGCCGCCGGCGTCCGCTGGTAGCCGCCGGCGTTCCCGTCGTCTTCGTGAGCGTCGGCCGCGTAGTCTGTTCTTCTAAATCCTGT
>Ga0208620_1000178_pt1 | contig 10879 bp, 15 predicted proteins | sample CryBogCBH24Jun08_FD_184593 | JGI IMG/M metagenome (GOLD analysis project Ga0208620, IMG submission 184593) | Freshwater microbial communities from Crystal Bog, Wisconsin, USA - CBH24Jun08 (SPAdes) | ecosystem: Environmental > Aquatic > Freshwater > Lake | place: Crystal Bog, Wisconsin, USA... | reverse complement strand
ATCTACTACACGGCGGTCTGGGTCCCGCAGGCGACCACCATCACCAACATTCTCTACGCCATCTCGACGGGTGGTGGCACCACGGCCAACTGCTATGTCGGTCTCTATAACGCCTCGGGAACGCAGCTTGGGGTCTCGGCCAACCTTGGCACCGCATGGGGAACGACAGGGACTTACACAACGGCCATGTCATCGACGGCCACGATCTCGACCCCTGGCCTTTACTACGTAGCGTTCGTGGCAGGCACGTCTACGTCGCTGGCATTCCGAAGCCACGCCACGGCAACGCTTGCCAACCTCGGCGCCACGTTCTCGGCGAACACGCTGGCTGGTGGTGGTCGAGGCATGACGGGCGCAACGGGGCAGACCACGCTGCCATCGTCTGTCTCGGGAACACCCGCTGCGCTGACGCAGCCGATCTTCGCTGCGCTGTCATAGGAGGCATGGTGACTACCTACTTGGTCATGGACAGCACCAACACCACCGTCGTCAACGTCATCTCGCCCGACCCCGGCGTGACCGTAGACCCAACGTGGATCGTGATGCCAACCTCGCCTCAGGGCGTGTGGGTTGGATGGACGACCCCTGACGGCGGCACAACGTGGGTCGCTCCGGTGGTGACTCCGTAATGTTCACTTCACCGTACGCAGCTTCGACCTACGCAGATGGCGCTGAGGGCAGCGGTCCTCTGTACCATTTCCAACCCCCGCAGGTAAATGACATCCCCTGGTATCTCCCGACCAGCCACGGCCCAGCGGTTGCGCTCTACAAGCACTACCGTCTCAAGTCTCGTGGCGTCAACGTGTTCGTTCTCAGCGATGGCACGGTTGTCCAAGATACTGCGACACCTGAGAACTCCAACACCAACATGCCGTTGCCGTGGATTCTCAACGACCCTCTCAACGAGTATTCGTACGTCACGAACTGGGATGGGTCCATCACGAACACTTATCTTGACCCCCACATTGTGTATGTTTATGAGGGTGGACACGTCCACACGATCAACCAGACCGAAGCCGAGTTTCTGAGCGCAGCCGGATACTCCGATTCGATCACGGCGCTGTAGGAGGATCATGCCGTACAAAGAACTCGCAGGAGTCTTGAACCAACTTGCAGGCACCGTCGGCCTTGAGGCTGCTGGCGCAGCCAACCGCTACGCAGGCACCACCGGCCTCGAGCTGGTTGGCGCTCTCAACGTCAAGGCGGGCACCACGGGCAAGGAACTGACCAGGGCTTGCAACATCATCGCAGGCACCACGGGTCGGAGTGCTGTCGGTGCGCTCAACGTCAAGGCAGGGAACACCAACCCATGATGGAACATGACTGCAAAGGCGATGAGTGTTGGTACTGCCGGGTGGCGTCCGTATCGGTGGCGTCCAGCGCCATGCCATCTCGTCGCCCCGAGGCAGTCTCAACCCTCAAGGCCGAGCAGAAGCTCGTCAAGAACCGGAGCGCGTACAAGGCGATGGTAGAGCAGGGCATCCAGCCTGCCAGTCTTGGTCGTGCTGCCGAACTTCAAGACCGAGCAAGCACCAAGAGCGAGATTGAGACAGGCAGAATCCTGCCCAAGAATCTCGCTGGCAAGGTCGAGGAAGCCAAGAAGGAACTGGCGAAGAAGTGAAGATCTCTGCCCTCTACGACAAGACGCCCAGCACGGGCTATGGCCGCATGGCGGCTGAGATTGTCAACGCGCTAGAGGGCATGGGCATTGAGGTCGTGGACTACAACGAGAAGGACAAGAATCCCTACGTCTTGTTCATGGTCCCACCCCATCGGCCCGAGGGTTGGTGGAAGGGGCAGCAAACGATCTTGCTCACCATGTGGGAGAGCACCGAGCTGGCGCTTGAGCATCTCACGACGGTCCCTCTCTTTGACACCGTTCTCGTTCCCTCCGACCAGAACCTTGAGATCTTCGGAGCCATCCACCCCAACACCAAGCGGTTCTCACTTGGCGCCAACTACGACCAGTGGCACTTCACCGAGCGCCCCAAGGCCGAGCCGTTCACCGTTCTCACGTCTGGCAAGGGCGGCAGGCGCAAGGGCATTGACATCTCCATCAAGGTGTTCAAGCGGTTCCGAGATGAGATCGTCAAGCGTGGCTACCCACACCCCCGGCTCATCATCAAGTCCGGCGTCACCCTCGGCAACCCTGATCCCGACATCGTCCTTCTTGACGGCGAGGTCAGCGCCGAAGAGGAAATCAAGATCTTTGAGCAGGCACACGTCTACCTCGGGCTGGCTCGTGGCGAGGGTTGGGGCATGATCCCCCACCAGGCAATCGCTCAGGGCATCCCAACCATCCTCTCCAACGCTCACGGCCACAAGGGTTTCTCGCAGTACGGACTCCGAGTCTCGTGCGGGTACATCAAGGCCGAGACTGAGATCGTCGGGCGCAGCGGCAACTGGTGGGAACCGAACGAGGACGAAGCCTACGAGACGCTCCTTGACGTGTTCCTGCACTACGCCGACTACGCCGACATTGCTGAGTTCAACGCCTACAAGATCGAAGAGGATCTGACGTGGGAGAAAACCGCCGAGCAGATCGTGGCGGCTCTCAAGCCCGAGCAAGAGGTCACTGACGAGTGGATCGTCTGCCCGCAGATCTACCTTGAACTCAAGGTCACGCAGCCCATTGACTGCTCCATCGCAGGAACCACGTTCAACTTCCGACCAGGCAACTCCTACTCCGTCACGGCTGACGTGAAGCGAGTGATCTATGACTCGGGGATGCTTGACCCCGCGTGCATTGACCCCGCCGAGCTTGCCCACTACAAGGCGCTTCCCGCTGCCCGCCCCATTGACGAAAGAATCCCCGCATGAGCACGACCACCACGTTCAACGACTGGATCGAGAAGGTTTGGCGCAGGGTCTACAGTGGCTCGGCTGACAGCACCGTGAACCTTGACGGCGTTGGCATCACCTCAACGACGCAGACAACTTTCGCCGTTGTTCCGAGCAGCACCAACTCCCTTCGTGTCGGTGCCATCTTGTCGATTGACATGGAGGTCATGTACGTCACGGGCTATGACGGCGCTGGCAACGTCACGGTCCAGCGAGGCTACGAGGGTTCGCTGGCAGACACCCATGCAGCAGGCACGCTTGTTTACGTCCAGCCCACCTACACTCGCTTTGACGTGGCGGTTGCGCTCAACGACGAGCTGCTCCGCCTGTCATCCCCCGGCAACGGTCTGTTCCAGGTCAAGACGCAGACGATCACGTTCAACCCCGTCTACATGGGCTACGACCTTGGCCCCGAGGTTGCCGACTCCTTCATCGACATCATGGAGGTTCGCTACAAGATCCCGTTCCCCACGAGGAACTACCCGGCGATCAAGAAGTGGAAGGTGCTCCGCTCCATCGGTGACACGTCCACGTTCCCCTCTGGCGCAGGCATCGTGTTCTACGAGGGCGGTTACCCCGGACAGCCTGTCTACGTCCAATACAGCGCACCGTTCACGACCATTGACCCCACTGTCTCGGACAACTACACCACGGAAGTAACGGCTCTCACGGGCATGACATCAACGATGGTGGACATCCCTCCGCTCGGCGCTGAGATTCAGTTGACCCTGCCCCGAGAGATCCGCAGGAACTTCATGGCCGTGCAGCCAGACCCTCGCAAGGGCCTTGAGGTTCTCGCAGGCAACGTGAGCAACTCCGTGTCGGCGCTGATGATGACGTACAACGCACGCATCTCCGAGGAAGCTGAGAGATTGCAGCGTCAGTACACCCGAGTCGAGGGCTGGTAATGGCCGGTATTGACTACGCATTCAGCAGCGATGTCGTAGGTTCTACGACGATTGGGGCCTTTGCTCTCAACTCCACCGCCACGGTATCGCTGACAAATACGCCTGTCCCACCGACGCAGGGCTACCCCGTCTCCATTGCTGGTCGCAACTACATGGTGGATACGTCCTTTGAGCCGTATCGTCGTGAGGCTTTCCGCCACAAGTCCATCGCACCGCAGCGCCAGTCGCTCCACTTCACCAACCTGCCCGATGATGGCACCGTCTCCACCGAAGGACTCTGGCGTCGAGAGTCTCGTGACTGGGCCCTTGGCGCAGGCCAGACGTACTTTGACCGCAAGAAGTCTGAGGACGCACGGTTCTGGCAGTCCAAGGGAATCAACCCTTGGAACCAGTGGAACACGTCGCTCCTGCCTGACGTGTCCAATCGGTACACCAGTGGCACCGTCACCAACACCGTCAAGGCGATCAAGGCTGGCTCGTACACCTACATCGTTGATGGCAACGCCCTCTACTTCACGACCACCTGGCTCTTCTCTGGCACCGGCTCAAGCATCTACCCGACCACCTATCCGACCGGGACCACGGGAACCACGTTCACCATCCCCTCCACCACGCCTCTTCCGCCCGCACCGTTCTCAATCAAATGGTCAAGCGAGATCATGCGCGTCACCGGCACGAGCACCACCGCTGGCGTGACCACCTGCACCGTGCTCCGAGCGCAGCAGGGCACCACCGCCGCCCTCGTTGGGAGCACCCCCTACTTCACCATCGTTCCGACCCTTGTCACTGGCTGGACTGGCACCACCGGCAGCGCCATGTCGGGGACGTTCCTTGACCTCTGCACCAACGGGTATTACGTCTACGTTGTCACGACGATGGGCGTCTGGCAGATCCCTGTCGGCTCTGCGACCACTACGAACACCACCATCACGGCATCGGGAGCGATTCAGAACGGCAAGCTTGTTGTTGCACCCTCCGGTGGCTTCACGGCAGCATCCTCAGCCATGCCCCTGTCGGCCATCATTGACTATGTTGGCGACCGCCTCATTCTCTTGTTCAATAACATCCAAGGCACGGACGGTGGAAGCAACGTAGGTTGGGGAAACTCTTCCTCAAGCAATGTCTCCATCTCGGGAGCGCAGGTCTTTGATCTTTCCCAGCACACGTCAAGCGCACTCAACCCCGACTCCCCGTATTTGCAACATCGCAGTCGTGGCGGTGAGTGGCTCTACACCCACGTCAACCCACAGTGGCAATGGACGGGTCTGACGGCAGGGTCGGCAGCGATCTACTTCGGTGGTTACAACTACTCAACGACTGGCGTGCAGACCAGCCCGAGCGCCATCTTCCGCACGACGGTCACCAACTCGACGGGCACGAGCACCACGAGCGCACCTGGCAACCTCACCTACCCCGTTCACGCGCTTCCCTTGCCAGCCGGTGAGTACGCTACGTCGCTCAAGGGCTACCTCAACTACATCTTTGTTGGCACCAACAAGGGCATCCGCATGTGCCAGACGCTCAACAACTTTGACCCTTCGGGCAACTCTGGCGACCTCAAGAGCGGTCCACTTCTCCCCGTCAACACGCAGCCCCTCTCATCGCCCGTCTCGGCAATCGTTGGGCACGACCGTTACATCTACTGGTCATGGAACAACTTTGACTCGGTGTCGTCGGGCATTGCACGCCTTGACCTCACCACGTTCATTGACGACCTCGCTCCTGCCTACGCCTCGGACCTGATGATCGGCACCAAGGCAAGCCCCGCCCAAGGCACCGTGACGTGGCTTGACTGGGACCCCATCACCGACACTCCCCTCATGTCGTTCAACCCCGCCACGGGCAACAACGCTGTCTACACAGCAAGCACCACGTCTTGTGTGCAGACTGGCTACATTGACTCGGGCCTTATCACCTACGGCATCCCTGACTACAAGAACGCAGTCAGCATGGACACCAGCATCACCAACGTCCAAGGCGTTACGTCCAACAGCAACGTGGCTTTCACAATGGCGGTTGATGACTCATCGTCGTACTACATCGGGTCATACTCGGGCTTGCAGAAGAAAACCTCATTCAGCTTCTCGCAGCAGTTTGGTGAGCAGTACCGAATCACCACCACGCTCAACGCTGCCAACAACGGTGGCACCTACGTCAGCCCGACGCTCAACCGTTGGACGCTCAAGGCACTCCCCGGCATCCCCTCTGGCATCCTCATCTCAGCGGTCCTGCTCCTGTTCGAGCCGACTGAGGTTGACGGCCAGACGGTTTTCCTTGATCCCTACAAGGAGTACGCCTTCCTCGAAGCATTGCGTCAGTCGCAGCAGGTCGTGTCCTACGTTGAGGGTCCGTTCCAAGCCTCGGTAACCGTGGACATGCTTGACTGGCTTCCCGAACGCCGACGCAACATCACCCAAGGTGGATACCACGGCGACATGGTCGTCTACCTCAAGACCGTCACTGGCTAACTACGATAGGATTTTGACATGACTCTGCCCGCATACGTCACCCGTTCCTACTCAGGGAAAGCTCAGGCGACGACGCTGCTCGCCAACATTGGGCCAAGCGACACGACGTTCACCATCGCATCTCCGAGCAGTTGGGTGGAAGCACCTGGCAACGTCAACCACCTTGGCACGTCAGGTCCGTTCGTCGTCTCGGTGGACTACAACACCACGAGCGAAGAGAAGATCCTTTGCAGCTCGGTTGACCTCAGCACCGGCATCGTCACCGTGTACGGCTCGGGCGCAGGCCGAGGCTACGACGGGACCTCTGCTCAGTCGCACTCATCCACGGCGCTCACGGTCGTCGTCTTTGCAGCGGTTGATGCTGACGAAGCGAACTACGCCATGCAGCAGACTGTCGGACAAATCACGACGGCGGGCGACCTGCTTGTCGGCTCCGGGGCCAACGCTCTGTCACGCCTTGGGATCGGGACCAACGGCCAGTACCTCGGCGTGGCATCCAACGCAGTCGGCTGGGTCAGTCCAACCTCCAAGATCTTCGCCAAGGCATCGGCCACGGGAACCTTCGCCAGTTCCACCAGCGCAGCGCAGCGCATCACGGGCCTTGCCTTCAACTCGGGCTATCCCAACCCCTCGGGTTCGCTGACCATTCCGGCTGGCACCGACAGGATCACGACCACCGTGGCTGGCACCTACCGTGTCATCGCACAGCTCACGGCAAGCAACTTCTCTGGCTCTGCGATCAACCAGTTCAATCTGGTCAAGACATCGGGCAGCACCAACACCGTCGTCTCTACGTCTGCCCCCAACGCAACTGGCTCGCTGCTCGCATCGACCACCAACATCACCGACCTCGTCTACCTCAACGCAGGGGACCAGATCGGCATGACGGCACTGAACAACCAGTCCTCGGGGACCTCGGCGTACAGCGCCTCGGGAACCTTCCTCATCGTGGAGTATGTGAGCGCCTGATGCCCGGAAAGATCATCGACCTCAGCAGCAACAACCCCCACCCGATTGACTTCAACGCGGCCAAGGCATCGGGCGTCACGGGCGTCATCGTCAAGGCCACCGAGGGCACGGGCTACACCAACCCGTTCTACGCACAGGACATGGCAGGCGCTCGGGCCGCAGGGCTGGACGTGGCTGCCTACCACTTTGCCAGCTTCGGAGACGTGGCGGCTGAGGCTGCCTACTTCAAGTCTGTCGCTGGCGCTGATGCCAAGGTGCTTGACGTGGAAATGTCCACCAACACAGCCTGGATGCAGGCGTTCCGTACTGCCTTGCCAACCGTGAACATGCTCTACGGCTCGGGGTCAACGATCAACCGGACGATCTACCCCCTGACGTGGGAAGCGTCCTACGGTCAGCAGCGTCCGAGTGGGCTATGCCAGATGTGGCAATACACCGATGCACTCAGCGTGAACGGCATCTCAGCACCCGTTGACGGCTCACAGTGGATGGGGAGCGACGGCCAGTACGCAGCGTTCTTCGGTTCACCTGCTCCCGTTGCCCCCAAGCCCAAGCCCCCGTACATCCACAACCTTCTTCTTCTCTGAAAGGAACCACATGTCCTACACCCCCTTCGCATCGCAGGACGAGGCCGACCGAGCATGGCTCGTTGCTTCCTCCATCGCCATCCACGGCGCACCGATCGCGGTCGAGAACATGGAATCGTGGCTTGCGTACAAGGCGTTCCACGGCCCCGGCATGACGCTCCGCAACCTCTACGCCACGAAGCCCTGACCCGTGCTGGCAACCTCGATAGACCATTGGAGTGCTCTACTCGGGGCGATTGCCAGTGCGCTTCTCATCGGCGGTGCGATCTTCGGCGTTGGGCGATGGCTGCACAACAACATCGTCAGCGCCGTTGAGGACCGACTCAAGAGCATCGACAACGCGGTGAACCACCGGCTGCCAGGGCAGAAGCCTTTGGTGGCCGTGGCCGACCAGATCCTTGCCGACCTTGAGAAGCTTGATGAGAAGGTTGACAGAATCTCCCTTGACCTTGAGCACCATCTAGGAGTGCATGAGGGCCGCGATCAGTGATTGAGCGGTGGAAGGCGTGGACTCACAAATGGGGAGAGATCCTTCTCAAGCGGTTTGATGCGTGGTTCACGTCGGGCAAGGGCGTCTACCAGACCCTGTTCGTCTGTCTTGTCATCTGCGTGATTGAGATTGCGTGGCCCCAACTGGACCCGCACTACTTCTACCTGCTCGCCATCCTCACGGTCTACTCAGCGGTCACCCAACCGGCGCTCGCCCAGGCTGGTGCTGTCACGTCCGAAGAGATCCGGGCCTTGACCAAGCAGCTCCACGAGCTGACCGAGGCGATCTTCGTTGAGGTATCCGAAGAAGGCGAGATCCTCGAGGACGTACACGACCTGCTCAAGCTGGCGCAGAAGAAGGATGGCTGATGTTCTGGCCGATTGTTGGACTCTCTGTCGTTGGCTGCATTGGCATGGCGGTGATGGACACAGTGGGGACTATCCTCGTTCGTGCGATCAACGCTGGCCGAGGCAACCTCGCTGGCATGATGGACGCCATTGGGGATCTGGCGAAGATGTCGGTTCTGTCCATCGCAGCAGTTAGGTTGACGACCCACTACGGCTGGTGGGGCTGGCTCGGGATCATCCCCATCCTCATCACTGGCTTCCTCGTTACTCGCCACGCTACGCACCTGACCTCGGGCATTGAGGATGAGGAAGAGGCTGCCGAGGACGACGAGCGTGACTCCAAGATGCTCTGGCTTGAGCGTGAGTTCCTGGTCCTAAAGGCTGAACATGAAAGGCGACACGATGACGGCGCAGATCGGTGACATCGTCCTTGCACACTCCAAAGGACTCTTCGGCATCCTCATCCGATTCGGCCAGTGGCTCCGTCCCTCGTGGCGACCGTACCGCTACTGGAACCACGCAGCCATCGTCACCAACGTCACCCCTGACGGCACTATCCGCTGCACTCAGATGGGGCGCCGTTGTGTCACGGTGGATCTCAAGGACGTTGCCCCCCGTGGGCATGTCGTCGTTCGCCCAGCGCCCCCCGGCATTGACCGACTCAAGGCAATCGACTACGCACTCCGACAGGTCGGCGTCAAATACAGTGTTGCAGCCATTTTTTCTATCGCACTGTCGCTCCTTACGCCGAAGGCAATCGCCTTTGACTTCCGCCGCAACGGGGATGCACTCATCTGCTCAGCTCTTGTGGCAAGATGTTGGGAACACGGGGGTTGGATCTGTCCAGGCGACCCGTTCCAAATCACCCCAGCGGAGTTAGCGAGGGTAACGCAAAGCGTTATGCCGTAACCAAGGGAGTTGGAATGTCGGACCTGCCCATACACGTAGTGATTCCCGATACACAGGTCAAGCCTGGTGTGCCCCTCGATCACCTTGAGTGGGCTGGTCAGTACCTTGTCGATCACTTCGGCGGTCGGCCCAACGTCAAGATCATCCACATCGGTGACCACGCCGACATGCCGAGCCTCTCTTCCTACGACGTGGGCAAGAAGGAAATGGAAGGCCGACGCTACAAGGCCGACATCGCCGCTGCCAACTACGGCTTTGACATCCTCAACGGTCCCATCAAGACGTACAACACTCAGCGCAAGCTCTACAAAGAGAAGATGTGGAAGCCCGATAGGTGGATCTGTCTTGGCAACCACGAGGACAGGATCAACCGTGCCATCAGCTCAGACGCAAAGCTTGAGGGCGTCATCGGCACCGACGACCTGAACTACGCCGAGCATGGTTGGAAGGTGGTCCCGTTCCGAGAGATCCTCTGGCTTGACGGCGTTGCCTACTCGCACTACTTCTACAACCAGATGAACGGTCGTCCCTACGGTGGCACCAACATTGAGACTCGCCTCAAGACCATCGGTCACTCGTTCACGATGGGTCATCAGCAGATGCTCATTCACGGCATCCGGTACGTCGCTGGCAAGCAGCAGCGCGGCCTCGTGGCCGGTGCGTTCTACATGCACGACGAGGATTACCTCGGCCCCCAGCAGGCGTACTGGCGAGGCATCATCGTCAAGCACCAGGTTGAGAACGGCTCCTACGATCTCATGGAGATCTCAATGGATTTCCTCTGCCGACGCTATGCGGGAGTCCGGTTGGAGGACTACACTCCTAGTCTCTTCGCACCTTCGACCGACTAGGAAACCCATGCACCTGTGCGCTCAATGCGAGCGTTGCGGGGCGACTGTAGACCTTGGACATCTCTACGATCTGCCCCAGCCGTCACGCCTAATGGCAACCCTCGCTGACGTTCTCCACGACCACGTTTGCATCTCTCAAAGAAAAACCTTGACATCTGCTTGAACTCCTTTACTATGGGTGACATCACCTACTAAGGGAGGCAATGCAATGGACACCATCAACCGGGTTCGGTTCACCGATCCCACGCTCAAGGCGATTGGAGATCTGATCCAAGATCAGTCTCTTCTCGCATCGCTCGCCGGTCAGGTCGAGGCGGTCAGCCACCGATTGCAGGATGCAGTCAACGAGCTGTCCCGTCTGCGTGACCTGTACGACGCTCAGTGCAAGGCAGACGACCCAGGCCCGGATCACGTTCTGGTCAAGCTGCCGATCCGCACCGCCGAGTTCTTTGCGTACCCCGAATACGCATGGTCGGTGCCAGAGCTGGCCGAAGTGCAGGCCGGTTGCC
>Ga0208620_1000175_pt1 | contig 11029 bp, 10 predicted proteins | sample CryBogCBH24Jun08_FD_184593 | JGI IMG/M metagenome (GOLD analysis project Ga0208620, IMG submission 184593) | Freshwater microbial communities from Crystal Bog, Wisconsin, USA - CBH24Jun08 (SPAdes) | ecosystem: Environmental > Aquatic > Freshwater > Lake | place: Crystal Bog, Wisconsin, USA... | reverse complement strand
CAGACCGTACCCCGCACGATAGTAAGAGGTCAGGTTGCCTGCGCGGGAGAAAGGATCTAACTGGTATGCTCTTAGAGCTAGGGTGCAATTCCCGAATAATCCGGTGGGCTGGCCTAATTCTCACAGCCCGGGGCGTGCGGTTGAGATCCGCAGCATGGTGAGATCGTCTTGAGACGGGTGGCGCTCCAAGGTCCCCTCCACTTCCTGTGGGGGTAGGGGGGCCTTGGGGTGGATAGAAAGGGATACAGCACTAAAAGGGAAAACAATGAAAGCTACAGCAAGTTTCAAACTGAGCAAAACGGTAAAAAGAATGTTAGCAACGATGTTCAAGGCTAACCCTACTGAACGTAACGCGTTCAAGAATATGATGATTAGTGTTGAGTTATTGGAAAGTAACCGCGTGAAATCCGGAGCGTAACGCTAAAACGGGGACGAGATGATTGAGTTTGGGGATTGCCGAGAAATAATGCGCCGATGGAAGGAACAAGGCATCAAGGCGCAAACCTGCGTTACTAGCCCGCCGTATTACGGATTAAGAGATTACGGTCATGAAGGTCAGATAGGGTTAGAGGAAACGCCAGAAGAATACATTAAAGCGATGGTAGAAGTCTTTCGATGCGTTTGGGACGTGTTGCAAGACGACGGCACTCTCTGGCTTAACATTGGTGATAGTTATTACAATTACCGGCCCGGCAAAGGTCAGGCTTTGGTCAAACAGTCCGTGAGTAATAACAAACAAGACTTACCAGATAACTGTGCCAGACGCGGTAATAAACTTGACGGACTGAAAGAAAAAGACTTGATAGGCATACCTTGGATGCTAGCATTTGCGCTGAGATCAGATGGTTGGTATTTGCGGCAGGATATTATCTGGCACAAACCCAATCCCATGCCTGAAAGCGTGCAAGATCGCTGCACCAAGTCGCATGAATACATTTTTCTGTTAAGCAAATCTCAGAAATACTATTACGATATCGATTCCATAAAAGAAGAAGCTAACAATGCTGGAAAGAGAATCACGCTTGGTGATAAATCCTTTTCTAAAGGACAGGCAAATGGCGCGAATATTGAACCATCTGGTAACGGTAATGCAGATTTTTATGATGTTCCTGAAAATAGAAATAAACGCAGCGTATGGACTATAACCACAAAACCCTATACTGGCGCACACTTTGCTGTATTTCCATCTGACTTAATAGAGCCTTGCATATTGGCTGGTGCTCCCGTAGGTGGGATTGTTTTAGACCCATTTATGGGATCGGGAACAACTGCACAAGTAGCTCAGAATCTTGGAAGAAAGTATTTAGGATGCGAATTAAATATTGATTACAAAGACTTACAAGACAAAAGATTGTCACAAACATCTTTAGAACTTGTATAATTAGTTTATTGCCCCCATAGCTCATCTGGTAGAGCAACTGATTTGTAATCAGTAGGTGGCCTGTTCGAGTCGGGCTGGGGGCACCAAATTTGGAGGCGTGAGTGAAAGAGACTTTAAGACGTATATCTTTGGAATTAAAACTAAGCCGGTTGCTAGTTAAAGACGCCGATCCACTACAAACCCTGTTCACTCACAGCGTCCTGCTGTTAAAACAAGAGCGATATCAGGAAGGTATTGAAACACTTAACGAGGCGTTACTCTACGCCGAACTTCCAGAAATCTACAGCAACCTAGCCTACGCTAGTTCCAAACTCCATGATTATGATAAAGCTATTGCTTATTATCGCAAGTCTTTGGCTATGCGCCCCAATCATCCTAATAGTATTAATGACCTCTCATTAGAGTTGCTAAGGTTAGGCGTTTGGAAAGAAGGCTGGGATCTATTTGAGTATCGTAATGTTTATGAGAGTGGATTCTCTGACCGGTATGTAAAAGGCCGCATACCAATATGGCAAGGTCAGGATTTAACGGGTAAGCATATCTATATTTCCAAAGAACAAGGCTTCGGTGATGCCATACAGTTTATCCGTTATCTGCCTAAGCTAATTGAGAAAGCGGATCACGTTACTTGGCTATGCGAGCCGGCCTTACTTAAGTTGTTCAAACAATCATTTCACCCAAGCAAAGTAACTTTCGTAGATAGTTTTGAAACTGTGCCAGCATGTGATTACTGGCTATATCAAATGTCTTTGCCTAGATTAATAGGCGAAGTTGAGCGTAATGCCTATTTAAACGCCGACAGGCGTGAGTTAAATCTGCCTGACGGATTCAAGGTTGGGCTGGCATGGAAAGGTAATCCCAAGCACGTCAATGACGCCAATAGATCATTAAAGCTATCCGATTTTGATGAAATGCCTGAGATTCAGTATGTTAGCTTGCAGAAGTTAAACGATAATCCTTATGAGATTGATAACAGTCCGCAAAACATTATTGATATTGGTAGTAGTGTTGGGGATTGGGATGAAACGGCTGCGGTTATAGATCAGTTAGATCTGGTAATTTGTGTGGATACCGCTATAGCGCATCTAGCAGGCGCGATGGGTAAACCTTGCTGGGTAATATTGCCTTATTACGGATCTGATTGGCGTTGGGGTCTATATGGAAACAAGCGTTGCAGATTATACAAAAATACGACATTGTTCTGGATGGATGAACGTGGTACGGTAATGACTGAAATTGCTGAAGAATTGAAGCGATATATAACTGAAACATTGAGGGTGTTATAATGGGGAAACCCTAACCCGGAGCAGTTATCATGGACGATTTATTATTGCAGGACATCGAAGCTGAGTTAGATCTATCTGTTGAGTCCAGCGCAATCTGGCTTCAAGACTTCCTTTCGCGCATGGAAGAAGAACTTGAAGAAGATGATTATAATACGTTAAGCACCATAGTTCAGAACCTCTATGACTGCTCAGATTATATTCGTTCCGAACTAGGTATCGGCGGCGAAGAAGATGATTACGAAGAAGACGAGGATGACGAAGAATACGACCCTCATCTTCCTGCCATGTTAGACGAGCAAGACGAAGATGATTATAGAACCTTCGTGGGTACATGGGACTCTATCCGTTTTTTAGAAGACGAGTACGGTGAAATTACCGGCATCCAGGTTGACTTTGCATGAAACCCGGGCTCTACAGAAACATTCACCTAAAACAGGAGCGCATAGCTCATGAATCAGGCGAAAAAATGCGTAAACCCGGAACGCCTGGCGCACCTACTCCTGAAGCGTTCAGAGAGTCAGCTAAGACAGCAAAGCACAAGGATGGCGGAAATGTATCTCTCGCTGTTGGTCGCGGAGAAAAGCTCTCAGTCGAAAAAGGCGCAGGATTAACCGCTAAAGGCCGTGCTAAGTACAATGCTAAGACTGGTAGTCATCTGAAAGCCCCTCAGCCTGAAGGCGGCAAGCGCAAAGATAGCTTCTGCGCTCGTATGGCGGGTGTAGTGCATCACGCTACAGGAGATGCCCCAAGAGCTAAGGCTTCACTTAAGAGGTGGCATTGTAAGGGGTGGTAATCTGTCAGCGTGAGTATATAGATTGTTAGCGTATTCTAAATATGCTTTATAAGCTTCTTCAGCAGTATCGTAGAAACCAATGGTAATACGTTTTTTGTTGTGGCATATTCTTGACATCCACTTTAGCATCTGTTTATGCCAAGTTACGCCACGATAGCCTGATGTACTGTTTTTAGGGCAACTTCTGTTTTGTTGATTTTCGCTGTTAGTAGCAAGCCGTAAGTTTTGCAATCTGTTGTCTGATTTAACGCCGTTCATATGATCAATGTAATAACCTTCAGGAATGTGGCCAAACATTAAAATCCATATCAATCTGTTAATTCTGAAACTTTTTGAATTTATAGTACATAACGAATAACCGCGATTGTTTATTGTTCCAACTTTAGAACCTGCTACTACATTTGAGCGTCCTTGTTTCCAAGTTAAAAGCCCTGTTAACGGATCATATTCAAAGATTTCTTTAAGTTCTTCTTGTGATGGATACATGGCAAACACTCTGATAATTTATGGTAAAATAACTTTACCACATTACAGCAAAGTGGTAAATATATGTTATATCTAAGTTTATTGAAGTATGTGGCGATGCTTGGCTTACTGGTTGCAGTAGGTCTATGGCAACGCCACGATGGCGCATTATCTGAGCGTGTAGTTTGGGAAACAAGACTGGCAGAAGAGAACGCTAACGCGGCTAAGTCAATCCAAGTTGCGGAAGAGAGCGCAAGACAGAAAGAGCACGACAGCGCACAGCGGATACAATCCATATCGGCGGATTACCAAAGGAAATTGGCCAATGAAAAAACTAAATACAAATCTGTTGATGTCGCTGTTGCTAATAATGATTTCAGGCTGCTCGACCGTGGCGCCACCGCCGTGTGCCCCAACAATGGTGGAACCGCCGAAGCTACCCCCAGCGCCGGAGGAAGTAATGATGGTCCGGCCTGCAAACTTTCGGCAAACACTTCTAGAGCTCTTTGGTTTTTCGCCACAAACGCAGATGACGTCGCCGAACAGCTCGCAGCCTGCCAAGCCATAGTAGAGGCTGATAGAAAATGAGCAATGTCGTCGAGGTACAGTTTTCTGATAAACAGTTAGCCATCGACGCATTAAAAGAACCAGTAGAAGGCGGTATCCTACTGGCTACAGATAAAGAAGGGATGTATCAAGTTATACACTTCGGCGCTATACAACCCTATCTGTATATTGGATTACTCCAGAGAGTTATCAAAGACCTTCTTGACCAAGAAGAACAAGAAGAAATTTAAACGCCGACCGGCGTGTAATCCATATAAACTATCATTAATTACATTGATGTGATATAATCTTTTGCATGAAACTTACATCAAAACAAGAGAATTTCTGCCACGCATTCATAGAGTTAGGCAATGCGAGTGATGCTTATCGCGCCGCGTATGATGCTGAAAAAATGAAAGAAGAAACGATCTGGAGAAGCGCTCACGATGTCCTTAAAAACCCCAAGGTTGCCGCAAGGATAGAAGAGCTAAGAGCGCCTATAGTAGAACGGGTCAGAATCACGCTAGAAAGCCATCTAGACGAGTTAGAAAGGCTCAAAGAGATCGCCCTACAGAAGGACAACATCAACGCAGCCCTGACCGCTGAGATGGGTCGTGCAAAAGCAGCGGGACTATACGTTACAAAGGTAGAGAGCAAGACTGAGTTGACTGGACCAGAGGGCGAGCCAGTTAAGTTTGTAATAGATGAAGCCATCAACAACCTAGCAATGCGTATACGCTCGAAAGAGCTATGACAGATGTTCTAGATCTAATAGAAGAGAACTCTGCCGGTCTGGGTGATCTAGATAAGATAGCTTACGGCGCTCACCTTAATTGGTTATCGAGAGCTAAGTATTACCAAATAGCGCCCCCATTAGAGCAGGATTGGACTCACTGGCTGGTTATAGCGGGACGTGGAGCCGGCAAGACACGCCTAGCGGCAGAGACGCTGTGGTGGTGGGCGTGGAGCAACCCTAACTGTAGATGTCTTATTCTTGCTCCTACGGCAAATGACTGTCGTCTGACCTGCCTAGAAGGCGAATCAGGGTTACTGAACGTAATCCCACAAGATCTGGTGGCTGATTACAACAAGACAGATATGACTGTGTTCCTGAAGAATGGCTCTCAAATTAGAGCTATTTCCGCAGATACCTATGAGCGTCTACGGGGACCGCAGTTTAGCTATGCTTGGTGCGATGAGTTAGCGGCTTATCAATATCTGGAAGAAGCGTGGGATATGATGATGTTTGGCTTACGCTTGGGTAAGTCTCCGCGTGTTATTGTGACGACCACGCCTAAGCCGCGAGACAAGCTTATCGAGTTGATGGAATCCTCTGATTCGGTCGTAGACACAGCGAGTACCTATGAAAACATTGATAACTTGGCGCCGACTTTCCAGAAGCAGATTCTTCAGTATGAAGGCACGCGTTTGGGTAGACAGGAGCTACACGCCGAGCTCATTGATCCAGAAGAATCAGGCGTCGTTACGCGAGATATGTTTCGCCTCTGGCCTAACGGTAAACCGCTGCCTGATTTTGAATACATTATCCAATCATACGATTGCGCCTACTCGGAAAAGACACATAATGATCCCACTGCTGCTACCACTTGGGGCGTATTTAAGCCTCTTGATGGCCCTATGGCTGTATTACTTATAGATTGCTGGCAAGAGCACTTATCGTTCCCCGATCTGAAGCCCAAGGTCATCGAGGAATATCAGAATAGTTATGGCGAGGGCAAGAAGCAGAAGCGCCCTGATTTAATCCTAGTGGAGGACAAAGCTGCAGGTATCTCGCTTATTCAAGAGCTACAACGCGCACATCTGCCTGTCAGGGGATGGAACCCTGGGCGCGCTGACAAGATGCAGCGTTTACAGATTGCTGCTACTGTTGTGGCAGCCGGAAGAGTGTGGCTGCCCGAAAGTTCTGTTAAAATGGGTTATGTTAGAGACTGGGTAGAGCCTATGCTTTCCCAGCTATGTTCGTTCCCTGAGAGTAACCACGATGACTTTGTGGACTCAACGAGTATGGCATTGCGGTTTCTGAAAGATACGGGATGGCTGGAGATTAACCCGCCGCCGAGAGAAGATGACGAGTGGTACGCTGATGACGCAGCCCCGAAGCGGCTGAACCCTTACGCGGTTTAATTATGAATATCTCAGACGAACTTGAAAAGATACTGAACGACATGGACGAAGATGAAAAGCGGAAGCTTGAAGAGTCTAACACCGCTAAGTCTATGGCGCTGCTAGCTGACGGCGGGACGCCTACCGGCGTGTCCAAGAAAGCGCCTGCCAGTAATGATCTCATCCACGAGCTTAGAGCGCAGATGTACGGCGCTGATCCTGCTAACACGAATATGCCTATGCAGCAGGACTTCGCTACTCAGCTGATGCAATACTTGGCGCAGATGTATTTCCCCGGCTTGGTGCAGCAAGGACAGGCTAACGTGCCTACGGCGGCTCAGGGAAACTATGCTGACGTTCCTAGCCATGCTAACGGTGGAAGTGTTGGTTATCATCAGCCTGGCAGCTTAGAGCAGAATATGCTGGCGTTAGGCGGCCACAGAGCATTGCCTATCATTATGGCGTTGCATAAGGCTGCGGGTGGGAGTGTAGATCTCCCAAAGTTTAAAGGCGGAGGCGACTTAGGAGTGTCTGAGTCAGTCGCTCAATCTGCCGGAATACCACAAGATTACTTTGGCTCAGATCAATCCGAACCCTCGCCTTATCCGTATGTAAGCTACTCAAACACAACCGTTCCTAACGGTCCTGCGCCTGATAGAGCTGGCGTGCAGTCATTAGATCCAATCTCAGTTCGTGTACAGAAGCCTTCTTTCTTGCAGAACCTTGGAGAGGATATATTGGGCGCTGCTGACGTAGGCAAGACGCTGATGCTTGGTACTGCTGGAATGATACCGGGCACAGCTGAGTTTATGGCCAAGGCGCTAGAGAAGGCGCTTACAGGCGATAACAGCAAGTCGGCTCAAGATCTGTATGCTGAATCATTGTCGCATTACACACCTGACCTGCTGACTGAACGCGGCAAAGAGATGGGCGGGGATTTAATGAGCTTTATGGAGCGCAACAAGATCCCGTTGGCTATCCCTGAGTTGATGCCGTTTGAAGAAGCGCTAGGATCAGGGGCGGGTGCAGCGATGCGTAAGAGTGATGAAGCATTAAAGTCGTTAGAGCCGCCGCCTGGTACGTTGGCAATGAACGTCTATCATGGAACACCACACAAATTTGAGAAATTTGACGCAAGCAAGATTGGAACAGGTGAAGGAAATCAAGCACGCGGGTATGGATTATATTTAGCAGAATCTCCTAAGACAGCTGAATTCTATAAAGACACATTAACTCCATCTCAAGAATTTGTTAATAATGAGCCTATTAACTATGACAATCCAATGCACATATTGGCGGCAAGATTGCGAGATAATGGCGGTGACTTGGCTGAAACAAGAGAAGCTTTAGAAGGTTTAGCTACACCTCTTCAAGGGAAGTCAAAAAGAACTGTTGATTTAGGAAAAGAAGCTTTAAGGCTTTTTGATAATGGCAAAAGACCGGTTTTGAAGACTGTGAAGTCTGAAGGTAATTTCTATCATGTAGATCTACCTGATGAGCACATTGAAAACATGTTGGATTGGGATAAACCAATAAAAGAACAATCAGAACTTGTAAAAAGTGTAGCAAATAGTTTATTGCCAAAAATAAAACAAACAAGTCCTGATTTCGACCTAAATAAGGTTACCGGTGAAGGTTTATACAGATCTTATCAACAGTATCGCGGGAATCATCCTGAGTTTGCTAGCGAAGGATTAAAAGAGAATGGAATATTTGGCATAAAGTATTTAGATCAAGACTCTCGACATGCGGGGGAGGGAACGCGCAACTTTGTAGTATTCCCTGGTGAAGAAGATAAACTTAAAATCCTGAGCCGCAACGGCGAGCCAGTAAATCCTACAGAACTAACTCCTGAGCAGCGTCTGGCTAACTTTGAAAACTATATAAAAGACGCGCAAATAAAAGATCGCCTTTACCATGGAACTACGCATGATTTTAGAGAATTTGATCCTAAAAAATCTATGGGTGACTTAGGAGTATCATGGTTAAGCTCTGACCCTAATTTTGCTAGTGGATATGACTACACGCAAAACACTGGGCATGTTATGCCAGTACATACAAATGTTAAAAACATATTTGATTTTGATAATCCAGAACATCTTAATAAGCTTAAGGAAGCCGCAAAAGACGTTGAAATATATGATCCTGTACGCGGCTTTACAACGCTTGATAAATTTGTACCCGAAAACGGACAATATTATTCTGCCGAACATCCTGGATTGTTTAGGTTGATCAAAGATATGGGCCACGATGCGGTTGCGGTAACTGAGCGTGGAGTAAAAAACTATGGGATATTTAATCCTAAAACAATTAAATCGGCGATTGCCAATAAAGGCACATACGATACAACTAAACGCGATATAACTAAAGCACAAGGCGGCGCAGTATGAGCGATGACATTCAAGAAAACGAAGACGGAAGCGCAGACGTAACTCTGCCTGACGAGGACTTAGAGGTAGAAGAGCAGCCTGACGGTTCTGCTATCGTCCACATGGAGTTCAAAGGCCCTGAAGAGGACGCCGACTTCTACGAGAACCTTGCTGAGACCATAGACTCATGGGATCTGAGCAAGATGGCTCTGAAGTATATGGACTTCATCGAGAAAGATAAGCAGGCTCGTGAAGATCGTGATAAGAAATATGAAGAGGGATTGCGTCGTACTGGATTAGGTAATGACGCGCCTGGTGGAGCTCAGTTTGAGGGCGCTTCTAAGGTTGTGCATCCGGTAATGGCGGAGGCTTGTGTGGATTTCGCTTCCCGTGCGATCAAGGAACTGTTTCCACCGGACGGACCTGTCCGTACAAAGATTCTAGGCGAAGTCACTGAGGAAAAGCAAGAGGTAGCTGACAGAAAGCGTGACTTTGTTAATTGGCAGCTTACAGAGCAGATTGAAGAATTCCGTGATGAGCAGGAGCAATTACTGACTCAGTTACCATTGGGTGGGTCACAGTTCCTCAAGATCTGGTATGACGAGCACAAGCGCCGCCCATGCGTTGAGTTTGTTCCTATTGATAACATCATATTGCCGTTTGCTGCTGCCAACTTCTATACCGCTCAGCGTGTAACTGAAGTTCAGGACATCACAGAATATGAGATGGAGTCTCGTATCCGCCGTGGGCTGTATCGGGATGTGAATATCATCCGCGCCACGATGGAACCGGAGATGTCGCATGCCGAGAAGGCGAATAACAAGATTGAAGGCAATAAGTACCAAGACAACAAAGATGGATTACGCCGTGTATACCATGTATATACGTGGCTAGAGTTAGAAGAAGATGCGCGCACGAACGGCGAGATGGCTCCTTACATTCTGATGATTGACGAGTTGGATTCAGAAGTATTGGGGTTATATCGCAACTGGGAAGATGGCGACGAGACAATGACCAAACTTGATTGGATGGTCGAGTTTAAATTCATTCCTTGGAGAGGTGCTTATGCTATTGGACTTCCTCATCTCATTGGTGGCCTTTCTGCCGCTCTTACAGGCGCTCTTCGCGCCCTTTTGGACACCGCTCATATAAACAACTCGGCAACGATGCTGAAGCTCAAGGGCGCTAAGATCAGCGGTCAGAGCCAAAGCATTGATGTCACACAGGTCGTAGAGATTGAAGGTGCGGCGGGTGTGGATGATATCCGCAAGGTTGCGATGCCGCTGCCGTTCAACCCACCCTCGCCTGTCCTGTTCCAGCTATTAGGATGGCTGACAGACTCGGCTAAGGGCGTTGTAACCACGGCTGAAGAGAAGATTGCTGATGCGTCCTCTAATATGCCTGTGGGAACAACCCAAGCGTTGATCGAGCAGGGTGCTGCGGTGTTCTCGGCTATTCACGCACGCTTACACGCCTCGCAGAAGAAAGTCCTGATGATCATCGGACGTATCAACCGGTGGTATTTAGACGATCAGCAGCACGGCGACATGGTTGCGGATTTAGAGATCCAGCGTTCAGACTTCAACCGTAACAGCGATATCGTTCCTGTATCTGATCCACACATCTTCTCTGAGACGCAGCGTATTGCTCAGATGCAGTCTGTAATGCAGATGGCCGGACAATATCCGCAATTATTTGATATGAAAGCGGTTGTCTCGCGGATGCTCAAGCAGTTGAAGGTACCTGACGTCAATGAGCTGATGCCTGACTCTGCCAAGCCGCAGGAGATGGACGCCGCAGAAGAGAACGCCGCTATGGCATTGGGTCATCACGCGTTTGCGTATCCAAATCAGGATCATCTGGCGCACATTCAGGCGCATATGGACTTCGGATTGGATCCTGTGTTGGGTGGCAACATCTTGATGGGCCCGCAGTTCATTCCTGCTGCACTTGAGCACATCAAGCAACACTTGACATTGTGGTATCGTGACCGCATGGCTGCACACTCAGGCAACAAGACATATACATTTGATGACGGCGATCTGAAGAAGGATGTTAAGAAGAA
>Ga0208620_1000172_pt1 | contig 11081 bp, 10 predicted proteins | sample CryBogCBH24Jun08_FD_184593 | JGI IMG/M metagenome (GOLD analysis project Ga0208620, IMG submission 184593) | Freshwater microbial communities from Crystal Bog, Wisconsin, USA - CBH24Jun08 (SPAdes) | ecosystem: Environmental > Aquatic > Freshwater > Lake | place: Crystal Bog, Wisconsin, USA... | reverse complement strand
GTTCAGGAGGAGGAGGCGGCGACACGGCGGCGTTGGAAGGTCCATCAGGCCGGGGTCCAAACTGCCAACGGATTCGCGAGAGAAACATGTAACTTGTTTCGATGTGTTTATTTATGTCCTCCAAGGTTGTGCACATGGAGATCAGCTCTACAACGATTCGGTTCCTTGCACAGAAAAATAGTTTGGGAAGTCCATCACTATCTTCCTTGGTTTCAATGTCAAGTATCAAGTGAGTTAGAAGATCCGTCTCATCGGAAGGTAGTGTAAGATTAATAGCATAAATGTCCGTTTCGGGCTTTACTTGAGGGACATCACCTATCACAACATCAAGTCCCTGACTCAGACATTTGTAGATTGGTAGTACCTCTAGAGTTTTTAGACGAACACAATCGCGACCATTGATTTTTTCTGTTGGTACAATCGCTGTGTCGTCGGCGGCGGCGGCCGCCTTGTTTCCTTCTACTGCGACCGTATACTCTCCATAACCAGCGTCCCATGGAACGACTACTAACATCCTTTTGCCATTATCAAACTTCACATCATCGCGACCCATGTAATCTAAGTATGGTCGGAAGGCTGCGCGATGTTCCTTCTTTTCAAAGAAAACACGCTCGTAAAAAATTCCGCCACGATTCTCACACCTTATACGATTGGTTATTAAGTTCGTGTAAAACCGCGGATTACGATCTGAAGCAGCGCCTTGGTCTCCGGCTGCTTCTTCACTTGTCAAGCATTCAGGGTGAGTAACGATGACATCCTTAAAAGCTCTGTCTTTCGGAAGCTGGAACGTATATGCACTGTTCAGCCATAGGTATTCAATCGGCAGCTGGATCAGAGCAATGGGAAGATCCATTTGACGGTTCGTAAAAATTAACGAAAGGATACGGTCATCGGCTTTACCCGCATTGGTTTGCTTTAGGCTTTCTTTAGACCATGAGTCCAATAGGTTTTTAGAAGGAACGCTATCCGCAAAAAACATGATGCCTCCGGATGTTTCAAAGATATACGGATCGTAACACAGTTCTCCCAAATACCTACTGCTAGCACGGGGATCACAGTTCCACCCGCGTGCCATGAAATCTACGTTAGGCGTATCAAACAACACAGGGTACTGTCTAACCTTTTCGTCGCCGTCAATGTAGAGACATCCCGTGAATGGCTTTCCCAGTTGTTTGAAAGCGGCCGCACATGATTCCACGGCACGCTTGATGAACAACGGTTTCGCATTGATGGCGGATTGGTACATGCCATTAGCTTCAAAGCCCGTGTACCGAATTGCCATATAGTTACAATTTGCCTTGCGGCAGTCTTCCTTCCAACGTGTAATCATCTGTTCAAACGTAATCGGAGCTACATAACCTCCTTTACCAGGAAGAAACTCTCCCCACTCCCCTTCTGCCTTCGCTTTTTCAATGAGTTGTTCTGTCATTGCTGCGATTTTGACCTTTGTTTCCGGTTTGTTAATGTATGTCGCCAAGAACGTCTGGCGAGCCGTTGCTGCAGCATTAAATTCTTCCTTCTCTGCAACTGTCAGTGGCCTACCTTCCCTTTTAATCGCCTCTTTTTTCTTCTTCGCAGCATTGAAGGTGGTAAAGATATTCGCAATCACTTTTTCATCACTCTCCTCATCCGCGTCTTCGCCTTCTTCGACGATCTGTTCTTCAAGCGTTTCCTTGATTTGCTCGAGGAGTACATCAGGGCATGGGCGTTGAGTATTCTTGTTAAGTCTGTCTCCGCCCCACCAATAGGTGATGACAACAAACTTACTGTCTGGATTTACAATCACGGGAACAAGTGGACCCTCGGGTGTCGGATTGTCTAGATGCATATTTATTTGAGCTAAGAACTCGGCCGCCATTATGAAGTATTCCGAAAACATTTATGTCGAACATGGCATGAGACATAACTTGATGTCGCCGAGGTTCGCAATGACATAGCGGATCATAATGAACCAGTCATTCTTCATGTGAACCTCCAGGTTGTTCGACAGGTTCGAGCACTTAGTAAAAAGAACAAGGTGAGGCAGGGAATACGTTCCACTCACAATCTCCTCAGACTCCTTCTTGGCTATGGACATCTCTGAAGCCGTATCGCCCATAGTGACAGTCTGTGATGCAAAGGGTCCCTTGCAAGAAAAGGTCAATGTGTTTCCAACATTCTTGATATCGACAGTCTTTGCCGACAACAGAGTCATGTCGCGACAGATCTTCTGAAAGTCGAGAGAAGGCATTGTGATACGAGCAGAGAACTCTGTTTCGGGCATCGTAATGTCCGAATCATCGCGATCCAGCAGATTCAGGCGATAGCGGATACGACGCTTCTTCTCACCGTTCTCCAGGGTAATACAGAGGTGATTCGACTCGGCTCTGGAGACCGAAAAGGTGATCGTATCATCGTTCGTAACCGTCTTCACAATACGGTAGAAGTGATCCGTATTCAACCCCACGTCCAGCTTCGGTGCTGAGTGATTGTACCTGTATTCCTCAAACTTATTTGCGTAAAGCCTCATGTGAGTGAGGACTGTACGGGTATTGTCCATTGCGATCATGCGGATGCCATCCTTGTCAAAGACAAGACTCATCTCCACAAGCATCGACTTAAGACCCTCGGCGAGAGTACGAATGGGCGACGTCTGAACTGTCTTGGCAACTACCAGGTCTTCGCTCATTTATGTATCCTCGAGGCTCGGTGTCTAAGTTCTTCTACGCAGTTATTCATCGGTGTAGGCGAGCAGGCAGAGTGAGAACACGCTCATACCGATCGCAAGCCAACGGAGACCTTTGATGCTCTCACCAAAGAGGAATACGCCGGAGAGTGTGACAATAATGTCGCTCATCAAGTTCCAAATGAGGTTCACAACTGTCATATCTGCATGACTCAGGGCCTTCAGAAACAGATACGGTTGAAACGCATACACAACGGTTGCGGTAGGAAATCCAACCGAATACGGGAGGGTTTTGTTACTGATCATCTTCAGGGCTCCCATCATAAAGATATCCATGAGAGCCATGACCGTTCCAAAAACAATCGGAAGCATGTCAAACTTGCCCCATTGCCAATTCACCGACTTGATTGCGACGTCAATGAAATCCTTCGCGACCGCCATTACTTCCTGGGAAGATAAGGAATTGCCAATAGACACAGCAATACAATCAACACTACGAAATCAAATGTCCCGACAATCTTCTTGTACTTGATCGGTAACTCATGAGTGCCTGGTGGTACGCCGCCGTATGGCTTGAGCCAACCTACAAAAGCTCCAAGTAAGGTTGGTCCCAGTTTATCATTACAGTCGTAGATGTAGTCGTACCAGGCCATAAAGACGTACGCAGCCATTGCCAAGACGAACCCAGCGACAACCTGATGCTGCCAAGCGTTTGAATGAGGGGCGAAATACACCAAGAGTACAAACGCCGCAAACACGAGGCACTTCTCATTAACATAGAGTGGGGTTCCAAAAAGGCCAAGACCCATTACTTATGGCGGCGGGTTTTTCCATGGGACATACGAGCTGACTTCTTACGCGAAACAATCCGACCACTCTTGTTGTACTTGAGGTCGCCCTTCGATAGGCCACCTGAAGTCTTCTGGGCGTTGCCATGCATAACCTGAGCACGAGAACCAACTGTCTTCATTTATACCTTAAAAAGATTAAATGTTGAAAAACGCTTAGGTGTTCGATACATCTCCAGATAGTCCCCCCTCCACTTAAAACTCCACTCAGAACGCGTTTCCTTGACACGATCAATGTAGTGGTAAATTGGCCTTGTCTTATCTATCGCAAACTCAGTCTTCAGAAGCCCAGAATTATGTAACCGCATTGAGAACTCGTGATCCTCTGTATCGCGAATATCTGCATATTGAATCTCACGAACAATGCTCGTACGGACAATGTTCATGGGTGAAATCGTACGATAGTAAGCCTCGGGACGCTCAAACCAGGACTGAAAGTCGATTGAATGATAAAAAAGCTTGTTAAACACACCTCTCTCATAATGGGCGCCCAAGAAAGCGGCACAGTCATAGTCAACTCCACTTGTGATCATAGGTACAAACGTCTTCAAATAGTAAGGTGCGATGATATCATCATCATCGATAAAGCAATGATACTTTCCGGTGCATCGGGAAACCAACTTGTTTCGCTTTGCTCCTAGTGTCATTTCACGGTTATCGACTTCATATAGCACTTCAACCTTGATCTCCGGACATTCTTTGACTTGTCGCATGATCTCGGTATATGCCGCTTGAAATAGCGCACGTCTCTCATATAGAGTCGGCATTAAAATACTGATATCAACCATTACTCCTAGAATGTAAAAATTGAAGTACATGCGACCGCGATTTTTCTTTCGCGGGTGGCTGTGTCGTATCCTTGAAATTAGACTCGGGTCGTCCACAAAAGATATCGTTTGTCCATTCGAAGGGAAATTCGATAACGTGTTCCCCACTGAGTTTCTGTCCGTTACTATAATGTACTAATAACTTGTCCTTCAAGTGTGGATAAATACACGCTGCCAAAAAGCTTTGATCGTATCCACATCCATTATCCTGCGGATTGGCCTTGAACATCTCGTATGTTCCTCTCATATTAATACCGATTTTCCGCATACCCCATAATCCGCCAAGTAGCACTGCTCCATGCGATTTATTATCGCGAATACCGTGTAGAGAGTACGCAGGTCTAGACATAAAATCATTGATAGCCCATCTATCCTTCCAATGAATACGACTATCGGCATCACGACTAAACATGGTCTCAACGTCTGGCTCATCGATTGCAAAGAAACGATGTATCATATTTTCAGGACCACAAACTTCAGTTTGTCGAATCACTACGTTTGAATAGTGTCCGACTTGAGTCACAAACCCGGAGTCCACGTCAGGAGCTACGTAGATGTACACCTTCCACATGGGAAAGTATGTGCCTGCCAAGTAGATGTTTTCCAGCATAGGTAATGGATAATATAGAGGATTTGGCGGACCATAAAGACAAAAGGAGAACGCGTGGACCATTACTACATAATGCCATATTTATGTGTTCATTCGCACGAGACTTCTTTGTATCACTAACGTAATGAATAGGATTGGTGTAATCACCGGAATCACGGGCCAAGATGGATCATATCTTGCAGAGCTCCTCCTTGAGAAGGGCTATACAGTAATTGGATTGATCCGTCGTTCATCTACAACGCAAACAGAACGTATTCAAGGCATTATAGAAAACCCAAAGTTAAGGCTCGTTCAAGCAGATATGGGAGACATTGCTTCTATTATGAACGCTTTTCTGTCCATACGCGAAGCAGAACACATTGAGGTGTATAATCTTGCCGCACAGTCGCAGGTTCATACATCTTTTACGCAACCTGAATACACTCTGGACGTGAACGGCGTTGGACCCTTGCGAATTCTTGAAGCAATTCGTCAGCTTGGAATTGGATTCAAAACTCGATTCTACCAAGCATCAACATCAGAATTATATGGCAAGGTACAAGAGACGCCGCAGACCGAGACAACTGCCTTTTATCCGCGGAGTCCGTATGCGATCGCAAAGCTATATGCGTATTGGATTACAAAGAACTACCGTGAGAGTTACGGCATGTATGCTTGTAATGGAATTCTCTTCAATCATGAATCCGAACGCAGGGGAGAGGACTTTGTCACTCGCAAGATCACAATGTCGATTAAGAAAATCTATGCGAATCCAGAGTTCGTTCTAAAAGTTGGTAACCTTGATGCAAAGCGCGACTGGGGGTACGCGAGGGACTATGTGTATGGAATGTGGCTGATGCTTCAACAGGATACTCCGGACGACTTCGTGTTAGCGACGGGTGAAATGCACACCGTTCGTGAATTCGCAGAGCTTTCATTCAAGTTTGCTGGTCACACAGTAACATGGTCCGGTCAAGGCGTGGATGAAGTGGGTGTCGATGAAACGGGACGTATTGTCATTCGAACGGATCCCATATTCTATCGCCCTGCTGAAGTCGAGTATCTTATTGGAGATCCCTCAAAGGCATATCGCGTTTTAGGGTGGAAGGCAGACACGTCATTTCCGGAGCTTGTTAGAAAAATGGTAGTGAGTGATCTTTCATGAAAACGTGTAGGTTGAAATAGGTTCCCCTGTCTCGCGATTGTAACACACCTTGACATTTGCATCGAGAGGTAGGTACGAAGCAAGGCAGTAGAAGGAGCTATCCACAGTGTGAATCTCGACAGCATGCTTTATCGTTTCGTAATAATGGGAGAACGGCTTATTAACAAACTGTTGAGCAAGGTCATACCACGGATGATCTTGCTGATACACGTTCATGTTAGGATCAATCGTAAGAATGTCCTTTACATCCCACTTAATGATCGGCGTCACATTGCTGGACGAAACCTGTTGAACGAAGATATACGCTTGTGATTTCACGATGGAATAGAGCGTATGTGAAGGTTCGTTATCCGGTACATGAAAATACGTATGGCGGATAGCCGGATCAAGATTGAGGTCACGATAGAAGCATGAGGGTAGATCATTCATGTCGTGGTGAGGCAATGTGTAAAAGCCCGAACGCAACACAGCTGCAAACACGTTCGGGGGTACATGAATACACTCGCCTCGATTCGTGTTTGTCGGTCGCACTACATATCCACCGTTGATCACAATGAACTTAATTGATGGATTATCAGAGTAGAAGCTCTTCAATGTTTCGAGGTTTTTTAAGAAACAAGGAATATGAATCTCGTCATATTGTAGCGAGGCATAACGAACTGCCCCGATAAGTCCAATATGATCGCCAAGACCCATATGTCCCATAAACAGAGCGATTTGTTTCGCGTATCCCTTCTTCTCGCGAATGACAGACTGTGATATATGATTGATGGCATCTTTAATGCGGAACCGCATGTCGTTCTTATTTAAGATTTCTACACATTTTTGACCATCCGGATTTTTCATGACTCGTATATCATCCTGCATAACCCAGATCGAATCATTCACTTCTAACAGTCGGTCGTAGTAGTATCGAAATGTCTTCACGGTATCCTTTAGCTCTTCGTATAAGATATCATACTCTTGCTTACAGAACGCAAGGCGTTCGGGATCTTGAATGCGTTTACATTTGATATCCAATATCGTTAGCTTGTCAACTGCCTCTCCGATTGAGACGGGTAATCTGATCATATGACCTTTATCATCGAAAAATGATCACTTGTTTTATCGCAGACCGTAAACCCGAGTGTAGTGTATAGATTCTGCGCACCCGTATTATCAATGTCAACTGTGAGAAATAGTGTATTGATGTCTACAACGCGCGCATAGTCAATCAAAAACTGCATGATGATACGACCGTAACCGCGACGATGAAACGCAGGGAGAACACAAATACCAATCCAGTTCTTCTCTTCGAAGTCGATGTGCGCATATGCAACGGGCTCGTTTTCGATCAGTCCAATCAAGCTAATAACATGTGACTTTATGCAATCAGGGATCACTCTATTTTTGAAATACCTAAAAGTAGACGGCATCTCATTACGAGCAAACGCCTCAATCAAGTCGGCGGTTCCTTCCACAATCTCGAGTGGAGACAGTGTGTTCGTTGCGTATTGGTGTATACGAGTTGCAATATATACCTGATCAAAAGCAGTGAGTGTGCTTGACGACGGAATCATGACAACTTGTTCATGGTGAAAGTCATCCGACAGTGCCTTTATTTCTTGCAAATGAGCGTGATCATGGATATCGTAAAACATCGGGCGAATATCCACACCGTACGTGGATAGTACACGGCACATGTGGTTCGAATCCCTAACGGTCGGGAGTCGCACAGCAAACATCCAAATACCTGTTGTCGTTGTTTCCGTTGGAAATAGCTTTGTATACCGACTATACACTGTTCGTTTCTGTGAAATAATTGCGTCGATATCCAACAGTTGATCATACAGCAACGCCGCCTGGAGATTCGTCATGCGATAGTTATACCCCAGAGTGTCGTAGATATATCGCTCGGATGTCATGCCGTGATGACATGTTCTATAGATAAACTCATATAACTCCTTATCTGCTGTATAGAACGCACCGCCTTCTCCCGACGTAACCATCTTGTTCGCAAAAAACGAGAGTCCGGCACACAAGGAAGCGGTACCAACTACACTGCCTTCATATTGCTCCATGAATGCCTCGCATACATCCTCCACGATGATAAGATCGGGGCGGATGCGTTTCATACGAGGAACATTCACGACATTTCCAACATTATGAACAACAACGACGGCAGCATTCGGTTCCAATGATCTGAGATACGCTTCATCTTCACACATGTTAAGCGTGTCAGGGTTTACGTCCATTACACGCAGCATATCTGCAGGATACTCGTAGAGAGCACAATTCCAAACAGCAACAAATACATAGTTAGGGACATAAATCGTCTTGAGGTATGGATACTTGAACTTGAGCGAAAGATAGAGAAGGTGTGTGGAGCTAGTCCCATTATTTGTCATAACCACGTAAGGTGTTCCAATCATGTATTGAAGCCGCAAACGAGCCTTGTTAATGAACTCACCCTGCGAACTGACCCATCCGGACTCAATTGCTTCATGTAGGCTTTTTAGGTAAGGTTTGACATTCGGGGTGTAGATGGGATATCTCATTTTGTATGACAAACAGAAAATGTAGGTGGGTTTCCACACACATTTTGTTGTGTTGTTTTCGGATTGTTGCGGAGGTCTCTAGTTGCTGTAGGCCAGTCCACCCATGCCACTCATCACGCGCAGCACGTTGTAGTTGACGGCATACACGCGGACCTGGGCCGTGCGTCCACCACGCACCGTGTTGACGGACACCGTGAGCTGGAGCGTGGCCTTGTCGATACGCGAGAAGTTGCAGGTTCCGGACGGCTGGTGCTCCTCAGGCTTGAGCGCGAAGGAGTACACGCAGATACCCACCGCCGGCGTGCGAGTGTGGTGCTGGAACGGCTGGACGCGGTTGAAGTACCGTCCCTCGCGCTCCGTGAAGCGGTCCTGTCCGTTGAGCTGGAGCTTGGCAACCTCCGTCGGCACCTTGCCCTCGCACTTGACTCCAGAGCTGAGCACCACCTTCGCGAGCAGGTAGTTCGTCGTGTCCTCGAACACCGCAGCCTGATCGTTGCCGCCCACACCGGCGTTGGTGTCGAGCCACGACGCACCACCCAGGGAGGGGCCCGTGGACATACCAACACCCGGCAGGTAGGGGCCCGAAGGTCCATCGCCCGTCGTCGTCGGGACAGTGCCGAGCTGGACCGTCGAGCCACCCGACTGGCCAGTGCCCAGGCCACCGCGGGCCAGCACGTCCATCACGATGCCCTCCGTGGAGAAGTCATCCGTGTAGTTGAACGGCTGCATGCCGTTGACCTCAGTGATGAACATCTGGTTAGGCGTGCAGTCCACGAACGAGTCGCGCTGGACGACCCACACGAGCTCCTTAACCGGGTGGTTAAAGTTCAGCTGGATCTTGTTGGAGCTCGACGTGATCGACTCGGCACCCGTGAACTGGAGCTGCTCGATCAGGTACTCGTGCGTCTGCTGGGCGAAGCGGCGGCGCTCCTCCGTGTCCAGGTAGACGTAGTCGATCCACAGCGACGCGGCCGTGAGCGACTGGATGCTCGTCGTGGCCGCCGTCGATCCAACCAGCTCGTAGTAGCAGCAGTTGATCCACTGCTCGAACTCGACGTTGATGCGCACCTCGTGGTACTGGAGAGCAATCAGCGGGATCGCCAGACCCGGGTTGCGGCAGAACCAGAACTGGAGCGGGATGTAGAGCGTCTTCGCCGGGGTGCCCGCACGCGGGGCGCACGAGTTCGTCAGCTCAGAGCCCGCGCACGACGCATCCAGCTGGTAGCCCTTGCGGTCCTTCATCAGCACCAGGTCGTGGGTGTTGCCGATCATGTCGTCGAGGGCCTGGATCGTGCCCGGGTCCTGCGACAGCTGGGTCCAGATCTGCATCCAGTCACCATACTGGCGGTCAATACGCTGACCGCCAATCTCGAGCTCGACCGTCTTGATGAGGCGGTGACCGATGTAGTTGAGCCAGCGGAAGCGGTTCAGCGTGGTCGCGACCGAGATCAGGTCGACCGCCGGCAGCACAACCTGGACATACGTGCGGTACATCAGGTCGGCGTTACGGTTGATGATGGCCGTCACGCGCTTGTTGAAGTCGGCCTGTCCGTTGAACGTCACCTCGATGGACTCCATGGCGAAGTTGGTATGACGCTTGTACAGGACCTTCCAGAACGTGATCTGGGGGTTGCCCGAGATGTAGATATCCTGCGCACCATAGCTGACGAGCTGAAGAAGACCACCACCCATATTGTTTGTTTGAATAAGAGCAAGAAAAATTATTTACAGGCTAGGGCGACGCATCAATGTGGGATGTAGTGACGTCCCTGGGTTGGGCGGTTAGGACGTGTCGTAAGGCGTCTGGCGAATGGGAAGTGATTACGCCGTTTCATCTACATGTTTGAAGGTAGCACTCGCGACACAGAGGCATATACATATCTGCACCCCCCACTACGATCTGCTGATCGCGAATGGGTACCTTTCTGCGAGTGAACAACCCGGGCGTCCCGTCGGCACACAATGTGCAGAAAGCCGTCAACTTCTCAACCGTGTCGGCAAGTGGAATACAGTCAAGAATCTGACCAAACTTGGCTCGCTGATAATCACCATCAAGTCCGGCAACATACACGATCTTGCCATGATCTTCGGATGCCTTACGAACAAAGTCAACCAGACCATCGTAGAACTGTGCTTCATCGATAAGAATGACGCCGTACTGGTCACTGACAACATCAGTCAGTGACTGGACACAGCATACGCTGAAAGGCGGATTTTCCGACCGTGCTCCGGGATGTGTGATCAAAAGAACGTTAGCATGAATACTAACATACTTCAGCCCAATCTCTCGAATGCGTGTTGATTTTCCTGAAAACATAGGACCTAGAATAACGTGAACGGACATTATTTACTTACGACCACGACCCTTAAAACGTCTGCGCGTACGACGAGCTCCGATGGATCTCAGTGGTTTCCTCCATTCCGGAGGGACTGGAGATGAGCCACGGGGC
>Ga0208620_1000170_pt1 | contig 11161 bp, 28 predicted proteins | sample CryBogCBH24Jun08_FD_184593 | JGI IMG/M metagenome (GOLD analysis project Ga0208620, IMG submission 184593) | Freshwater microbial communities from Crystal Bog, Wisconsin, USA - CBH24Jun08 (SPAdes) | ecosystem: Environmental > Aquatic > Freshwater > Lake | place: Crystal Bog, Wisconsin, USA... | reverse complement strand
TTTTCTGTCATTATATTCATGCCCATTTCAGCTTAAACAATATAGCATCTCCGCGCTGTTCAAATCTAAACGCTATTCCTTCTGGTTGATTAAATATATCTATATGATAATAACATCCTTCGATAGTTTTGTCAAGCCATTCTATTATAGAATGATAGGACTGCTTCTTTATAATGTCAGTCCAAAGTATGACAACTTCATGCCAATCAAGCGGTGGATATCCTTCTATTCTTTTCATAACCACCTCAAGGAAAACAACACGGCCAGTTGTTCATCATCAATATCAATGTAAATGCCCCGTCTTGTCTGTTGCTCCTGTCTTCGAGGAGTGTACATTATTTCCCATCCTCGGCCTTGATGTTGGGTCCACCACTCGGGTCCAACATGACGCCTCGGTTGATGAGTCCACGATTGATCGGGCCCAGGAGCACGAGTGCTTTCAATGGGCCCAATATTGTAACTTAACCACACCAGCATGGGCATGCTTACTCGGCAGTCTGAATTGAGAAATATCTTCATCTCCACCTCAGAGCAATCATTACAGCATCTTCATCTGAATTTGTCGCAACAAATACTCGATCTTCACTGCCTATTCCGTTTATTATCCAACGCTTTTGCCAATCGCTCCATGATACTCTTTCTAATCGCCAGACACAGTTTTCACCCAGGGATCTCTGTGGATAGAAGTATTGTTGAGCAGCTGGGTGTGGAGCCCAGACCGTTCCTTCGTCCCATAAAAACTTAGTAGCATCTACTTCAATGACATGTTTAAAGTTTTTAAACATATCGGTAATATTATTTGCACGCCAGTTGACATTCTTGTCATACCAATCCTCCCACTCACGCTCTGTTCGGCTCTTGCCGGTGCGCCATGTCGTCCAACGGTCCCGTATGTCATCCAGTAATTTCATCTAACCCACCGCAAGGCAAAGATTGTGGCCATTTGTTCATCTTTGAATTGATAGATATAATATCCATATTCAGGATATGAACTATACCACTTCCAGTCTTGTCTATACACTAACTTTAGCTGTTGTGTCAACCAAAGATTCATTCCGACAGTGCTCTGGGGAGGTACACGAAAGGGTACTCTAACTATGTGCATCATGCCCATCTCAAGGCAAATAACACAGCATCTTCCTCATCATTGAAATGATAGATGTTGTGTTTCCAACTGTATGTAACACGCCAACGAATGCCGGTATCACCCATAATATCCAATAGCCAATTGGCTATGTCGATTTCCTCCAGTAACTGACCTCTAGAATCAAATTCAAGAGTAATTTTATGTGGATGCTTAGAAAAATATGGTTGTATTACAGTTGTCATGACCATCTCAATAAGAATGCAGTTTTATCAGAAGGGTCTGGGATATTAATCCAGCAGCTTAACGAATTTGACCCCAACAATACATACTTGACTCCAACAGAATCGCACCAGCTCAATACACGAGGTGTTGATAGGGCGAAAATCGTAATGAGATTTTCTTTACTGAACGGATCTGTATTCACGACCACCTCAATAAAAACATAACATAATCCTGCTCGGTGGCAAATCGCAGCAAGTAACCACAGTCATCCGTATATGTGTACTCTGCTTGCCATTGTTTCAAGGTATAGTTTATACCTTCATAAGATAGATCCGGCAGCGAAACGATAAAGTTCCTATACCACGATGGGGATTCATTTAAATACTGCCATCCTACAAATACGTCGTATGTCATGACCACCTCAAGGAAAATAATACAGCATCACTAGATTTTCTAAACTCCCAGATACCAGTCATAATATTGTAATTCCATTGATCGCGATATTCACCAAAATGATCTAGGCACCATTGAAATATAGTATTCATCTCCGCTGACACCATGCCGGGAATATGGATTCTGATTATCATGACCACCTCAGAGCAAAAAATATCGCATCTTGTTCGTGCCGAAATTGAAAATATCCACCTCCATACCGATAAGTTCCCTTGGTAAAATTCTCACCACACCAGTACCATCGTACCCACCATTCTTTATTTCCAGTATCAATTACGACACCTGGCGCCTTAATTTGATAAGAATATTTTTCCATCTGTGCTTCTTCTGCTTGCATTTCTTTCATAACCGTATCGTGACCTTCCTGCCAGTGGGTATGTTGTAAATCGTATGTCATGCCCACCTCAATAAAAACAAAGCATAGTCCTGGTCATTGTCAAATACAAACACACCCTCGCCATCGTATCTCCAGGTACCGGTGTCGCCATACTGATCAAAGCACCATTTGACGATCAACCACCAGGTTTCTGCGCCGGCCGGCACTGCTACAGGCGCCACATACTGGGTCTTTCGGGGATGCCAGTGATGGACCACGTTATGACCACCTCAATACAAACATAACATAATCCTGCTCCGTGGCAAATTCCAATGTAATCTCGTCAATACGATTATAAATTACTGCGTGATATGACATCAATGCCTGATTTATACTGTCAATAGACCAGCGCCATGAATCGGATTTCTTTGGTAAGCCAGATAACCTAAGAAAATTACGAAACCATGGTGGAGTTTCTTGTAAATGCCACAGCCCTGTAAATGCGACGTATGTCATGTAAACCTCAATAAAAACATGACATAATCCTGCTCGGTGGCAAATTCCAATGTGGCGGCTTCTTCATAGTCATAGAAACCGGACCAAGTAGATGTATATTCCGCATGATACGGCTTTAGGGCGTCGTTTATATCTTTCAGTGATATATCCCGGACCAGAGACAAGTTCCGGTCTTTGCATTGCAATGAAGTAAGAAAATTACGAAACCATTTGGGTAGTTGATCACTATACCGTAATCCTGCAAATGCTACATACATCATGACCACCGCAATAAAAACACCATAGCATCTTCTTTATTTTTGAAGTGCCAGGTCTCTCCAATGGAGACGAATGACATCGCGTCGAATGTATCACTACACCATTTGTCTATTTCGTCTATTTTACGCAGGCGTGCCGTCGAAATCAAACCGGAAATGGAATGATGATAATATATGCCGACACGATGCGGCCAGACGGCACTGGTATATGGACTACATGAATATTCCAGCATCATACCCACCTCAGTGCAAATTGCACCGCCAGAGATTCTTCACGAAAGTAATAATCGACTCCATCTGTGCGTGACACCACCAGACTCTGCCACCGGTCGGTGTTCCCATTTAAGAGAGCGTTCTCATTTAACCATTCGGCCATGGCCCATTGGGATTCATTGTGTCGTTCAATTCCGATCGATACTCGATAGGGCCAGATAGCTTTTTTCAAGTGGCGCATTCGGTTTGCCCCAATAAAAATATCACATAATCCTGTTCAGAATCCCACACCAACTCAATATCGCCATTGGCGGCCAAAATAATTGTGGCATTGTGTTGGCGAAATATTTCGGCCACATGCCCGATCGTGCAGTGGTTAAACATTGACCACCACCAATGTGGGCAATCCCTACTCCACCATTTTGGTATAACCATGGGATAGGTCATGCTGCTGCCGCCAACAACACAGCCGTCAGCATGGGTCGTTCCCGCACATAGATATAAAAATATCTCCCACCGAAGGTGCTCCTCCAGCCATTTATGTAATATGGTTGTTCGTACTGATCGCCAAAGAGGTCGGTCATAAGTTCTTCCATACGGCATACGATACTGAAATTGTCACTTGTTTTGGGCCATGTCATGGCCCAGGTGAAGTTGGCCTCTTGGTACACTCTAAATCTACGATCTAATCGAATTATTTTCATAATAGTGCATAAAAAATATGTTGGCCGATTCGGTGAACCTGGCGATCAGACACTGCCCATCGCGGCGGCGCAATGTAATCGGCATGATAATGTGTGCTGCGTTCGAGATTTTTGATTCTCAAGCCACGCACAAAGTCTTCGGCTGCCTGACAACTTTCCTGCCACAGCTGACCCTGTGGCCGCTCGATTTTCTTGTGTGGACTGAGGGTCCAGGAAAATTGTGCTCGCGCATACACCACTGCGCATAGATCATGCCCCCAGTGTCCGCTCTGCAGGCGATTGTAGGTTATCTGCGCCACTGCGATTTTGCCCGAGCGATCTTCAACTCCGGCCTCGTGATATATATTTTTAGCAAGACAGGTCATTTCTCGTTCAGTGAACTTTATCGGTATGCCAGTATTATACATGATAATTTGCTGTAGGTGTTCCACACGGTCACTCAAAGCCAGTACCTGTCCGCGAAGTTGTTGTATTTCTACAACAAAGACTTCCACCGTATGTTGGACTTCAGTGCTCTGTTGATTGAACAGCAACGATGATCCCACAACCAGGGCACTGACTAATCCCACTTCTACAATCATACGACGCATGATTCTGACTCACAGGAGTTATTCTTGTGAACAGTATACTATAATGGGGTTTTGGTGTCTAATGTCAATGTTGTTTAAAAACAACACTATTTCAGCTGGAGATTGTTGAGGTATTGGTGTAGATTGTGACCATGCAGTTGCAACATCACATAGTCGGTTTCATTGTAGACCCAGATTTTACTGGATGTCTGGATATAGTAGGGTGCTGTCCACAGGCGTTCCAACTGCAACAGCTGCCGCGGTAATATTCGTTGATCGCCGATCGACACTGGATAGCAGGCGATGTTGGCCACATCGCGGAACCACTTGTGTCCCAATCGGGTCAGTCGCAGACTATGGAGATTAGTGGGGTTGAACCACCAGGCTGATTGTTGCCCATCCAACAATCCCGGATCCAGGTCTAGGCTGGCCAGAATACGTTGTTGATATTCCAATTGATTAGGGGTAAATCCGGTCACCTTGGCGCAACAACACGACTGAAAAACGATCGGTTTTAAAAAGGGAATTGAGTTTTTTGGCTAGATTGATGGCATGTCCGGAATTGCTGAAGGACACCTTTTTGTATTTGGGTCCAGGGTAGCTGACTAGGGTGTTCTGTGTCTTGAGATTGATGGGTTGGTTATCGAAGTATACAGCCCAGATGCCGTCACTGGCCAAAACCTGTTCGCTCTTCCAATTGGATCTATTGATGTTTTCCAGCAATACAGTGGGTTTGGGTCTCGACATGGCATTTTCCTTGATACTTTTATTTATGCCCGATAACAGCGTATATAACTAAAATCCACCACCGTCCATAGCCACTGTGACTGAATCAGACTCGGCCGGTCGCCGCGACAGATCGGCAATCTGTGCCATCAGGGCGTAGATCTCTGCATGAAGGCTCCGGGCCTCGGCCGCCGACAGCACTAGGTCTCGCCGTTGAGTTTGATTCATCAACTTGATTTTGTCGTTGAAATTGCGAATGTGAATGCTGGGCTCACTCATTGTTTATTCCAGTCATGGCAATATGGAATGGGCCCTGGGTGGGATATCGATTGACGGTAATCAGCTTGGGACAATAGTGACTCTCCCAGACATCATTCAATTGAATGAGATAGTGTCCGGCACAGTGATAGCTGCGACTTTTGGCTGATCTAGTGTAGACCGGCAATCGTCGCGGCACATTATATAGTACATTGTGCGGGCGACAGTCCACTGGAAACCCATGAACTTCCCAAGCACCGGCAGTGGTTTTAGCCACCGACGGGCTGCGAACCACTTGAATATTGTATTTCTCAGCCAGCTGTTTGATACTGGGAAATACTTCACGATCGTCGGCATGCACATATACAAACGTACCGTCTTCTCGCGCCTGTATGGTGGCAATGCGATTACCACCATCTTCAACTACCCAGAACTTATTTTTAACCACTGGCGTTGCTACTAATTCACTCATTGGGGAATATCTCCGAAATTCTGTCACGATGGATCAATATGAGATCTTCGGATCTTTTATTGATAGAGGCCACTTCGTCAGTGCCCGGGTAAAATGGTACATAATTGATCTCATCGATGATGTCAAACAATTGCCGACTTTCGACATCGGTATATGCAAAAAACCATTCAGTAAAAACATGCGGTCGGAATTTATTGAGGAATTCGGCACTGGATTTGAGTATTGAACCATCATGTCCTTCGGTGTCGATCTTGATAAATCCCATATGGGCTTGTTCGGCCTCGGTTAAATATTTAGCACATAGATCGGCCAGTGTGAGACCTTTTGCTCTAATGCTGTCCCCATGATTGGCCAGCATGCGCTGTTGCAGTGCCGGAGTCCATGTGGGATCGATCATGCCACCGTTACACATGGCGTTATTGTGATCTAGGATTTCTACGGTACCGCCACTGTGGGTGGTCACAGCCTCGTCGGCAGTGATCAAGTGTGCCAGATGTCCGTTCATGTCGCAGCAGAAGTCGAGATATTGTTTGATCATGGGGTTGGGTTCCACACTCAGCACCGTGCCGCGACTGAGCCAGGCCATGGGCACAGCAGTGTCACCCGAATGTCCGCCAATGTCCACACAGGTCATTCCGGGGGTAATGTAGCGATCCCAACCATATTGGTTGAGATAGAGATCAAATATCTCTAGTAGACTACGTGGACTTTCGCCCACATGGTCCATCTCGAACCAATAGGCAGCATCAGTACCACTGCCCACACGGTGGCCGCGACGGATCTTGGGTATTTCAAAAGTGGTCTCCATCAGTTGTTCATCATTTCCATAGTTACATAATGTCCAATCCGCTCGGCCACTGGTTCACCGTCGGGTATTAGATAGGTTTTGGTGCGGTGCTCATGCATCTTGGAGTCCCATATTCGTACTTCCAGTACTATACCACCACGGCAATTCAACACGTTGAATCGAATACCATGCTCCATGTTGACTCCGCCCGAAGAATCGATAGGGATCTCTCTGGGCGCCGCTATATTGCTGTTGTCCCTCGCCCTATGTCGTCTGTCTAGAAAATCTTGTTCGTCTTTGACCAGTGGCAGATCTGATTCTGCACGATTCAAACACCAACGTACTTTGCGGTAAAACCAACGATCAAACCATTTCATTTTTTATCCTCTTCGGTAAGTATTGCCACTATATTGAGTTGTTCCTGTGCAGCCGCCACTGCCGCCACCGCATCAGCCACGGCCGGATGTTGTTGGGCCAACCGCTCCAACCGCTGTTCTTCAAGCATGCGCCGTTCGGCCCAATCCAGTGCGGCCTTTGCTCGCGCCGACAGATCAATGGTGATCATTTCACCATAGAACAACGTCCATTCATTGCCAGTCCAGACTTCCATACGATTGTTGAATATACGCACCATACCCTGCATGGGATTGGTGCTATGACCCACATAGGGATAGTTGGGTACTCCAGATCCAATGACAATCCAGGGATTCGCTGAAGAAAGATGTCCGATCATTGGGATAACCTCTGATGTCTACAGGCCAATACCACTCGGCGCGGATAATCGGAACGAAATTCGGCACTGGCACAATCATAGTCACCTGCCGACCGTGTGGCCACGAGGTTGAGTTGAACCAGTGCTGCCATGCCCAGGGCCAGCATCAGCAGCACCACTGATACGTTGACTGGACCGTTGTGTATGTTATTCTGCATGGGGGTAACTGGCTCCCAGCCATCGAGTGTATTCCTGCGCTTGGTCACCAATTTTGACCAGCTCATACTTTCCGCAAAACTTCATGAAATGAATACCTATTTGCGAATTTTGCTTGACCACTGACCCCAGTTGGATGGTTTCGTCAATCACGGCACGGATGTCGTCTGGTTGTGCTGCCAGGTCCACCAGCACTCGATTGCGCTCGTAGTCGTCTAGAACTCGGTGCTCGACCCCGGTGTGGTCCGTCCATCTCTGCAGCATGAGGTTGTTCCACGCAAAGCCTTTTGCGGTACGGTCTTCAAATGCTTCCTGCAGGCCAATTTTGGTTTTAGTACCTTTGACCCGAACACCAGGGTAGGCTGAAAATATATTGTCCGTGGGATCGCCCCGCATAATCTTTTCAAAAAGTATCCACGCGGGGTCGGGTATTTTTTTTGGTTCTTTGGTTTTTTTATCGCAGACTGCGGTACCCTTTTTGTCAAAGATACCTTGGGTGGTGTGGAGCTCATCGGCTATTCCGTTATATTGATTTACATTTTCTGCCAACAATTGATAGAAATCAGTGTCGCTGCTGACGATGGTGTGATGATCATCTGGATGCGCCTGGATCCATCCAGCTACTAGGTCATCGGCCTCCAGTTGACTGTGTTGTAGCACAGTGCAATTGGAACGAGTTTCAATGAAAGTTTTGAGGTTGTCAAATGCCTCCCAGAACAACTTATCTTCCTCTTGTTCGGATTCAGTCAGCGCAGCACGAGCCACAGCACGATTGGCCTTGTAGGGCGCATAGAAATCCTTGCGCCAGCTGCGTCCTTCTAGACACCAGACCACATGATCGGCCTTCTGGTCTCTAAACGCCTTGTTGACACTACTCAAGGTCACATGTATGGCAAATCCCAGGCGGCTCCAGGTGTCGGTCTGTCGATGGGCTGAGTGACGGGCTCGGAAAAATGTATTTGCAGTATCAATGATTAAATATTTCATCTTATTATAATAACATACTGTGTATTATGTTGTCAAGCGCCGTTGCTGACTCATAAACCAATTGGCCATGGCCACATGCGATTCATACCCCCAGTGTTGGCCATCACGGCCGGGTGTGAACGGTATGGTTTTGATGGCCAGATCCAGCAACATTTCATAGATTTGAAATCCATGATGTTGTGCCAGCAACTGCACAATATGACGGTTTCGGTAGTATCGTTGCCAACTGGCGTGGTGATCCATGTTCCAGGCATGTTCGATTTGGGCTCGCTGAGGTGTCACACTGATTATGGGCCTGGCACTGGTTTCTGGACCATACTGTTCAAATCTAGAGAGTTCGGGCCATAATATAAAAACTGACTGAATCTCATAGAGATCGGTGATGTTGGTAAGTATACGGGCGACAGTGTCGGTGCTGGCGCCGCCGATACCGAAATTTAATAATGGGCGGTGACACTGCCGTTCAATTATACTGGGCCAGCGTGCTGTTTCCGGCACTGCCACACCTTCAGTAAAACTACAACCCAGTGCCACATCAACCGCCTGGCCCATCAGGGCCAGGAGATCATGCGTGCGGAACCCCTGCGCATTGCGACAATATTCTATATTGACTGTCCGCCACTGATCGGCCTGGGGATTTTGCTCCAGCGCCAGTGGTTGGTCTGGCCCTTGCCATTGGTCACGGCTGTTGGGCTGGTGCCAACTAAGTGGCCAGGCACCAGATTGCCAATAATTTTTCATTCTGACAGTACCAATGCGGTCAAATAGGGTTCAAGAAATCGGGCCCATGCAGCATGCGCATCAGCACCAAAATGATATGAACCTGGGTACACTGGTTGAAACCCCTGGGCACGGCACCAGTTATAGAAGGTCAAATCTGCATCATAGGGTGCAATGTATGACCCCAGCCAATCCAGATGTTCTACGTTACTCAGTGGAAGAAATGTGTTGAAGAACAGATGCTTGACATTCAATAGCCGCAGATCAAGATGCAATTCATAGATGGATTTCTGCGCCTCACGCATGCATAGGTTGTAATCAATATTGAGCACCCAGTCGCGATAGGCATGCTTTACAGCGTCAGGCCAGTCATCGCCCACACCGCCGGCACTTATCTGCCAGGACACTCCATCATGCAGCCATTCTCTGCGTTCCCACGTGCTCCAACCAATGATGACAAAATCCGGAATATCACGTTTATCGTTCATCTGATCCAGAATATATTGCAATGTAGTACGACTGATGCGGTGATTGCTGCTGGCCGATTCGGCCTGACATACCAGCTGGCCACCCATGGAATCAGCCAGTTGTTGACCCCAGCTTACTCGCAGGTTGTCGGGATGCGGCCGCCGCCCCAGATGTCGATAGCGGCTGTCATCTTCAGCAAAACCATGTGGATTGACAGCCTCGGCAGCGGCCGTGTGGCTGTCTCCATTTACATAAAGTATTATTGCCATCCGATCAGACACATAGTTTTAAACATCTCCCAATCTGATTCCAGCTGGAATAGGAAACGATGATTGGATATAGTCCAATGACCCTCACAGGCTTCACTGAGATATGCCCTTATTTGCTGTGTTTGATTCTGCCTGACCTGCCGGTCGGCATCTTGCCAGCCACCAGCCAATCCCGGTCGAGTCTGGACTTCGCCCATGACATTGCCGGGCAAAACCCAATAGGGGTACGTATTGTCAGGATCATTCAAGCAGCCAATTACACCAGACTTCATCAGGAAATCTCAATGCGTCCGTCTCCGGCATCACGCCGATCGATCACACGTGGCCTGATTTCAGTGGGTTGGTTAACTTCCCATTGTTCAAAGTTTTCCATGGCCACATTGCGACACACCGATTGAAACCAGCGATCCACTATGACGTCCTCGGCTTCGTTGGGACGACTCTGGTAACCGGCACGAACCAGATTGGTTATAAATTTGTCATTCCAGTCCAATTCAAATGCACCGTTGCCGACATTGTCGGGATCCAGCTCAATGGTTAATATGGCCACATAGGGCTCACCACGTGCAGTGGCGGCATCTTTGGCTGCGGTATCAGGCCGTGCGGCCCGTGGTCGTCGTGGTCGAGTCGCCGGTGTGGTCGGTGCCACCACTGCGGCTTCTGCGGCTTCTGCTGTTTTTCGAGGCTTTCTTGTAGCCATGTTATGTCTCCCGGACTTCTGTCCATGTGTGGTCACCTAGATAGCGAACCGATATAATATATTCATAATCAGCGGGTACTCCACTGGACCAGTCTGTGGGCGACATGCCGATCAGACGATGTAGGTCTTTTCTTTTATCATATACTACCCAGTATATATGCCCTACGCTCAACTGGAAATTATAAATGCAGCTGTGAACCAGATCGGTCATGTCCAGTCGACGTCGGATATCGGCGGCTTGCCGTTCCAACACCGACACCAGTTCCATAATGCGATCATATTCCTGTTGGGCAAATAATCGAGCATTGTTAATCATATTGTCTTTTTGTTTGGTAACAGGAATTAAATCAAACTTTGGGCCACCTGATTCTGTGGGATAGGGCGTAATATTGCGATTGAAGAATGGTACCACTGTGTTGCCAAACGTGCTGTCGTAGCTGTCACGCCCCAGGATTATGTTGTTTTTATCCATTGATCAGGCAGATAGGCACAATAGTGTATACTCTTGC
>Ga0208620_1000167_pt1 | contig 11289 bp, 4 predicted proteins | sample CryBogCBH24Jun08_FD_184593 | JGI IMG/M metagenome (GOLD analysis project Ga0208620, IMG submission 184593) | Freshwater microbial communities from Crystal Bog, Wisconsin, USA - CBH24Jun08 (SPAdes) | ecosystem: Environmental > Aquatic > Freshwater > Lake | place: Crystal Bog, Wisconsin, USA... | reverse complement strand
CTTACAATTTTTTCACTCTTCTTCTTGAGGCCGCGGTAGCAGGAAAGATGAAGATCAGAGGTGTTGGTCTTACGAAGGGGTCTACCGAGAAGCCTGATCTCATCGTATTCGGCCCGTTCGGTCGCACATGGTTAGAGTTCCCTCCAACTATACCCAAGGTGTATTTTACAGGTGAGAACACCCCTAAGGTTGACTATCCTGGAGTTGAACTCAACCTCTGTTATGCTCACGAGGATATGACAAATGAGAAGTATCTGCGTCTTCCTCTCTGGATCCTAGAGATTGACTGGTTCGGCGCGGATCCTGAGCGCATCGTGAATCCCAAGCCGATTCCTCTGGATCGCTGCACGAAGGTGTTTCCTGAAGAGATGGCACGTAAGAAGAAGTTCTGCTCTTTCATTGTGAGTAATCCGAGCAATCCTGTTCGTAACTCTGCATACCAATGGCTCAGCCAATATAAGTCCATTGACAGTGGCGGTGCCCTTTTCAATAACATGGGAGATATTCTCCGCGCTGGCACAGGGGGTGGTGGGGGTGAACTGAAGAAGCTGGAGTTCCTCAAGGACTACAAGTTCAGCATAACCTATGAAAATAGCTCTTCGCCTGGCTATGTCACAGAAAAGATACTGCATGCAAAGGCGGCTGGATGTATCCCTATCTATTGGGGTGATCCCAAGATTAATCGCGACTTTGACACGGCCGGCTTCATCTGCGCACAGAACTTCAAGTCTCCTGCGGAACTTATTGAGGCCGTCAAGAAGGTGGATGAGGATGATGCTCTATGGAAAAAGATGTTCTCTGTTCCTGCGCTCGATGAATATAAGCTGGAGTGGACCCGTCGCACGATGTCCGAGTGCGCTAGACGAATGCTGTGTCTCGCAACAAAGACGAATTACTCGGTGCCGCGGTTCATTGGTGCTAAGACGTCTTCACCATTAGCTTCTAAAGAAGCGTCAGCGCCTGCGTCAGCTTCTAAAGAAGCGTCAGTGCCAGTACCCTACGTCGTCACCTTTACAACGCGCAGATTCCTCCCTTCTCTCCAACTCTGGCTCAATGCGATGGATACGCAGCGCAAGGGAGTTCCTGATCTCAAGGGGCGTATCTATTTTGGAGAGGATGTTCCACAGGAATCTATTCAGACAGTTATGTCAACATATCCTTGGATAGAGACTGCTTTACTACCTGTAAAGGAGGTTCCTCCTCACTTCCCAGATATCTGGGAACCGCAACATTTTGCCTGGAAACTCTGGATCTACAAGACACTAGCAGATGATCCGCGCTTGAAGGGATCTCTTATCTTTTATTCAGATGCCGGCTGTTTCATGTGCCGCTGGCCCACGGCCTGGATCCAGAAGGCGTCTGTTGCAGATATCTGCTTTCTAGAGGATCCTCGCCAGAAGAATGAGCAATGGTGCCATGAGGTTTTTATGCGAGCCCTGGAAGTCAGAGAACACGAGGCAAAGGCGCAGCAGATTGTCGCAGGAATTCTTGTCTTCAGGGCTGGAGTGCCGCGTGTCTGTTCTCTATTCGATGAGGCATGGCGACTGGGACAGAGAAAAGAGATCATTGTTGGAGAGAAGTTCAGAGGATTCCTCTCTGATGGACGCCCGTGTGGCCACCGCCATGATCAGAGTATCCTAAGTATTCTCTCTATGCGCCACGGAGCCGCGCGCTTTCCCCTCGACGATGTCTATGGTGATGTGTCCCTGCGCGAGACATTTAATACGGGTAAAGCCATTTACTGTCATCGCAATCAATTCAAGTTGAATAAGGCATTCTCAAAGGGAATTGACGATTGCTACATTATTAATTTGGATCGGCGCGCGGATCGGATGGAGCGGCTTTACAAGACAACACCTGATCTGAAGACGAGGGCGAAGCGCTTCTCTGCCATTGAAGGAAAGAAGCTGCAGCTGACACCCACACTAGCAGGTCTCTTCAAGCCGCATGATTTCATGTGGAAGAAGCCGATTATGGGCTGCGCACTCAGTCACTTGAGTGTCTGGTGGAAGCTTCTCACAGAGCACCAGGATATTCAGACATTCTTGGTCTTGGAAGATGATGTCAAGCTGGACCCGACCTGGGAGACAAAGTGGCTTGCTGCGGAGCCGCATCTGCCAGAGGATTGGGATGTGATTTATCTGGGTGGAATCCTACCTCCCAATCGCGCTGGGTTTGAACAGATTAAGGAGCGGGTGAATGAACATTTCAGTCGTGTGGCACCGAACTCGGCCTTTGGCCAGAATCCTCCAAATCGCTATTTTCACTGGTGCGCTTATGCCTATGTTCTCTCCAGACGGGGCGCAAAGAAGATCATTGATGTGATGGCTTCAAAGGGTGGCTACTGGACAAGTGCGGATCATATGATCTGCAATCCAGTGAACATAATGAATCTGTATTTCTTGGATCCTCTCGTTGCTGGATGCTACCAGGACGATGATCCTAGATATCAGCAGAGCGCATTCAATGATTTCAATCGTGTGGACTCGTTTGATAGCGATCTATGGAACAATGATGAGCGATTTACTGAAGAGGAGATTCGGGCGGCAATGACTCTGGTTCCTCCTTCAATTGGTATTGACAAGGCGGTTCAGGAGGCGGCGGCGTTTTCTGCAGGTGCCAACGCAGTAGTGGCGTCAGCTCCTCCAGTAGCAGCGCCCGCTCCTTTAGCCGCTAAAGCGGCGTCTCCGCATCCACATCCAATCAATGATGCCCCTACTAGGACTTTCAAGCACCGCATCTATTGCTTACCAGGTCACAACCTTGACTTTAGTCAGCTCTATGAAAAGGAATGGCTCACAGAACTCCTCGGCAATCCTACTGGCATCCAGATTGAGCACGTTGATCTTACAAAGAAGATGCCGCTTGATGAGACGCCCATTGTCATTGTTCAGAGACCATGGGTTAGTCACTACACCGCTTTACTGCAAGGATGGTCTTTTCAGGGGATTCGTTTCTATGTCCTCCATCTCAGCGATGAGCATTGCACCGATGATCTTGCCCTTTATGACCTCCCTGGTTGTAGTAAGGTGGTCCGCATGTATGAGAGGGCGGATTTAACAGAGGCACAGAGAGCCAAGTCACTAATCATTCCTCTTGGATATCACTGGACAATGCGCGGCGGTGGCAACCCAATGCCTGTGGAGAGAACACCGCGTCTTCCATTCCGCAATTTCCGCTGGTCCTTCTTTGGAACAAATTGGCGCGGGCGCAAGGATGCACTTGCGCCTTTGATACCATTTGAGCCCAATCGCGCCAAGTTTCTTGAATCATGGAATGATCCTGCAATGATCAGCTACGACGAGTATATTGGAACTCTATTGGACACAGTGTTCGTGCCGTGCCCTGGTGGAAATAACGCGGAGACCTATCGGTTCTATGAGGCACTTGAATGCGGCTGTGTGCCGATTGTAGTGCGGGAGCAAGGCGACGAGTTGTTTGTTAAGAAGATAACAAGCAACATGCCTATCTTGGCGGTGCCTTCATGGAGCGAAGCGGTCATGCTCATGCGGCAGTTGTATGGGGATAAGGAACTGCTCGAGAAATACAGACTCAATATTCTGAATGGCTGGAGGGCGTGGAAGGGGCGTTTGGTTGGTGACGTGAAGGGGGCGTTTGGCCTTTAAAAACATGAAAAGAAACGGCGCCAGGTCCTGGGTTCTTGTAGTGTGGATGTGCCTGTGGCTGCGGCTGACGCCGCAGCCATCTTCGTCCATTCATCAAATGTATACCGATCTCCCATAGAAGTATTGCACCTGGCGCAGAGGGGATAGAGATTCTGTATAGTAAGAGGACCCCCTTTTGACTCAGGAATATTATGTCCACTCTGAAAATCAAATACTGTTATTGTATTTGGACACCAAGATGTTAAACATTTATGTTCGAATACTTTGCCACAGCGCTTAATCCAGACAGCCTCACGAATTGCCACGGGGATTTTCTGTTTTCTTGATGGCTTTATTCTTTTTATCGAGGGTATAGCATCAAATAGCTGCCTTACACTGCTCCTACGTGGCATAGTTTACTATAGAGAAGATGTTTAAAGCCTTGCCTCAATTTACTGTAGAACCATGTCTGACGGGCCCAGTTATCTTAAGCCCCTAGAGTCGCAGCTCGCGCTCTCCAACATCGGCTTTGGGACCATGTTTACAGATGGTTCAAACACAAAGCCCGTTACTGCTCCTACAACTGCAGTAACAACAGTCGCAACCTCAGCTAAGATTCACTTCATGCTTGTGAGCACGCACCTCCAGCAGTTCACTGGCTATTCCAAGGTCTCCCACAACCTCGTGCTCGAGCTCTCCAAACAGCCTTGGGTCCGCCTGGTTCACTATGGTTTCCAGAAGAATCCGCAGTCTCCTCCCAACTACCGCGGCTACCCCTCCAATGTAGATGTAATTGATGCGGCTGGCCTGGAGGCGCAGCAGCAGGGGCAGGGGCAGCAGGGCTTCGGCTTCTCCCAGCTGCCTGAGGTGATTCGTCGCAAGGATCCCGACGTCGTGATGATCTACAACGACATGTCCGTCGTCGCGCGCTTCCTCGAGGAGATCCGCAAGTCGGGCATCCCGCGCACCTTCAAGATCTGGATCTACGTAGACCAGGTCTATACGACCCAGCTCCAGATGTATCTGGATGTGCTGAACCGCGACGCTGACCGCATCTTCGCCTTCACGCCCTATTGGAAGCAGTGCCTCAAGGACCAGGGTATCACGCGCCCCATTGATATCCTGCTCCACGGCTTTGATAACAAGACCTTCACGCCTGTTTCCAAGGAGATGATCCGCAAGCAGATGAACCTTCCGCAGGATGCATTTATTTACCTCAGTCTGAATCGCAACCAGCCGCGCAAGCGCTACGACATTCTGATTCGCGCCTTCGTTGAGCTCGTCGTGAAGTATCCGACGAAGCCTGTCTTTTTGCTGTGTATCTGCGACAAGGGAGAGAAGGGTGGTTGGTGGCTTTTTGAGATCTTCCAGCGTGAGCTCAAGCTGCGCAACGTGAAGATCGAGCAGTTCGGCAACCGCCTCATGCTTAGTAACCAGGATATGAGCTTCCGCGATGAGGACATTAACATGTTCTACAATGCCACGGATGTGGGTGTGAGCTCGGCCGACGGTGAGGGCTTCGGTCTCTGCCACTTTGAGCAGATGGGTGTCGGTGTTCCGCAGGTTGTGCCCGACATCGGCGGCTTCAAGGAGTTCTGCAATACGGAGAACACGGTGCTTGTGAAGCCGACGGAGCGCTACTACATGCCAACTGCATTCAGCCCTGTCGGCGGTGAGTGCCACGCGGTCACGCCGCACGATCTCTGCCTCGGCATGGAGGAGTATCTGCTGAACTCGGACAAGCGCGAGGCTCACGGAAAGGCGGCGCGCGAGAAGGTGCTGACCTACACGTGGGAGCGGGCCGCGGCGCCCCTACTCAAGCAGCTCAAGCGGGCGCTTGAGGATATGGAGGAGGCTGCTTAAAATACAATGATAAAAATAGATGTCAAAGGGAACTACCATTATTGTAACAGCAATAGCTCTTTTATTACTCGCACTTGTTATCTCCCGGTTCTACCCTCTTTCTGAGGGATTCCAGGCCTCAAAGGATGATCTCTGTGCAACTCTGAAGAAGGGGAAGGCCGATATTCAGACACAGTTGGACCAGGCGAATGCGACGATTGCGGACGCTACGGCGCAAATTACGAAGATTCAGGCTTCTCTGAATGAAATTACGACAATGAGTAGCTCTTTTTCTTGTTAACGCATACTAGAAGATGAAGAAGTCTGTTATGTTTTACGGTATTGTCGTTGCTGCCACTCTTCTGTTAATTGGAATTGCCTGGTATTTCCAGAAGCTGATCCAGGGCTTTGCAAATCCTTCTATAGCCGATGCATTCCAGAACCTCTCACCCGAGGAGCAGAAGAGACTCTGTGATACTATGACAACACAGTTATGTGAGAATAAGGCAAAGCTGACTACGATGCCTCCCGATGTTCAAAAAGAGTATAACGTGGCTATTGATCAGATGAAGGCTCAGATGCAGAAAATGGGGTGTTCTGCACCTACATGTTAATATGTTTGATTGATATCGTCGTAGGACATTTTAATTAAAAGTCACGACGGTAAGGAAGCTCTTTGAGCGTCACCGTTAATCCGTCAAATCACTCTTTTAAAAAGATGTTTCGTTTTAAAAGAGAGAGTCATGGATAGCCCCATAATAAAAATACTTATTTTATGTATTTTAATACTACTAAGTCTTGCTTTACTATTGTTTCAGAAGAGACAATCGCCCGTGCTTGAAGGGTTTGACGTTTCGGATGGGGTTTTATTAGATTTTGATAATCCCAATCTCAGTAGTGATACATTTTGGGGCGATATTCCGCAAAATGCCAGTATTTCAATCTTTAAGAAAGCCGAACTAAAGGGGCTTACGGCAAACCCTGATGCGATCCCTGTATCAGATGGTGATCCGAAAACGGGTAAGGGCGCAGGTCCTCAACTGACAGTTACAGATATTCCTAACCAAACTCCTCCTGCAGATGATATTGAGAGTCAGTTAAATGCCGCTGTAAATGAACCTGCAGAGGAGGGATTTCAATCTACAATACAAGATGTTGCTCAGCAACAAGCACAAAGCCAGGCGCAAAGCCAGGCGCAAAGCCAGGCGCAGACTCTGGCTGAGAAACTGAAGAGTAAAGTTGCGAAGAAAATGAAGGGATCAAAAGCGCTTAATGCTGCAAAGGCTACAATTGCAAAGGGGAAGAAGGTGGCTATAGCAGGAGCTAAGAAAGTGACAAAAGCCTTAACAGGCCTTTTTGCTAAGAAGGTGGGTGCCAGAGTTGGTTTAAGTGTTGCAAAAGGCATCTTTGCTAAAATTCTCGCAAAGGCGGCAGCAAAGATTGGAGTTAAGGCTGGCGTCGCGTTAGCATTGGGCAGTTCACTCATGGCAACTCCTGTAACGATTGCATTTGGAATTATTATGAATGTTGTGGCAGCAATTGGCGTTAGCTTAGCTATTGCCCTTCCTATTCAGTTCAAGGATGGGGCCGTATGCGAACCTGGTTGGAAAAGTGTATCAGATAACTGGCCATCCTTTCTTGATATGGTTCCTGGTTTAGGTGATATCATGGGTTCAATGGCTCCTTTTCTGTGCTCTATTGATCAATGCACACCTGATGAAGAAGAAAGTGCTGGACTCTGCTATGCTAAATGTGATCCTGGATATGATGGTGTCCTAGACCGTTGCTGGAGTCATTATGAAAGTATAGGTGTAGGTCTTTTACAGGATTGTCCTGGAGGATGGGCAAATGATGGTTTAATCTGTCGTGAGCCTATACAGACGAACCTAGATCCTTGTCCCGATGGTTCACATGATGTTGCTGGAACATGCTGGGGAAGATGCCAAGGAGGATGTAGAGGGGGGTGTGGTGAGGATTGTGGCGCATGGAAATGCTGTGATTGCGCGGGTCACATGCCCGACTATGATTGTGTAAAGAGGAATCTGGGCGAGCGTAATATGAGAACAACAGGTGGAACTCTTCTTGGTCGCATGAATGGAGATTCGCGCCTTCGGTGTCCTGGAGACCATCCTGAACTTATTGATGGGCTCTGCTATGCAAAGTGCCCTATTAAGGGTGGAAATCCGTATACAGTTGTGCGGAAACACCCTGTTTGGATTAAACAACGCCCCTTTCCAAAGAGAGATGCTGCAAAGGCGGAACTGGATGCAGAAAAGGCAAAGGGTGATAAGGGAGATCTCAATCGCATTACATCACTCACAAAGGCGATGGCTGATGCAGAGGCTCTAGATTTTAAAGCTATTATACCTGCGTCTGCACCTTATATCCGCAATCCTGATGGTCCTCGCCTTCCTATTGATGGTCCTCCTCCCAAAGAATTTATCATGTTTCCAGGACCAATGAGGATGACATCTGGATGGCCTCCCCAATTTGTTCCTGGTCCAGACATTCAGGGCCCTCGCGATTTAATGTATACACAGAAACTTACCGACTACAATGCAGCCGTCGCTAAATATACTAAACCGGCTGCTAGTGTGCTTGAAATGGATATTCCTACGATTGATGAAAATGTGACGGTGGACCCTAGAAAGCCTCTCAATCACGCACCTGGAGCCCCCTATCAATGCGTAGGAGATCGCGGAACTTCCTATTATCGCGGTGTTGGAAAGCCGAAGCTGAAGTTGAAGATGGCAGGGCCGCCGCCGCCTGAGCCGCCGCCTCCTCCTCCGCCCCTGCCCTATTTTTCAACTATGTATGCGGATGATCCTGCCACACCCTGTTTCACAGATTTCTCATCACCGACAAATCTGCAGAATATGTGTGATTTCTACTACATGTCGTCGGTTACGAATGCCAATACGAATGCTGATGGAACAATAAGTTTTGGATATATCACAAAGATATCAAAGGTTATCGCCAGTTCAGAGCAGTCTGCCGATATACTATGTGATATAACAAATGTGGTGGTGAATCCTGATACTGGCAAAACAATGTCAACACAGGTTGCCGCAAATTCGGATCGTCGTTTCTACTTTGCAAAGATAACGAATGGGTGTGTTTTTATTGTGACTGCATGCACAAACGTGAATAAGACAGCACCAGATGTTACTGCAGCAGGTGCGGAGGCAAAGACGGTGACCTTTACCCCTGTCATCAAGAAGTGCGGAGGCATCAATATCACCCTGAATAAGTGCAGGGCAGATGCCAATGTGACTGCAATGACTGCCGCATATATGAAGACGGTGAATGCGTCAACTCTTCGTGTTAAGTCGATCCTAGGTGTTGAGAATACAGGTTCAAACACATGCTCAATGACATGGCAGGAGGTGACATATGACGCTAATACGAATACGGAGTCTGCGCCTGTCACAAAGACGGGCACATTCAACTATTCGCAGGATACATCCTCGGATGCGTGCGGATTTACTCTCCAGAGTTACAATCCTGCGGCTCCTTCGACAACGGTTAAGCCGCTTGATACACCTATTGTTCTTTCAGCTCCCGTCCCTGCCGAGACCAGTTTACAGGGTTGCTCGACGACGTGCGAGGATCCTATCATGGTGCAGAAACTGGTCAATGCGTTTAACACAAAGCCTGGCAATGCGGATAAGATCCTTGATGTTGGAAAGGTGGTGACGCCATCACCTCTCCGTTGCGACATGGAGGCAAGTGTATTTGTGTCGGCAAGTAAGCAGACGGTCAAGCAGACGGTCCGCTTTGATCTGGCGAAGGATCCTGGTGGCTGTGTCTTTAGTGTAAAGACGGTAGGTGCAGCCGGTTCTGGAACCTTTATCCAGGGAAATACGAGTGGCCTCACAGTCCCTGTAAATACGAAGGATTTCATTATCTCTGCGCAGCAGGCCACGACAGCGACAGCACAGGCGGCCCTTGGCAATGTTTCCAAGAAGATAACACAATACCAGGGAGCGGCCATGACGGCGCATGACTCTACCCTCGGCACCTTTGGACAGGTTGAGACGCTCGGCTCGTGCCCCAAGAAGTGCACGGATGCGGATGTTCTCAATGCCATCATTGACTTCTACAATACCGCAAATTACCCTTCTAGTAGGACGAATGTCACAAAGAAAACAATAAGTCGCGTGATCAAGGCGGGTACGGCGGGCACCAATCTGTGCGATGTGAACTTTGAGGAGAAGCAGGAGACGTATGCGGATCTCTATACCTCGGCGCCGACCATCGCGATCACGCAGAAGACGAAGAGATTCACGATGAAGGATAACGGTGGCTGCAACTTTGTTGTAGATCCTGTTACGACGGTGGAGGGGTTCCAGGGTGTTCCGTTTAATGCTGCTAAAAAGGTGGAAGGGTTCCAGAAAATGGGGTTCCAAGCGCCGCGCCTGAACCAGAGAAGTCAAGGGTTTCAAAATCCACAGGGTGGTCTGCCGTTCGCTGGGCCTCGGCGGGCAGAGGGATTCCAGTCAAAGACAGCAACTCCTTCTGTTGTAAATAGCTCATCTCCCGCGCTGAATCCTCCTTTCACTGGGTCTACATGTGATCTTGATTGCTCGAATCCTGATTTACTCAGGGCGGTAAAGTCAACGTATGAGAGCATGAATATTGAGGGATTCAGCCCTAGACGTCCTAAGAGCACATGGGTAGGTATGGTTGGAAAGTGGATGCATGGATTAATGGAGCCTTTCCAGGATGACACATCTGCAGATGATACGAGCGCTGATCTATCAGGAGCGGATCAGACAGATCTATCGGGTGCAGATCAGACGGATCAGGGTGCGGGAGATGGAACAGATACTGCACCAGAGGATTGGGCAACCACCGAGGACAGTGGAGATGCTAACGCAGCGGATGAAGAGCCTGTGCCTGAGCCTGTAAAGCCAAATGTGATGGCATCCACCACACTCAAAAAGGTGAATAAGACCTTGCGTGTGGGTGTAAATAAGTGCGAGTTTGAAATTCTCTATGACTCAAAAACAGTTGACTCAAATGGGAATGCAACTTCTCAAACAGGCGCGACAGGATACTTTACAGGAACCTTCTCGCGGGAACCTAATGGATGTGTCTTCAAGCCGTCGAATGTAGTGAAGGAGAAGACGCCAATCATACCTTCTGCGCCCTCAACGAAGACCTCGAATATCGCCTTTTCTTTCTGAGCATTGGTGGTAATAATACTATTTGTTAACTTCAAAAGATAGTTGACAAATAATATAGTGTTTTGAGCTTATTTACTTATTACGCCGAGTCTTGCTACGCTTGCTACGCTTACTACGCTTGCTTCGCTTAGTGCGACGTCCACCTGCGGCAGCTGCGGCGGCGGGTAATTTTTCATTTAAAAAAGAGCCCATAAAGCCATTGGGCTCCTTTGTCATCTTAGCCTGCTCTACTGCCTTAGCATTTATTCTTGCCTTACTTGTAGTAGCTATATTTCTCATCCAGTCCTTGTATAAGTTTTTAACGCGTTGCATGGGAACTGTTTTTGTTATCTTGTATGTTTTAGCAGCTACATTAGCTCCCTTGCAAGTTCTATTATAAAACCTTGCAATGTTAGTCCATTGGGTTTGAGCTGAACCTGTCTCATTTTTTGCAACGCTATTTACAATTCCAGGAGGAACATTGGTACATGTTTTAACAACATTTTGTAAAGTAGCTAAACCATTCGCGCTACTCATTCTAACAAGTGTCGCGAAACCATTTTTTGGCAGAACTTGATTTCGCCTTTGCCTCTTCTGCCAGATCCGAGTCCGTAGTGTAGTATGTTTTTCCGCAGAGGAGAAAGCTGGAGACACGCGCGTAACCCCACTGTTGT
>Ga0208620_1000160_pt1 | contig 11508 bp, 21 predicted proteins | sample CryBogCBH24Jun08_FD_184593 | JGI IMG/M metagenome (GOLD analysis project Ga0208620, IMG submission 184593) | Freshwater microbial communities from Crystal Bog, Wisconsin, USA - CBH24Jun08 (SPAdes) | ecosystem: Environmental > Aquatic > Freshwater > Lake | place: Crystal Bog, Wisconsin, USA... | reverse complement strand
CCCTAGAACCCCCTATAGAGGAACCGCGCGCGTCAGAAGACTTAAGACTTAAGAAAGACAAAGAATACCCCCCTAATCCCCCCAAGGGGGGAGGGGTGGGAGTGATCCCGTTCTCTCGAAGAGATCGGACCAGGCGTCTTACGCCCTATGAGCGTCAGCAAGCCAAGCTCGACGAAGGGGTGGCCCAGCTCCAGGCCGAGTTCGAGGCGATGAGCCCGGAAGACCTGGCTGAAGAGCGTCGCGTTTGGCTCGAAGCGATCTATCGACGAGAAGGCCAGGCCGGCGTTGATCGGGTGGTTGCCCAAGAGACACGGGACCGGGAACGAAAGGCGGTGAACCATGGCCGTCAGTGAATGGTACCCCGCGTTTTTGCGAGTCCACCTTGAGCGCCTGGCCCGCAAGGACTTCCCCGAGTTCAGCTCTGAGTTCTGGAAACTGCTCCGGCTTGAGCTGGTCCGGTGTGGAATCGACAAGTTCGCTGCGAACTCCGCCTCACTGGAGATCTCAGTCGACCAACCTGACCAACCCAGTCAACACCACAAACGGTTCCTTGAACTGGCAAAGCGGCACCAGGCCGAAGCCAACAAGGGCAACCCACTTGAAGACAAGTCACTGGCCATGGCTCAGAGCCTGAACTGTGACTGGTGCTCAGGTAACGGGCTGGCCCTGGTGCAAAAAGCCGACGGTGAACCGTTTGAGGTCATGACATCGGGCGGACAGGAACGCGAGAGTCCCACGCTGGTGGTGCTCTGCAAATGCCCGCTCGCCGGTTGGATCAGGGCCCGCAACAAATTCAAGTTCACCGAACTATCCGACCTTCTGGCGAAATTTGTGCCAGTGGTACCCGCAGGCCATGTGGACCTCGACGAGGTTCCACTCTACGAACGCTTCCACCAACTCGAACACACGTTCTGACATGAGCACACGACCCACAGCCGAGGAACTTGCAAAACAAGCCCTCCTCGTACTCGACAGGCAAAAGGCGTTTTTCAACGAGCGTCCCGGCTCGGAACAGAAACAAGCCGCCCTGGTCCTCGCAAAGTCGGCCGAGGCCCAGCTCCGCAAGATGGCCGACAACGTCCTTAACCCTTCCCTGTTCGATTGAACCCTCACGCAAAGGAAACGCACGATGCGCTTCATCCCCACTCTCAACGGCAACGCTCTCGAATCCCGATTCCTGCTTTCGACGATCTCGCCGCCGCACCAGGTGAGACGCAACAACCACACCGGATCCACAATTGGCGGCTGGTGTGCAGTCGAAGCCGTTGATGCCAACACCAACACAATCGACGCTGCCACCAGCGAAACTTACACCGGCACGGGCGTGTTTACGATCGCCGGCCACAGGGGCGTGGCAAGCGTGACGATCACGATCAACGACGATCAGTCCTTCTCGATGACGATTGACGATGGCAACGGCAACACGCTCTCAGCCACTGGCCTGAGCCTGGCCGATGGTAGCGCCGGTAACTACAAGGTGACACAAGCCACTGGCGACTGGTCAGCAGCAAACGGCACGGGCGTGTGGTACCTGCACACCGATGAAAACGGAAACGAAACCTTCGCCCTCAACCCTCACCAATGATGCGATTCGTTCTTCGGCTGGTCGTGGATATGTTCGCCGGCGTTGGCATCGCGTCCACGATCAGCCTTCTTTACTGGATCGCAATGTGACACAGGGGGCGTGACGAACGCCCCATTTCAAGCGAGGGAAGAAATGAACAAATTGCACGGTTACGTCGCCTGGCTTGATGGTCGGCCAATTTTGTCGTCAATACGTGGCACGGCTGACATGTGCCGCCAGCATCTTGAACAAGACCTGGGTGTTGACACAAAAACGCTAATCCAACGCGGGTATCAGTGTAGCCGCATCAATCTTGAGTTTCCTTCGTTTACCGACGAATGGGAGCGAATGTTCCCCGAATATCAAGAACGGCACTAACAATCACATACAACACGACACACATCAAGGAAGGGTCAAACAATGCTCGTACTATCACGGCACCTCAATGAGTCGATCATGATCGGGGACGATATCGAGATCACGGTTGTCGAGATCCGAGGCAACAAGGTTCGACTGGGGATCACAGCACCGAAGGACATCTCGGTCGATCGCAAAGAGGTCCACGAATCCAAGCAGAGCAACCAGGGTAAGAAAGGTGATGTTCGCCGATGATTCCTGTTCGTGTGCTTATTGGCCGTGCCGTGATCCAGGCTCGCCAACGTGCGGGCCTCTCACAACGGGCACTGGCAAAACTTGCCGACTGTAGCCAGACGACCATTTACCACATCGAAAATGGAAGTCACGCCGTAGCTCTTGAAAACGCCTACCGCATCGCTCAGGTTTGCGAGGTGCCATTCACCGAACTGTTCAAAGAGCTCGACGCACTGGAGCGGCTGCCGTGATCACCTTCTGCGTGCAAGGTCTGCCGATCAGCCAGGGCAGCAAACGACCCCTGCGAAACAAGTACTCCGGCCGCATCCAGATGGTGGAGAGTTCCGAAAAGCTCAAACCCTGGCGTGAGCTGGTGGCGCTCACTGCCAGTCAGGCGATGAGCGGCCCGCCGTTCAAGGGTCCGGTCACGATCATCATTCGGTTCCGATTCCCTCGACCTCGCTCACACTACGGCACCGGTCGCAACCATGGCACCGTGAAAGCCTCGGCCCCGTTCGTTCCGATCGGCAAGCCAGACCTCGACAAACTTCAGCGCGCCGTGTTCGACGCGCTCACTCATGTGATCTGGCTCGACGACGCCCAGGTCGTGGACGTGGTGGCATCCAAGGTCTACGACGATACACCCGGGATTCTCGTGATTGTAGATGAGTTGACCAACTATGGCTTCTGACATGGCTCAATCTCGCATCAATCAGGCCGAAGGGCTGTTCAGCCTGATCGAAACGCGGATGGGTAGCGTGCTCACTTTGATAGATGGCTCGCCACCCCAAATCCAGGCCGAAGGCCCATACCCGTTCTCACTCGAATTGATCCACTCCGTTGAAGACCTGAAAGAAGAACTTTGGTTTGTGGCGAACGCCTACGCAAAACTGCGTGAGTTTCAGCAAGCCAAACAGCGAGGCCAAACATGAGCGCACGCGACAATTACAAGAGATTCCGTGCCGATGTCGCACGCGACCTGAACACCAATCACCTCTATCCCGACGATCCGCCGGCCGTGGCCTGTGCGATCTACGTCAAGCAGTGGAAGTTGCTTCGCAAGAAACGCGAAAACGAAGTTTTCCAGGCCGAGTGCAAAGCCAAACCGGGGAAACGCCGCGCCCCGTCTCACAGTGAGAAAAGCCGGCTCTATTTCAAGGTTAATGGAAAAAGGAACGAAACCCATGGCTCGAACGAAGTCGCCCGCGCCCAGTCGTGCTGATCTGCCGCTCGGGCTGGATCAGTTGCTCACAACCACCGAGGTGGCCACCGGCCTGGGTTACAAGCTCACGGCGTTCAAAATGCTGCGAACTAGACCGGACCACCCGTTTCCACCATCCGACCTGCCCCCTGGGCAGGATCCCAAGTGGCGAGTATCGACCGTGAACCGTTGGATTGCCGAGGAGGCCGCGCGTGGCTTACGTCTATAAACGCAAGAAGCAAGATGGCTCGTTATCAACCGAGTACTGGTACGGGTACAAGTGTGCCGACGGCTCGGTCAAACGGGCGAAGGGCACGATCAACAAAGCCCAGACCCTTCAAATCGCCCAAAAGCGAGAGGCCGAGGAGCTGCTGGTCCGCGAGGGTGTAACTCGATCGTCCGACCGGATCGCACGCACGGCAGCAACCCGGCCGTTTCGGGACCATTTGGATGACTACCGCGCCCTCCTGGTCAGCAGACACGCTGGACCGAAACACATCAGCCAGACGATCGGCACCATTAAACGTCTGTTACAACTGGCCGGCATTACCAGTCTGGCCCAGATGCACCAGGCCACCCGGTTACAACTGGCACTGGGCAAGCTCCGGGAAACCCGGAGCGCCCGTACTGCCAATCACGCCCGGACGGCGATCTTGGGTTGGATCAAATGGCTGTGCGATGAGTCGCGGCTCTCGGAGCCGCCCGCCGGCCTGAGCGCGATCAAGCCGTTCAACCAGCGGATCGACCGCCGACGGGTCCGGCGAGCGATCACCAAACCCGAGCTCGATCAGCTCCTGGCTACGACCGAGGCAGGACCCGACGAGTACACCTATGGACCGACCAAGAGCAAGCACAACAAGATCCCGCTCTCCGGGCCTGACCGGGCAATGCTGTACCGGGTGGCCATGGGGACCGGGTTCCGCGCCTCCGAGCTGCGGATCCTGGCGCCCGAGAACTTTTCCCTGTACGACCAGTTCCCGTCGATCCGGGTCGCGGCCGGTTACACCAAGAACAAGAAAGAGGCCCGGCAACCAATCCGCCGGGACCTGGCCGATAAGCTGGCGTACTGGCTGGTGGGTAAACCGCCCGGCAAGCCGCTCTGGCAGTTCGACAAGTTGGCGACGTTACTGCAACGCGACCTCGAGCGCGCCGGGATCCCGTACATAGACAAGAACGGACAAGTGCTGGACGGCCATGCACTTCGCCACTCATTTATTACTCATCTGATCCAGTCCGGAGCGAATCCCAAGGAGGCTCAAATCCTGGCCAGACACTCGACCATCACCCTTACGATGGACACCTATGCCCATGTCGAGGACGAAGACATCCGAAAGGCGATCGAGCGGAACACGCCGGAGAAACCGGACGAATCACCTGGATGAACCGGACGAATCCGTGTGCGTGCATTGTAACAAACCTACCGCCTTTTACAGGCTTTTAACGCGGTTTAATGACACACTCGCAAGATACCCGAAAAAACGAAAAAGCCCCTGTTTCCAGGGGCCTTTAATATAGATCTTTCAATGCCCCCCGTAGGACTCGAACCTACAACCCGCTGATTAAGAGTCAGAGTAACGATTTCACGTAAACAGTTTCTGCAAAATAGTTAAAGTCAAAAGCTACGGTCGAAGTGTGCGTGCATCGTAACTGTTCATTTCAGCCCGCAAGATAGCGGCCCGGTTTTCGACGTCGGGCCGCATCACCCAGGACTTGACCCAGACCGCCTGCCAACCTCGAGGGTCGGTATTCCGTCCTGGTTGGCTCCGCCTTGGCGGGTGCCGGATCGGGCAACTGCTCAAGGCATGGCAACGCCCCCTGGTACTTCGGCAACCGAAACGGCGGCTCAGGGTCGGTCATGGGCACCCAGACCTCGATCTCGTCGCCCAGGCGTTCCTCGATCCTCACGCCGAGCTGCTCCGCCGCCCAGGGCGTGAGCGTGACCGCCTCAAGCTCTGGCCAGTCTGCCAGCCAACCCAACGCGATCAAACTAACAATCGTCTGCGAGCCGAAGACCAGTTCCAGAACCCGACGCTGGGTCCATGCTGCGCCTGGTTGGTTGGGCAGCCACCCGGGGCCGGCAATGACCTCGGCCAGAACTGCACTTTCGGTCTCGCTCATTTCGGTTATACTGGCCCTTTTTTTCATGGTTGCACAAAATTTATAATAATAATTAACAAAGAGTTATAGAATACTTTTTTCAGTCATAAGCACCCATATTATGAGGGCTCATGCAAACTAGCAACTTAAAAACCCGGTTCGGCAGGCCCCCGGTGGCAGACCGGATCAACGTCGCACGAGATTACCTGATTCGCTGTTTGCCTGCTTCGACCGTCTCGCGGATCTACGGATGCACCGAACGCACAGTCTATAATCACGTTCGAGCTGTCCTGAGATCCGACGATCCCGGCGCCCTCACGATTCAATCCCTTTGCCGACACAGGCCACGGTGAACCAATGAGCCAGTACATCGAACTGCCCGCCTCGTTCCCCGCCTACGCCCTCGTTGATGCTCTCGCCGTGGCCCGGGCGGGTAAGGTGGACGCCGACGGTGCCAAGGTCCTGCTCCGCTCGGGATTCGAACTTCAGGGCTGGGCGCTCGGTGCCTACCTCGGAAACGGAACCCACCTGGTTGGTGACGCACCCACGCCCGGCGAACTGACCGACGAGCAGGCTCACGAACTGCTGTACTACTTGGCCACGATTCCTGAACCTCTCGACGTGACCCACGCCGGAAGCGGCGGGAAGCATGTTCTGGTTGCCGCACCAATGCCGGGCTGCTCGCCAGCTGTCGCGCTCAAGCTGGCGAAGTGGATGATCAAAGCCGCATCCATCGTGATCCCGATCCTGCTGTGAACACTTTGATCCATTACCTGGGGTTTGCCGTTTGCGGGCTCGTTGTGGCCGTGGTTCTGGCTCACCTCCTTGATCCTTCCCAACACTCCTACGAGGTTCCTTCCGTGACCGTCTCTCAGAAGCTGAACGACTTGTCTGCCTCCATCGCCAACGTGACCGCACTGGTCAAGAGCCAGTCTGACCAGATCGCCGCTCTCAAAGTGCAGATCGACGCCAACAAGGCTGTGCAGGCTCAGGCCGATGCCGATGTCGCCAGCCTCCAGGCTCAGATCGACGCGCTGAACGCCTTGACCGTTCCGGTTGCTCCTCCCGCTCAGTGAGATCGCACCCGTGCTGTTTGCCCTGCTGCTCACGCTCGCTCTCGACATTCCCCACATTCAGGTAATTGACCTGGATGGTGGTGAGCCGCGGCATCTCGTGGTCGTGATCGACGGCGAGCCGTACAAGGTGGTGAGCATCCCTGCAGGTTCTGGACCTGCACCAGGCCCAACTCCGGGACCAGTTCCACCGCCCGCTCCACCAGCTCCGGCTCCGAGCCCGATCGATGGCGTGTTGTGGGTGACCTACATCGTGCCCGATCAGCCCTCGGTCGATGATGCGGCCGTGACATCTCACGCTCCGCTGCGAGCCAGGATCGACGGCAAGACGATCAACTGGCGACTCCAGAACGCGAGTGATGCCGAGATCAGCCGTCGGCACTTCGAGGAGCACGCCAAGAACGCTCCGGTGTGTGTGTTCCAGGATCAGAGCGGCAAGGTGTTGAAGGCGCTGAAGGGGAACGACCCCCAGGCGATCCTCGACACGATCACGGCTTACAAAGGGGCCAAGTAATGCCAGCGCCCCTACCGTTCTTCAAGGATCCTCAAGGCCACTTCCGGCCGTTGGGTCTCGTCGCTCCGTTGATGGGCTCAGTCCTACCAACGGGCGACTTTGCGATCCCCGTGATCCCGGAATCTCAGTGGCGCGAGTTCGACCTCACGACTCAGCCCGGGTTCCCGATCGTCGTCAAGGATCAGAACGGCAAAGGGGCCTGTAACGGTCACGCTACGGCCACGGCCATGGAACTCGCTCGATGGCTCCATGGTCAGCCTCACGTTCCGCTTTCCGGCTGGTTCCCTTACGCGATCTTGTGCGGCGGTTGGGACCGAGGGTCGTCGATCGGTGAGGCTCTCACCCTGATTCAAAAGACCGGCCTCGCTCCCGAGAGCCAAGTCGCCTACGGCACGATCAACCCGACTCGCCTGAGCAAAAACGCCTACGACATCGCGACCAACTTCAAGGCCGAAGTTGGCATCCCGTTGGAAAGCTGGGAGCAGATCATGTCGGCTTGCCAGCTCAGGATGGGCGGGATCGACATCTCGATTCGCGTTCCCAACCTGGGAAGCTGGGATCTCGACTCCGAGGGTGTTGTGCCGGTTTCACGCGGCCAGGGCAACCACGCCATCTGTGCGGGGCTCGGCGCTAAGCGGCTGAAGAACGGCCAGTGGGCGATCAAGTGGCAGAACTCGTGGACAACCAAGTGGGGTGACCAGGGTTACGCCTGGTACACCCGCGAGCATTGGGAAAACCAGAACCTGCGTGAGGCGTACGTGATTCGCACGCCGGTTGAGAACAGCAAAGACGACTCTAATCCCCCGGTGAGTTCATGAGTGCTCTTTTCTTGCGAACCGTGTCCGCTCTGCCAGGATCTGGCGAGTCGGGAGAGGAGGTGATCTCGGCCGATGTTAGTGATTCACACACCCCCGCACACTACCTGCTCCGCGATGGCCGCGAGTCGATCGACTTCATCGAAGCATCCATGAGCCCCGACCAATTTGAGGGCTTTCTCAGAGCCAACGCGATGAAGTACCTGGTTCGGTACGACAAGAAGGGCACGCCCGAGCAAGATCTCGACAAGGCTGCCGACTACATCCAACGGCTTCGAGCCCACGTGAGCAAGCACCGCACCCATGGCTAAGTTCACCTTGCGGAACGCCGAGATCACCCAGGACGGTGAGCTGGTCCGTGTGTTGTTCGTCGCCGGCCTGGCCGCTGGCGATCAACCCTGTGACCGGCTCGCCGATCTGGGGTTCATGGATTACCTGCCGCAAGCTAACGCGGGCCAGAAGGCCACGCTAGACGGGCAGACGCTTCGAGTCGTTGGCGTTCAGTGCGAGGACTGGACGGAGCCGCTTCCGTGGATTGACCCGCCGAGCACCGGAGGGAGCATCCCGGCGGGTTCGTACTTCTTCCTGATCGCGTTCGTCAATGCGGCCGGGAACGAGATCGGGATCTGTCCGCCGATCTATGGCAATAGCAACGAAACTGGCGAGCTGGGCGTTGATATCCCCGCCAACGGTGCGGTGCAGTTCCACTGGCGAACACCACCAACGGGCACGGTGACGGTCAGGCTGTACGCTGGCACCCAGAAGCCAACGCTCGACAATCTTCGCCAGATTGCCGAATGGCCTGAGATTGGCTTGCCTTATCTGCTCAAGGACTACACGTCCGACGACTCCAAGCCATTCCGGCGGCAATCCGTTGGGCTCTGGGTGACGCTCAAGCGATCCACGAATCACGTCACGCTGGGCGAACAGCCTCGGCTTGTCATGCCGGCCGGCTTGGTGCAAGACGAGCATGGGAACGGCACGGCGGCGGTTATCACTTACCCGACCAACTACAGTCTGGTCAACGTATCTCGCAAGATCGACGGTGACGCCTGGCAGTACGCCGCGACGTACTACCTGAGCTCAAACCATGGTGACGACTCCAACGACGGCAGCCAGGGCAAGCCCTGGAAAACGCTGGGCAAGCTGTTTCGCACGGTACCCACTCAGGCGAACATTCGCGTCCGGTTCCTCTGCGGTGACGTCTTCCCGTTTGAATCGTGGACGACAGCGTATTACGGCAGCCAGGGCAAGCCGACCGTTTACGATTCGTACTGGAACAAGGACTACGGGGACGACCCGAAATCTCAACCTGTTTTGATGGGCGACACAAGCAACGCTCCCGATCCCAACGGGCTCCGCAACTGGTTCCGGCAGGGTGACAGCCGTACTGGCAGACTTGCCGACGCACCGTTCCAGTATTTCTTGGACCTCAAGTTTCAGGGGCCGATCGGCGACTCTTGCAAGGGTCCAGTCTGGCCAGCAGGCGGTCCACAAGATCACGTGGTTCTGGCCAACTGCCTGTTTGATAACGTCCAACTGATCGGCTCGTATGGTTCGGCTCAGAAGCTGGCACCGATCAAGAACGCCCTGTATCAGGTGACGGTTCAGAACGTCCACGCCAGCCCCAGCAACCCCGCCCACGCTCAAGGGCTGTTTGTGGCTCATTGTGGTGACTTCCTGATCTCGCATTGCGTGTTCGACCAATGCGGCTGGCGATACGACGGGACCGAGCCAACGCCCAAAGACAACGACGTTTTCTGCCACGGTGTGTATCTGGCCCAGATGACCCGCCAGACGCTGATCAACGAGGGCCGGTACCGCAACAACGGGCTCTCTGGCGTGCAACAGCGCGGCGGCGGTGTGTGCGTTGAAGCTGCGTTCGTTGGTAATGTGAGCGGCTACTCGGCTCACGACACCCACATGCTCTGCGGGGCAATCTTCGAAGGTAACGGCACATACAACCACATCGCGAGCCCGGCTCCGAGCTGGGGACCGATGGCGATCCACGACGGCAACCACACGGCCAAGATTGGCGGGTTCGATCAGACTCGCCGGGTGTGCGTGAACTACGACGGGTTACATTCATTCCACCACAACAGCGAAGGTACCTACGTTCCCGACATCATCGCTGTGAGGAACGAGCGATCCAACGACGGTGGCGATCTCAGTATCGGGAATCAGCTTCCTGTTCGTTATCTGGCCGTCACTGATAACCGGATCAACAACCAGGCGAAGGACTACCAGGGTAATCCGCTCAGAAATGTAAGCCTCAAGCCGGTAATTGTTGGCCACGCCACCAAAATCACTTGGGATCGCAACACATACACCGCAACTGGGGCCAAGGACGCTTACTTTTGGTCTGCACTGATAACGGGCTCGTTTGCGAATTGGCAAGCCTACGCAAATTTTGACGCCCAGGGCGTAGAACTCGCACCCGGACAACCAGATCCCACGCCTGCCCCTATACCAACGCCGGTACCACCAACGCCAACGCCTCAGCCAACCCCAGTACCGATTCCACCAGTTCCGGCTCCGCTTCCCCCGATCGTTTTCGATCCGCTCATCGCCTACCTGCGTTCTACAATTGCAGCATCCGAAAAACTCCTTGCCGACATGGGAGCCAAGTAACCATGCACCCTGACACTCACGCCAACGCCATCACCGGGATCGGGATTGCCTGCGCGAGCCTGGGTGGTCTGTTTGCTCAGGCTGCGCCGGGCACCGTTGGCGTTTGGGGCAGCGTGCTCGCCCTGGCTCTGCTCCTGGTGCGGGCGGCTCATGAGATCGGTTTACGGTGGCTCGCGCTCCAGGCCTCGAAGGTCGAGCATGAAGGGCTCGCCGAAAAGATCCGTGAGCTGGAAACCGCCGAGGCGAACAACAAGCGCATGGCCTCGATTGGTTACTGCCCCTTGGACCCAGGCGGTAACGGCCAGCCAGCATGTCTACGTCCCGCATCCTCCAGCACCGGAGTCCAGCCGGTCCCCCCAGCGTGACGCCCTGCTGTTGGCTGTGTGGTGAGAGGTTTCGCAAAGTACCGCGTTCATTCTTTCGCCTGCCAGGATCGGCCACGCTCAAGCCCATGCACACGGCCTGCGCCATGATCGTATATAGCATTCACCAGTCACCGGCTATCGAGCGTGAGAGAAATGCGGTCATGACGGGGCCAAGGTACTGTTACGACTGGCGAACGAACGTGTGGTATTGAGCATGGCAGAACGCATACCCACCTATCGGCCACCATCGCCTATCCCTGGCCTGCCACGCTACCAACCACATCGACCCAGGCGTGAACATGACCAGATCGGTGGTTCGCCATTCGCGTCTAGCCGACTGTGGCGCAAGTTCAGAAAGTCTTTCCTAGCAGAGCACCCCCTGTGTGCTGACTGCAAGCGGCATGGCATGGTGACGGCAGCCGAGCAAGTTCACCACATCGTGAAGCGTGCGGACGATATGAGCCTTGCCTTTGATGCAGACAACTGCATGGCGCTCTGTGCATCGTGCCATAGCAAGCGGACCAGCCGAGGCGAGTAACCAGTTTCGCCCACATATGGCGCCGTCCCTATATGGCGGCGTTTTATGGAAGTTTCGCTTCGTGAAACAAGGAAACTCACCCAGGGGGGAGGGGGGCATGTCCCCTATCAACCTGGCGG
>Ga0208620_1000159_pt1 | contig 11520 bp, 19 predicted proteins | sample CryBogCBH24Jun08_FD_184593 | JGI IMG/M metagenome (GOLD analysis project Ga0208620, IMG submission 184593) | Freshwater microbial communities from Crystal Bog, Wisconsin, USA - CBH24Jun08 (SPAdes) | ecosystem: Environmental > Aquatic > Freshwater > Lake | place: Crystal Bog, Wisconsin, USA... | reverse complement strand
TTCTCTCTGATGATACAACAATGTGCAACTTTGGGATTATTTTTTGTATAATCTTAATCCTTCGGATTTCAACCAAAACGAATGTGGTTCTTCTTCTTTTAATTGCACTTTTACTTTCATTTGTATTCAAGGATTATTGCCTGTTTTAAGCAAGTAAGATAATTATTAATACAAACAAACATATATACATGGGATCAAGTGATGATGATGATGTTGTTGTTGTGTCATTCGTAAACAATGAATCGTATTCTGAAAATAATCCAGCCATTTATTATATCTAGATATAATAAATGGCCACACCTATAGCAACCAAAATAAAAGAAGCAGCTGAGGCTGCTGCGAATGAATTACAAGCTCAGTATAGATTTTTACCTACAGATGATAATATTCACAAACTCGTTGGGGCAATAATGAGTCTATTATATAATCAGCTTGATAATACACAACCATATCAAACTGCTATAAATGACGTTGCATCTCAATTTACACCCTCATTACCAACTATGAATATAAATACACAGAGAGACATTGATAATATATTTTCTAATACTGTTTCGACAGATCCACTTGTCAACTACATTCGATGTTACTTTTCACATTTCGCGGCTAGATCATATGAATATTTATCAGCCAATATACCTTCGGGTTTACCAAATTTCATCGCCGAAGATATAAACCTATCAAACCCATTACCTTCATATTTCGATACATTTCCGAGCAATATAACTTCTGATGTACTAAAAACTGATTTTGTTCTATTGCTTTATACAGATCAAATGTATCCTGGAACTTTTGATGACAGTGGTAATTGGACACCATCACAACAACAAGAAAATGCTCGACAAAAAGCAATTCATGATTTTGGAATTCAATTGGATGATTCAGGTCATATTTTAGAAGATAAAGCAAATGGGGAAATAATCATAAAGTTAATATCTAGTGGTTGGTATTACTTGGTATGGTTTGCAGGGAAAAATTGGTTTTCATCATAATTATAATGTCTCGAAAGGTCTTATCATCTCTGTAACAAATATTGGTAATACAGCAGTCATCTTATTCCACAGATGTATAGCGATTTCTGACATTCCTATAAACTGAATATATTCTAATATGTCATCACCATATGTATGTTCATGCAAATCCCATATGATTCTGATTACTCCCAAAATATTAACATCATATATGTTCACATATGTAACATCAACTATTGCTTTATACTTCTTACCTGTTAATCTTATATGTTCTATATCATCTTCAATCTGATGATATTTAATTGGCTGTGATTGTATATATTTCTCGACATCTATTGTTATCAAATCATATGAGATTACTAACCAACTCATCTCAGGTCCTTATCAGGATCATATCTATTAATATACCATTCTTTCGGCGCCTTTTTCTTTGTCACCAAAACAAACTTGTATACTCGTGCAACTGCCCATTGGGATGCAGTGGCGCCAACTCTGCTCCCTCCAGTTTTCCACGCCTTCAAGCCCCTATTATAGACCGTATTAAGCGTCGAATGACTTATCCCCGTTCGCCGAGAAATAGCAATCTTGTTGAATTTCAATTCTGGATATGTCTGATGGAACAGCAGAGTCCATTTTGATTTCTTCTTTGTACCCAGTACATCAGTCTTTCCTAATTTGAGTTTTGAATATGGAAGTATTCTGCGTTTCAGCAGCTCCTTTTCTCTCACCAACTTTTGTTTGGAAGTAAGACCAGTGAAATAACGCTCTGGCCATTTCTGAGTGACAACTATATGTCGTGGATGTCTCACCATTCTATTTTATTTAGATATAATAAATGACACTCAGCGTACCTGCAAAAGTTGGTCTCGTGCTTCTTGTGGTGTGCCTTTTACTGCGTCTGAGCACCCGAGATACAATCATCATACTAACTACTCATTATATATCGCATCAATTCATTTCCAGTTGAGAATATTCTATGGTTAAGAGATGCCGTACAAGTACAACTGATACTGATAGATGACAAAGGTTATGCTGTAGTATGCTATACCTATAGGATCTATAGATGTTCCATATGAAGTGTTAAATTTAATGTTGAATGTTAGATTATCGGGATTTTCAAGAGGTGGAAGTTCTGTAGGTATAGGAGTTCCAAGACTATGATTGATTGTGTTTGACTCATACGTGAAATTATCCCCCTGATATAAAAAGTTTTGTGAAAATGCAATATCTGGTGATGTGATGGTATAAGACTTGATTGCATTCTTGTTATTTGAGTGTGAAATCTGAATTGATTCAATCATAATCATTCGTGGTGTCTCAACCGTGTCTAAATTGACAATTGGAACAAGCAATGGATTTGGTATACTTCCAACAATTGGTGTTCCTGTTATAATCTTGCGAATAATAGTCCCTACACCGCATGTTTTCTGACCAAGCAAGAGTGGCCAACTCATAGCCCCTGTTATGAGCTTAAAGTTGTACGATGTATTAGGTTGAAGACCGGTAAATACATAAAATGAACCACTTGTAGAATTAGTACCAACCACACGACCAGAATCAGTATTAGTACACATGATACTATATGATTCTGATGGTTTGAAATCAGGCCATTCGATTCCTAACGATGTGGATGTTATTACAAATGGTTTTCCTACGACTGTATTGAAATCTAGACCCCATGGGGCCATTAGCTGTGTATTATCAAAGGTTGGTGGGGTTGTTGTAGGAACAATTTTATATGTTGTTCCATAATATACTGGGCTTACATATATGTACATATATGTGAGACGACCATTGGGTTGCATCATCGGTGGAAAACTAATGGCGTCTGAGAAGTGTCCACCATTCACTGATATTTGGATTCCATATACTTGATGGACAATCAGTGTTACAGTATCACCATCATTCCAATTTATGTCTAGGATTCCTGCTGCAACATCTCCTACATATGTATGACCATTACTTGTAATTGATGATGTATCTCGATTGCGAGGTACGGATGAAGAAACGTTAGGCTCTGCTTGTGGATAAGACTGTGTATAAGAACCAACAATACCAATACAATCACCTGTTGTATTACCATTTACCATGAAACTCACCATAACTACTTGATTCTGGTACACATTTCTGTTTAGTCTTTGAAATCCATGTGATCCTCCATTTGCCATGACAATCACATCTTGATTTGTATCATCTTGGTTGATCGTGTATCCATTTGCATTAGATGTTAATGTATTTGTTGTATCAGCAGCATTAAAGAGTGTATATATTGTCGACCCGGAATCAATGGGTCCATAAATGTTAACAGAAGCTGGAGTTAATGCGCTCACATTTGGAAACACCATCTGGGAAAAGGTTATGATGTTATCAGGGCCAGTTGATGGATAATTGGAAGTATATACTGTTCCATTAAGAAGTATATTCATAACGCCTGCAGGTACCGTATTCCGGTATGATAATATAAGCATTGGAGAAACTCCATCATCATTTACGAACAGAGCATTACTTGGTATTGTAAATTCAGGGGGTTGAATGAATGTGAATTGTACAGTCTCTTCACCGATAATGACATAATTACTTGATACTCTATACATATTAATACTTTGTTTATACAAACTAAATACACCATTTGGATATTCAACCGTCAACAGATTGAAATTATTGGGGAAGCTAGCATCAAAGTTGGTAATATCAAATTGGTAGTTGCGTTCACCGATTAAACTAGCAGTATATGTAGTACCATAGGACCAAGTAGTTGTAGCCATATACTATGAGCCAGGATTTAAAAATTCAATTGCTCTGATTGGCTTCTCAGAGTTATGGACTATAGCATCAGCGTGAGCATATGTTGCTATACCTGAAAGATAATCGACTTTTGCTGCTGTGAGCTTACCATAAAGACCTTCAACCTTTAGATGGCAAAAAAAGTGAGGGAGCTTCTTGGTTATAGACTCGTAATATGGGCAATTGAAAAAGAGAGAGTTCATAATCAAACACGGCTCATCTATATCTAGCTGCTGAACTGTTCCTGTATCTATAAGTACAAAGTCGCCTGTGATAACCTTTCCTTCTTTTTCAATTTGGGACACGTGACGCCATTTGATTTTGTAAAGGTCAAGAAACTCTATAATTTTCATTAAACTAGTACAACATATTATCATCCGGAACTGGATGCACATACTCGGATAGTGCCCGAATAGACTTGTCGAGCATATCTATAAAGCTTGTGCAGTCCGCTTGGTTACAGCAATACACCAAATCCCTATCCAGCCTCGCCTTGTCAAACCCATCCAGCTTCAGAATCTCATCAATCAGAACCTGAAGCTCGAAGCACATATCCTTTGTGATACCATCCATCATCGCCTTTTCGTCAAGGGCAAACAGGTGACCAAGAAGATCGTTGCCGTTCATAATGCTCCCTATGTGTAGTCAGGGCACTTGAGGTCCTTTGAACACCCTTTTCACTCCTCATCCTTGGGAGTAAAGTGATCATATGAAAGCTTCAGGGCCTGAGCCTTGGCAGACTTGGCCGAGACAGACACCCCCTCCATCTCCATTAGAGACTCGTAAATCCCCTTGTACTCATTCGTCTTTTCGAGAAGTGCATTGATATTCTTACGGAGATCCTTAGCCTCATTCTTCTTCTCAATCTCTTCAATGATTAGATCGGTAATATCAGACATTTATTAATACAGGCTTGTATTTATTTAAGTACGATTACAGCGTACTCAGGAGTAATCCGAGGGGTCACACACTGATATCGATGTGTAATCTTTGACATTAGATCATTCACATACTCCCTAATTTGGTGAAACTCTTGGGATATCTCATCCTCATCCTTTGATGCTACTATTCGCTGCATAATCTCAGCGGAGACAATCTGATATGTATTGAGTACATTAGCAATTGCTAGACGCTTCTCATTATCCTTTTCGCGAGCTTGTATCTTTTGTTTGAATACGTCTGCACTCATCTCTTTCATCATATATCTGATTCTGAGGTCCTGATTATCTGTCCAGCGAGGGACATAATTAGGCATCATGACGAGTGCAATGTGATGATGCCACCGAATAATATTTCCGTAAAACTCACGATTCCGTCTTACGACGTTCCTCAGTTGTGTCACATCAGGCATTCCACCACACGGAATGTCTCCAATCTCCCTTTGGATACGTCCTGCGTTTCTTTGGTACTCGTAATAGTGGGGATTATGAATCCGGCCAACTTCAATCTGACCAGTACGCCAACTGAATGCTGTGGAACACTGAGTGCACCACATCTGATCACACCCCTCAATCTTGAATATAAGTGCGGCACACTTTGGACAAGTTTTGGTGTCTCGGGCAAGGAGACGAGCAGTCTCGAGGCTATTTAGATCGCAAACGTGATCATCCTCTTTGGGGTTGTGACAATCTGGACAGGTACGCTTATCACACACTCCACACTTCCACGCAGTGGAGAGAAATCCTGCGCAATCATTCTGAGTACAGGCTCGGACAAACTTGCGAGCCTCCTTCTTTACATCAATTGTAGTAAAGTTTAGAGCTGCAATCTGAGCAGTGTATAAATTTTTCGTGTTCAACAACATATGAGTCGGCTTATAGTTTTCATAAGCCCTCTGTAATCTGACCATCATACACTCAATCATAGACTCGGATCCAATCTCATCTGCAATAACCTGCAGAGGTATAAGAAGATCTTGGCCGTATTTGTGTTGAGCTTGTATACACTGATGGTCAATCAGTCCAATCTGCTCATTCAGGCGCTTTATTGTCATCGCCTTTTCTACAAATGGCTGAGTTGCTGGCATCATACCACGTTCACGCTCAAAGAGAACATCCTCGCGCCTCTTTTTGAATGTGATACGGACAAATTTTTTACTGAGACCACAAGTCTCCAGCATATCTCGGTTCCAAGCAGCTCTGCAACTCATGCAGTGCGGATTCTCGGTAATCATACATAAATATCTTTCGACACACTCCGAACAAACCACAATTACGCAAGCTGGACATGTTACTTTGGAATGATTTGATTTATTAAAATTTTCTGTACATATCGAACAACTCATCTTAATATATGAGCATCTATTCTTTCTAAATATCATATTGCCTCTTTTCTAGCATAGCCTCACGGATCATATCATCGATGCGACACTGATCTTCATACTCACTCTCTATAAACTCTGCACGAGTCCAAGCATCCTTGCACTCTTTAGTATGCTCATAATCCAGACACACAAGCTTTGCATGTCTCTTGGCCTCCTTCACCTGCCTGGGATAGATACGAGGGCGATGCATAGGCTTCATACACATAGTCACAAACATTGTGATTATAATGTTGCAAAACTTTATGTGGTACATAGTGCTTGTTGTTCTCTTTGTACTATTTTTAGTAACTCGATCAACATATACATCACATGTGACATGTCTCAGTGCAGATGAGACAAACCAGTACTTGGCAAAAGATCCAGATGGGTTTGTTGGTTCACTTAATCAGTGGGACTTGTTTGCTCGAAAAGTTTCTAGTCCACAAGAATATCTTGATAAGATTTCAAAATCAGGAATCACATGTGATATCACATATGATATGACATCTCGTGTTGACAATTATTTCAGATCCAAAGGTGACAGTAAGATAGCTGATATGCCATGGACTATAGCAATGACTGACGGGACGTATGAGCAAGGATATCCTCACACACGACAAAATATCATCTTCCTAAGCAGAAACGAAATTGATTTTGAGACTATGGTTCATGAAAAACTGCACGTCTATCAGAGGTATAACCCCCCAGACTTGGCTCAGATGGGGTTCAAGTATCTGAGACCTAGACAGGGTGAGTATCGTCTGAGATCAAACCCAGACATTTCAGATGGGAAAATATGGGAGGGATTTGGCAAGGCTATGGTTGCACACTACCTAACGGACAGACCTATGGGACTCTCGGACGTGGACACAGAACCTCAGTTTGAACATCCATATGAATGGATTTCTTATAATTACACAACAACACAGTGAGTGGGGCGCCACTGAACCCAAGTCTCCTTGGGTGGCTCGTCATCCCACACCTCCTTCGGCTTCTTCCCAGCACAAATACCCTCTTCGCAAATCATATATTCGATATCCTCCGGATAATATCCTAGCTCCTTCATAGCATTGAAGGTATTCTCAATTTCCTTCATATCATCCATCAGAACGTGGCTGTAAAACTCCATCATATCCTCATCTTCGAAAAAGTCCTCGATGATCTCTTCGAAGATGAAGCTGAGAGTTTCGCAGTACTTGGCCTCAAGGCTTTCATTGTACCACTTTTGCTTCATCTCCCGGCACCCTCGGAAGTACATCGGCTTCCGGCACATGGGGCATCCGTCGTTGCAGCCTTTGAGGCTCCAGTTTTTGATGCACCCCCGGCACATGTGGTGCCCGCAGATGAGCTTGGTGCAGCTGCAGTCCTCGAGGCAGACAGGGCACTCCATATTCTCACGTGCTTTGAGCTGTACACAGAGTCTTTCTTCTTGGCGGAATCCCTCTTGGATTGCCTGTCGTTGTTCATATACCCCTCTCCCCGGGAAAGCCTGGGGCTCCAAAGGGCACCCTTTTTTTCACAAACCATAGTAGATGGTGTTCATTATACTAGTCGTTATAATCATAGTATTGTTTAGCATTAGAAAGTACAGGACAATCGAAGTTCCACCAATCAAGAATCTATGTCCAAAGCCTCCGATGGGATGGAACTCCTGGACGTGTTTCGGAACTGAAGTCAACGAAGTGCTCATAAAGATGACTGTAGATGCCCTAAAGGCAAAGGGTCTGACTGATTATGAATATGTAGTTGTAGATGATGGTTGGATGGATTCAACGAGAGGACCTGATGGGGCTCTGAGGTGGTGTCCTAAAAAGTTTCCATCTGGAATGAAGGCTCTTGGGAAGTATATTCATGACAATGGATTCAAGTTTGGAATTTACACATCTGTTGGAAGATTTACTTGCGAAGGATATCCAGGTTCATATGATCATGAGGAACAAGATGCAGCTACATTTGCATCGTGGGATGTTGATTATGTGAAACTTGATTGGTGTACATACAAGTGGCTCTGGTGGCCATTCTGGAATTACAGGTATAGATATCAGCTCATGTCGAAGGCGATAACAAATAACGGACGAGACATGGTGATTGCAATGTGTAACTGGGGGTTTGGTGGATCTGTAAGTTGGGGAAAGGACCTTGCTCATACGACTCGTATAACATACGATGTTGGTGCAAACGAGGGGTCAATCATGAGGATACTGGCCAAGGGTAAAGCTCAATACAAATGGAACAAACCAAACGGGTGGAATGATCTTGATTCTTTGGAGATTGGAAACGGAATCCCAATCAAACTTGGCAAGGAACAATTCTATTGGTGGAGAAAGCTCAGAAGCCCCCTGTTCATCGGAGCTGACGTAACAACACTCACCGATGAAGAAGTTGCCGTATTAAAGTCGGGGAGTACAGTAGATGTTGACAGTGGTATCGCCTAAGACATATGGAGGAGGACGTTCATTATACACAATACACAGCACATCTAATACAATATACGCTACAAAGCCTGAAAACCCCCGACTCAAGATTTCAGTTATGAGTTTCAAGTTTGAAACTGATGCAAAGAAGATTGCACAGATGTTAGAAGCTTACAAGCTAAAGACGACTGGGTGGCCAGAACTAGACCCAGAAGATACAATCTATCTCCCTGAATCAGACAAGGACCTAACTGAACTAGCTATCGTATCTTGGGACTTGGACAATCTATCTAAATATTGTGCACAAAATGTACTAGATTTAGTTACAGTCAACTCTATAAGGTCCAATAGAGGAAGTCTTAACATTATGGGAACCACCTATGCATTTGATGCCGATGTCGACTTTTACCGGAAATTGTTCGAGTCCAAGCTCCAGCCGTGAAGAACCCTGTCTTCAATACGACGCTCGAGCTTGGGCGTCTCCTCCTCCTGAATAACCACAAACCTCTTCTGCTCCGTTAGCTCCATTATATCCTGCGCAGCATCACTTGAATACCTGAATTCATATGGAATATAACGAATTCCAAGCATACAAGTACTCGACTTGAAAAAGATATTGCACGACAAGTCACACGTCTCATCCTGTAGCCACTCCTTGAATGATTTGACAATCACAAGATCGATCCGAATAGAATCCACAGACAGCTTAACCAGACGCACAACCGAGTTGGTTTCGTACGTGTTGTTAAACTCGGAATCCTTGTGAACCCTGGCTCCAAGAGCCCTGATCAATAGATCAACATCCTCCGTCTCAGGGATGGCTATGTCAATATCGTTGAAATGATCCGACTTACAAATCAATACATCCCTGACATAGCCACCGTAGACCCACCCACCGAACGAGAGTGCAAGCTTTACGATTTGCTTATCCATTTTACCTAATCTATATAGACAGCCCTGGGTACCTCTAAGTCACACATTTCAGGGTATCCATGCAGTCTTGCTGAGAACAGCCTTGGCATACTTCATTCCGAGCATACAGTGAATCTGAGGCCAGCTAAGCATGGTTGAATCATCTAGAAAAGCACCCATAGGATTCTTATTAGCCTCAGTCACAAAGTTGTACGAATTCATATCCTCAGCAACAACAATCATCCTCTGAAACCACTTGACATCTTCGGGTTCACTGGGATCAAACTTTTGAATAAACACATCCATTTGTTATGGAGAACCATTAATCTTTAACCGCAATATGGACACTTATATCCCTCAGGCTTTTTCTGATGGTATTTAGTCTTTTTGTATCCTGCAGTCTGGTTTTGCCAAAGGAGAAAGGCAACAATTGCAATGACAATGATAAGCTTCTGATCCATTTACTCTTCATCAAGAGAATAATCTGATTCGACAACTGATTCTTCATCGAAGAATGATTCCTCCGACTCTGAGGGGACATAATCTGAATCAGAATCCTCCTTTACAAATCCACCTGGTACAACCCTGAAACCAGCCTCTGTCTCGTCATCGAAACCTAGATATTCTGTTATAGAATCATCCTGAACGATATAATCCTGATCTTCATACTGGTAAACTACACACCCATGATCGAGTTCATTTGTTGCACTCAGATATTTGATGCTCATGTCGGGTCCATTCTCTTCGATAATCTTTGCTAGCAAAGATGTCATTTTACCAGATGGAAGCTCAGTCCAAACTTTGACAAGCATTATTCTGTATAGTAGTAAAAAACTTTAATACATTTATGCGCGCCGTTTAGCTTCAGGTTCATTTATATTCTTTCGGAGCGAAGAGTTATTTCTTCGTCTCTTTAACATTCTGGAAGAAATGAGGTTTTGCAGTTGAAGTTTGTACTCGTGAGTTCCCGGAGGAAATAGATACACATTAGTGACTCCCTGATAAGCTTCCATCTGCGAACCAGTTGCTCGACATGAGACAACGAATGTCACTCCCGTCCTATTATAATTAGAGAGCTTAACTGTATGGCCGTTTCCTTCACCTGGTCTCAGTTTGAGTTCCTCTCGCCATACAAGGGGAAGCTTGTGCCAACCCATTCCTGGCCATCCTGGGTCGTGCATTTTCATTTCTAAATTTGGACACTCATCACCTGGTCCATATGTTCTATGCTCAAGATCGGTAAGAACTGGTGGAACATTCCTCAGTGTTCCTTTGATGAGAGATTCTATCAGGCTTTGATTAGTAAAAATATCCTTGAATTTTGGATCAATGACATTCTGTGGTAAATATCTACTTGTTCGACTAACAAATATGATATACTGACCAGGTTTAATAGTTGTTAGTTCATGTGTGTGACCATATGTGCCATGAGCTAATATCATCGAGAACTCCGCCTGTCGACGCAATGCATTTCGTTTAGTCTCTGCCATTTATATTATATCAACATAATATAAATGAAGAACAAACAGGTTTGGGTTATTTTGTTGTTGATAGTCCTTTTTCTATATCTTAAACCATCAGCATATGCGGCAGCTCCTCCTCCAGCACCCATAAAATATAAAGTTATTCAGGGGGGTAAACTTCCAGAACTAGCTCCAGTACCAAAGTCGAACAAATTACTTACAAATTATAAAAACACCATGGAAAAGTATATAGACGCTTTAGAGAAGAGTTATGTTACAACAGCTCAGGGGGTCGAAGATCTAAAAATGACTTTTTCTCCTTATCAACGGTACGATTCATTGGTTCGAAATTTTATAGCACACCATAATGCGTATTTTAAAGCTACACCTACTACCGATGTATGTTCATGGGTTCTTTCAGTATTGAACATACAACAAAATCCTTTTTATATGATCAAGAATCTCAATGATCCAGGTATGAAACCACTTATACCATTCCTAGGAAATGATTCTTTAACGGTTCTCTCTAATAACATCGAATCAAGTTTTGGAAGCAGTTGTTAAATATTATCTCGATATATAACAAATGAAGAAAAACCAGGGTTTGATTATTTTGTTGTTGATAGTTCTTTTTCTATATCTTAAACCATCTACATATGCATCTCCTCCTCCAG
>Ga0208620_1000157_pt1 | contig 11551 bp, 21 predicted proteins | sample CryBogCBH24Jun08_FD_184593 | JGI IMG/M metagenome (GOLD analysis project Ga0208620, IMG submission 184593) | Freshwater microbial communities from Crystal Bog, Wisconsin, USA - CBH24Jun08 (SPAdes) | ecosystem: Environmental > Aquatic > Freshwater > Lake | place: Crystal Bog, Wisconsin, USA... | reverse complement strand
GACCCGGTTTTGTCCCGTTACTATGGGGCCGAGTATACCGCAAAAAATAAATGTGGGGCAAGAATTTGGTAGCTGCTACACGCTAAGTGGAAAGCCAAAAAAACCCTAGCTTGCTACATCCTTCTGTGTTGGCTTAACTGCCCCTGTATATATTACTTGGTTTTTAGCATTTTAATTGTATCAATCGCAACGTCTAACCAAAAATGGTAGGCATCTTTTACATACTTCTCAGCTTGCTGATAACTTTTATCTAAATCAAATGATTTGAAATCAAACATAGTTTTCTCCTTAGTTAATTGCTGCATTGCAGCATAAAAGAATATTACCACAAAAATACTATGGGGGGTGGAGTCCCAAAATTAATTAACGGGGGTATGTTTTATATATTAGGGTAAACACGTAGTACACAAGAAAACGATAGGGGGAGGGGTGTGGTATTTACACACTGTTTTAAAAACACGTGATCTATTGTGCACATCATTGTGTATATGTGGTGTATGGGACTCCTACTATGTATCTTGGGGGTGCCACCCCAGTGGGTCTGGTGCTATCTAGGTTTTTTCTGCTGTCAAAACAGAATACAAATCACTACATCATATCCACGAAGTGAGAAAAAATTTTTTAAAAAAGCCGATATTGTTTTCGTTATTGCGTAGGATATTCCTGTATATTTCCTACCATTTCCCGCTAGTTATGCTATACTTTAATCATGGTGGAGATGACACTATTCACCTAATCCAATAACCTGTGTCGTGGAGATATATTATGGCTACTAAGCCTACTCAAGTATCACAAGAAGTTGTTGTTCAAGTTGTAGAAGCTCCGAAGGCTGAGTATGTTTTACAAATCAGCGAATCGCAACAATTAGACAAGGTTGTCGAATTGTTTAGTGATGGTGAAGCTACCATTGCTGAAGGTGATGATGGCTTGCAAAAGTCTGCGTTGATACTCGGCAAGGTTCTGTTGCCTGATCCTCAAGTGCCTTGCACTTATGCCAAGTGGAATGTGGTTCGCCAAACTTGGTTGCGTAAGTATATGGCTTTCAATAGTCATGCGAGTGAGGAGTCGGCTCAGAAGGCTTGGGAGCGTCAAGTAAGACGGGTTCAGAAAGAAATGCCTGATGTTGTTAAGCCTAAAGCTCCCACTACTTCAGCAGTCAAGATGAGTGAGAAGCGTAAAGCTGAGCAAGAAATGCTAAGCCGATTAGATGATGACCAGCTGGTCGATATGCTTGTGGCTTACAAGAATCAGGATAACTTCACCAAAGCTAAGGTTGTGCAAGCCGAGATGAAGCGTAGAAATGCCGATACAGACAAGGTTATCAAAAATGAGCTAAATGAATTACGGGCTCTGATTGTTAAACAAGTCAAATCGGCTACTGACCTTGACCTGTTGCGTGAAGTATCGGCTATGTTGCCTAAAGTTCCCGATGCTCCTGCAAAAATCTAACCAAAGGGCGAAAGCCCTTTTTTACCTAACCCCACTTCGGTGGGGTTTTTTTGTTTCTTCACCCTTCTTATTCCCTATCTCAATAGGGAACGGTCATTTGTAGCAACGCACTAGCCCTTTTTGCGTAAGGGAATTCCCTAACAATTCGACAACGCAGTCGTAATGTTAACAATGATAATCCTAATGTTAATCGTAAGTCCTTGATTTTACAGTAATGATTGGAATGTTAAAATGTTAATGACCTCCAATTACTATTTTTAAATTTTTGCAAGACGAAGACCCCCTTCGCATAGTGCAGGACTACCACTTCGTTTTCCCCTAGTTATACTTTTAATGTTTTATTATCTTTATAACATTATACATAAATACATATTGTTAATCTTATAAATCAAAGACTTAGAAATGTTAATCCCTCATTAACATTCAATAACATTCCTTATCATTACTAGGGTAAACCCGCACTCCAACGCATTAACATTACCAGACCTAACATTTGCCCCCAAAAGGTAACATCAACTTGACTTTGTAAGGTTTTTGGTGTATAATGGACGAAGTCCATTAGGAATTATTTTTGATGGGTAATTGTGTTCATTCGTAGCAGTTTATGTATTTTTACCAACCGAACATTCCGACAGTCATGTCGATATGTTCAAACAACGAGGAGAAGCAAATGGCAGTCAATCATGACAAAATCTTCACGCATCTGTTATGCACAGTTTGCAATCAACCAAGAGTCACGCAGGGTCGCTATGACCATCAGAAACGACTTCGCTTGCGTATTACTTGTCACGCCTGTGGCGATATGCTCGCACGGGTCGAGTCCCTTAAAAAACAAAGCCGAGTAATACCCATCAACAAATCAACCCCGACCTATATCCACAGTCGGGAAACCCTTTGCCAACTCAACCCCAAGAGGACAACATGACCACACACGCAACCAAAGCATCACGCAGTCGCCTAAGCCTGATTCGGGAAGCCGAAGAGCAGTCAATCCACAAGCTTATCAAAACAATGCCGACCATCAAGGAAAAGCGGGAATTGGTGGGAAAAAGTAATCCGTTCTTTTATATCTTCGGCTTGCACTTGGACTGGCGTAACCCATACGAGGAGAAGCCCGATGGACAAGAATAGTTTGATGGATATAGCCGTCTCCCGCAGTTGGATATGGATGCAGGAGTATGACCCGCACACAGGGCAAGTTGGTGTAAAGCAAAGTCCTTTCATTAACGAACAACGCCATGCTTTTATTGATGGGTTTATGGAAGGCTTCAAAGCTAGATTTTTTGAACAAACCGACAAAGGAGTCGAATAGTTATGGACGCATTATTTGAAGGCTTGAATGGTTGGGTTTTAGGTGCATTGTTTGCAGGCTTGATAGCGATAGGTCTGTATTCAATCTGTTCTTTTATCGCTGATTTATTAAACCTTTGGGAAGGAGATCAAGAGTAATGGGGTATATGAAAAAAATGTGGGCAGAGATGTTGCTTGAACCCCCACAGCAACCCCCGATTGTCGAAGTTATCTATGCACAAGCAATAGATGAGGCTATCGACATCCTGGAAACAACGCAACAACGAGGTATTTACACCGACCATAAGCTTGCTCTCGCTTGGCAGGCTATGCGTATTCTTAAACAAGCGAAGGAGAAAGCAAATGACATATCCGAGTAAAGAGTTAGTTAAAAACATCAGTCCTGTGCCACGCACACTAAGCCAAGCTAATCGTGACGCTGAGTATGCCTGTGCGGTTATCAGTTTTAAGACTGATGCCAAGTTGTTCGCAGGATTTTTAATCGAGGCATTGATAGGGTTCATGGTAACGCTAGCCATTATCTCGCCTTTCGCAGTTGGTTTTTGGTTATGGGTAAACAGATAAGGAGAATCGCATGAAACCCCAAGCGTATGAAGCATTACAAAAAGCAAAGGCATTGTTCCGTCACCCTGCCGAGGTGGACGATATACCTGCTGATGCAAAACCAGTCGAGCCTATTCGCAAACCACGAGTAGTCTTATTGCCCCCCAACGCACCGAAGTTTGATGCGAAAACCATTGAAGAGGAACACAAGAAGATGGAAAAGCAAAAGCGAGACCTAAGCCAAGCCGTGGCTAAGCAGAAACAAACCGACAAGTATGTCGAAATGTCCGTGGTCGAAGCAGTCCAAACCTGCCTATCTAAAGGTATCAAAAGACCCGCAGATATTGTCAAAGAAACAGGCAAGAATGTGAACCAAGTTTACACCGCCTTGTGGAAGATCAAGCAACGTAAGAAGAAGACTAGAGCCGAGGCGAAAGAAGCGAAAAAGCAAATGCCAACGCCCAAGCAACAGGCAGATGAGTGGAATAAATTGGCTAGAAAACTACCAACAATAGAAGAAGTATGGGATAGAGAGCCAACCCCATTCGAGGAAGCACACATGGTCGTGATGAGAAACCGTGCCGACTATGAGTCGATTATCGAGAACCTCAACCAACGCATCAGCGAGTTGCTACTTGAGAAGCAAGAGCTTAACACCATCATCAAATACTTGGAGAAAAAGAATGGATAAAGATGTATTGGTAGCAAAGCTAGATCAAATCATAGAGGGGTGCAGAGGTGTGAAGGAAGACCCTGATATGCACGATCATGCCAAAGAACTAGCCACGCTAGTAATCCAAGACTGTTTAGAAATTTTGAAAGGAGTTGAGTATGTATAAACATCAAGGCTATAACTATGTTGGTATTCCTGCATTTACGGACTACGCACATATCAAGTCGCACTTTGAATCCATCGCACCTATTCGTGGTAGGGCTGTTGAGTGCCGTCCGCTTGGTCGTAGACGCTACCATTGGTATGAGATACGAGAGAAACAGGTAGCCACAGATCTCTCTCCTGAAAACCCGCTAGGCACATTTGGTAAGTCATACTCGTGTGCGTTGGGCAATACCAATGTGGTCGAGTGGTATCCGAACGAGGACATCTATCTGCGTAATACAGGGTGGGGTGGACCGACTGTCATGGGTATGCTTACCTATTCTTTGCAAGCACATGGCTCGATCAGGTCTGCTAGTGGCAAGTGGTATTTCGTCAATACGGCAGGCGATGAGTTTGCTTTCCCGACACGCAAAGGCGAAGAACTACTTATCCGCAAAGCCGACGATGGAGTGTATCGCCCTGTCAATATCAAACAGGAATACAAACTCAAAGTTAAGCGGAAAGAGTTGGGTCAAATCGCTAAGGTCTACAAAGACTTTGTCGAATACACACGCAATATGTTCGCAATAGATGACAAGATAACTTCATCGTTCGAGTTGTCTGCGTTCTCAGATCTTGGCTTTGAGTCTAGCCACCTTACAGGTAATGGGTATTGGGCTAGTAATGCAGGTCAGAATCGTAGTGTCCTGTTGCAAAAGGTAATACAAGCACAGGTTAGCAACGACTTAGAACTTATGTATAAGTTGGGACAGTATTGTGGCTATGCGTTTGGTAGTTATAGCTATCGTTCCAACGGATACTCTTGCACACCGCAAGCGTTCGAGAGGGGCTTCAAAGAAGTATTGAAGTATGTGTATCACAACGAGGTGTTTGAAGTAGTAGCACAACCGCAAGGCATAGCTTTCTATGATCGCAACGCTAAGTATTGTGAGTAGTAAAACAAACCGACAATCATGTCGAGATGTTAATTAACTTAAATCAGAAGAGGAAACGAAATGTCAGAAGTATTATTAAACCGTTCAGTAACACTTAAAGAAGCAGAAGATACCATCCTTGCGATGGGTGGAGATGGCACAGCACACCTTATGGGAGAACCAGGTGTTGGTAAGACATCGATGTTCAAGAACATTGTGGAACGCACAGGGTTCAAGGGTATCTATATTGATGTGCCCAATGTCGAACTCGGTGAGCTAGGTATTCCGATTCCCAATCACGAAACCAAAACTACTACTCTGTATCCCAATTCTCAATGGGGCTTTCATACAGGTGAGCCATTGGTTATCTTTGCCGACGAGTTTACTAAAGGTCATCAAGCGGTTAAGAATATGTTGCACCCAATGCTCAACAACCCACGGCAGATTATGGGTATCCCATTACACAAGGATACGATAGTCGTAACGGCAGGTAATTACACAACCGATGGTGTTGGCGACAATATGATGGCTCACTCTCGCAATCGTATTACTGTGATGAATGTCAAGAAACCAAGTGCTGGTTTTAATCCTGATGGTTCAGTTGATGCTGATTCATGGGGTGAGTGGGCGTTGCGTAATGACATCGCACCTGAGGTTCTTGCATGGGTCAAGGAAACACCGCAAGCATTGGCATCGTATCTTGATGCTGGTCAAGCGGGCAACAAGTATATCTTCAACCCGAAGGAAGTGCAGAAGTCTTTTGTCAGCCCTCGTTCTCTGGAGAGAGCCTCAAATATTCTCAAGAAGCGGGCGATGATAACGGAGAACGCAACCATCTGTGCATTGGAAGGAACGATTGGTGCACCAGCAGCACGTGATCTTATGGCATATGTAGCTGTGGCAGATAGTCTTCCAACATGGGAGGAAATTTGCAAAGACCCTAACAACGCAAAAGTCCCGACATCACCTGCGGCTTTGTGTCTGCTAGCTTTCTCTGCGGTGCAGAAGATTGATCGCCAGTCCATAACTAAATTCTTCGAATACCTAAAGAGAACCCCTAAGGAACTTCAAAGCGTATTTTGCTTGTCAGGTATGAAAGATGACGAGAAGAAGAAGTTGTTTTTTACCAGCCAATCGTTCGTTGATTGGATGCGTGTTAATCAGTATTTATTCTAAGGAGTCCGTAATGGATAGAAAAGAAACTAAAGCATTACTAAAGAAAGCCAACGAGATAAAGAACAAACTCGGTGATGTGTTATGCGAAGCCGACATTGAAGTTGGCTTGGTATTGACTGTGCTTACTGCGATGACCATCGACTGTGCATTAAAGCAAGCCGAGATACCACCGCATGAGCTAATCCGTATGTTGGCACAATCCGTGTGCAAGGCACAAGAAGTAATTGAAGAAGAAAACGAAGAGGAGGAAGATGATGAGCAGACTATCAGCAGAACAACGCATTGAACGCACTCATGTGCAGTTGATGAAACACCCAAACTTCTGTTTGTTCTCAGGCTTATTCATGATAGGCAAGGTAGAGGTGCGTGATGAGACCGAGAGTGGCACGGCTCAGACCAACGGACTAGATGTTATCTACGACCGAGCCTTCATTGATAGACTGAACGACAAGCAGGTGGCTTTCCTTATCTTGCATGAGAATATGCACAAGGCATACCGACATCTTATCGTATGGCATAAGCTATACAAGGATAATGCACACCTTGCGAATGTGGCTTGCGACTATGTTATCAATCTGCAAATTCAAGACTACGACCGACAAGGTCAGGTCACCGAGATGCCGACTGATGCCGAGGGTAATGTGCTTGGTTGCATAGACGAGAAGTATCGTGACATGGACGCACATCAAGTCTACAACGATCTAGTCAAGAAGTATGGGAAAGACTATGGCAAAAGGAAGGTGTTTGTTATAGGGAACGGTCCCGCTTCTTCCGAAGGCGATGGGTCTGGTCAAGGCGAACAATCCGACAATGGTGTCGATAAGTTACCTGATGGCTTTGACTCACATGATTGGGAAGGGGCACAAGAAGCTAGTGCAGAAGAACAAGAGCAACACGCAAAAGAAATCGAGTCTGCGTTGCGTCAAGGTTCTATCCTCGTTGGCAAGATGGGTGGTAATGTCCAGCGTTGCATTAGTGAGATGCTTATTCCTAAGATTGATTGGAAGGAAGCGTTGCGTGAGTTCGTCAAGTCAGCCACACAAGGCAAGGATAAGACGACATGGCGTAGACTGCACAAGCGGTATATAGCATCAGACATTATCCTGCCGAGCAGTTACTCCGAGAATGTGGGCAACATCATCATCGGGATAGACACATCAGGCTCTATTGGAACTGAGGAACTAACTCAATTCTTATCTGAGGTGAAGTCTATCTGCGAAGAGGTTAGCCCCGAAGCTATCGACCTACTCTATTGGGATACTCATGTGGCATCACGAGAAACATATCTTAATAGCCAGCTTGCCAGCCTAACCGAAGAAACCAAGCCTGCGGGTGGGGGCGGGACAGACCCAACTTGCTTGCCTAAGTTTATGAAGAAGCACGACATCAAAGGCGAGTGCTTGCTCATTCTTACTGACGGCTATGTAGGAGATCAACGCCCAAGCGACTATGCAAGTCTAGGTAGTATGCCTGTGCTGTGGTGCGTCAAAGGCAATCGTCATTTCGATACCCCTGTGGGTAAAACAGTTCATGTTGAATAAGGAGAAGCAAATGCAACCGAAGAAAGTAAATGTGTCGATTAACCCCGACACAATGAAGGTGTTGTCCGAGATGCGATTAAAGCTCAGCCAGGAGTTAGGCTTTGTCCCATCGTATTCTCAAGTAATACAGCATTTATTGAAGCAAGCAGAAGTCCCAACCAAACGAATCGACAGCATTGTCGATATGTTAACCAACGAAGGAGATGCAAATGAGTAATGATATTAGTATTGGCTCATCAGCCATGTTAGTAGAGTTGTCCATCAGTTCATGGACTGCACGCAAGCTAGACAAGAAAGTTTCAGCCGAGGTAGATGTGGCGAAGAACACTAAAGTCTCTGCGGTCAATGTCAACAAGAACCTGATGGCAGGCACAGGTGTGCTAGATAAGATCATCAAGTATGCGGCTAGTGCTCGTGCATGGCACGTGGCTCAGACTTTGCCGTGGTCTGACAACGGCTCACGGTTATTGCCTATGTCTAACTTCATGGCTTACAAGGAACAGTTAGCCGTAATGGAGGAGAACTTCAACGCACTAGTCGACAAGTTTGTCGATTCGTATCCTGATCTTGTATCGGCAGCGGCTTTCCAACTCGGTGACCTATTCGACAGAAATGAATACCCTGATGTCAATACACTGAAACAACGCTTCAAGTTCAACTACTCTTTCTTCCCTGTTCCCAACGCAGGAGACTTTAGAGTGGACATCAACGAGGAAGCCAAAGCCGAGATTATTGCTAACTGCAATAAGGCTCATCAGGACAGGCTTGAGAACGCTATGAAAGATGCGTGGAAGCGGTTGCATGATTGCTTAACTCGCATGAGTGACCGACTAACTATTGATGTGGTTAAAGATGACGAAGGGAATCCAAGTCATGAGTTTCGTGTGTTTAGGGATACGCTGATGGAGAACGCAGTAGAGATGGTTGATATGCTCAAGCATCTTAACATCACGAAAGACCCTAACATGGAACAGGCTCGTCAGTCATTGAAGTCAGCGATAGGCAACTATGATGTCGAAGACTTGCGTAGTTCTATGTCAGCACGCAACGCAGTCAAGACTCAGGTCGATGCAATTCTTTCTAAGTTTAACTTTTAGGAGATGTAATGATTACGCAATTAGATACAAGTAACTTAGACGCTAAGTTTAAGAAGTTACCGTTTCGTGGTGACCTAGAATCGTTTGTCGATGAAGTAGCGTTGCTCAAGCCGAAGGCTAAGTTTTTGCTGGACAACGACTGCGTATCGACCGACTATGTGTTAAACGATACTACTCAGAAGTATGACCATGTTCAATGTGTTTATCGAGTCAAAGTCTACGAGGGCGGTGAGCCTATCGGTAGCTTGCAGACATACGAGGAATACAGACAAGGCAAGAAAGTTCAGACTTATGGAGTCGAGTCTTTTCGTATCGTGAAGGAACGTGGCAGAAGCGATACCACTTCTTCTATGCACAAGAAGGTTGCGATTCGTAATGCTAAGAAGTTCTTGGTTGCTCGTGCCAAAGACGAACTAGCCAATCAGATCGGTAACATGGTTAAGGACAGGGTTACAAGCCTTAAAGCTAACTACGAAAATGCAGTAACTTGGTCGGTGAACTCAACTAAGGTTGCGTTTGATTATGCAGTAGCTTCGTATCACGCACGCATAGATGGTTCTGGTAATGTGACTTTAAGTGCAAACAATGCACAGTATACGAACAACATCAAACACGTTGACGATAATGTGACTAAATACTTAGAAGTCAAAGCCTTATCCGATATGATAGAAGCCAAGCATGGGTATGGTGTGCAAGCCTATACCGATGGTAGCTATGCGGTTCTTAGTCTACATACAGGTGAGGTAACTAAGTATCAGCACTTCGAGGACATACCTGCCGACATTGGCGAGAAACTAGGTATGTTCAAGGTCATTGATCAGAACGAGCCGTATGTCCATCTAGGTATAAAAGTCCTTGAGTTCGTGCATTACATCGTTGACGGCAAGACCAAGACTGAGCAATAATTCCCTATCACTTCACGTGATATTTGTAGTGCCGATTGTATATATTGCAGATGTATCTTTCGGCGTCGGTTAAATCCGAGCATCTCCTCTGAGCGTAACGTGAGTGCGTAATCTGCTATCTCACACTAAGCCACCTTCGGGTGGCTTTTTTATTGTCTAAACAAAACGACATGGCTGTCGATATGTTAGGGTAAGTCCTTATAAAAATATTTGCACATCTGGTTTTCTTTGGGTATACTGTGTCAATAATTAAAAGTATTACAAGGAAAACGAATGACGCCAGAAGCAAAGGTAAAAGCTCGTGTAGTCAAACTACTCAAAGAGCATAACATATATTATTTCTTTCCAGCCACGCATGGCTACGGCAGATCGGGCGTGCCCGACATCATCTGTTGTTTTAATTCCCTGTTCATGGGCATAGAGTGCAAGGCAGGCAAGAATAAGCCGACCGCTTTGCAAGAAAAAGAACTAAGCAAGATTCGTTCCGCAGGCGGGCATACGTTCGTTATCAACGAGGACAACGTCCACGAGCTAGCCCTTTATCTACAAGGAGATGACGATGGACGATGCTAATGAGGCGATGACCGTTCCAAAGAAAGAACAAAACGCAGGGGTCGCCCTGTTGCTTGCACGCATGAAAACAAATCCTGAGGAGTTTACTGAACACGGGAAGTGGGGCAGTTTAATCCATTCCCACAAGATGTTTTTAAGCGAAGAAGACTGTAAAGCTCTTGATGCTGGCATAAACGCTTTGATGCAACAACACTTTACTGAGAAGGTATTGGAGGAACTTGTCGACCCAAAGTCCATGAGCCACAACGACTACAACCCTCTGAAAGATATTCGTTTGGGTGGAGCGACCCAAGGGGGGTTTTTAAGAGTCCGTAATACTGGTGCGGTTACAGGAACAGTAACCCTTGAAGCCGCAGAACATATGAAAGCCCATATAGAAGCGTTGCAAGTTAAAAATAGAGACGAACTAATAAATAAAAAGCCGACTACTGTTTTTGGAAAGCTATTTAACTACACATGAGTTGGACTAAGACCTTCGAGCAAGACTTGCACGACAAGTATGATGCACCTGCCAAAGAAGCGGTTGCTAAATATTTGGCTACGCTTGGCTACGAAATCCTACCGAATCCTGACAAATATGGTGTAGACCTGCTTGTGCTTCACAACGGCATCGGCATAGGGGTTATTGAGGTTGAGGTTCGTAGCTGGAGTCCTATCTGCCCATTTCCTACCATTCACGTGCCCTCTAGGAAAACCAAGTTTTTTAATGGTAATTCCCTGTTCTTTGCTTTAACCCAAGATATGCAACACGCTTACTGGATTGAGGCTAAGGACATACTTAATCACCCGATGAAAGAAGTGCGCAATATAAAAGTCACAAGTGGTGAATTGTTTTACGACGTGCCGACTGCCGAGTTTAATTTTGTGGAGCTAGTATGAACAATGAACCAGTAGCGTATGTAACAGGATTAAATAAATTTGACCCTGTAATGGTTGATACTGTTTTAAAAGTAGGAACACCACTCTACACCCATCCAACAAAGACACTAACAGATGAGGATATTGCTAAAGTTGTGCATGAGTTAAACCAAAAAGCTAGAACCCCTGAACGCTGGGTAACTGCTATGGAAATAGGTGCAGAAACAATCATTCAGTTAAGGGATGAACTAAGAAAGGCACAACAGAAATGAAACACGAAACTTATGGCGAATACCAATTCAAGCTAGAAGAAGGTGTATATACCCTTGCAGAGTTAGAAAAATTG
>Ga0208620_1000156_pt1 | contig 11577 bp, 10 predicted proteins | sample CryBogCBH24Jun08_FD_184593 | JGI IMG/M metagenome (GOLD analysis project Ga0208620, IMG submission 184593) | Freshwater microbial communities from Crystal Bog, Wisconsin, USA - CBH24Jun08 (SPAdes) | ecosystem: Environmental > Aquatic > Freshwater > Lake | place: Crystal Bog, Wisconsin, USA... | reverse complement strand
CGAATATTCGCTAAAAATTGATTTCCGAGACCCTCACCCTTGGAGGCGCCCGCTACTAGGCCGGCGATATCGACAAACTCGACAGCCGCAGGGAGCACACGCTCAGGACTCACAATCTCAGCCAAACCGGCCAGACGAGGATCAGGGACCTCAACCACACCAACGTTAGGCTCGATCGTGCAGAAAGGATAGTTTTCCGCCGCGATTCCAGCCTTGGTAAGCGCGTTAAAGAGGGTAGATTTGCCGACGTTAGGCAGGCCGACGATGCCACATTTCACAGACATAGCGATATTGTAAGGGCTTGGTTTCGATATCATCGAGATATGTCAAAAGCTAGCCACAATTCACCCCTGCACACCCCAGGCAGTAATGCCAAAATTCGCACGGTAGATGTCGTAGTAATTGGGGGCGGTATTGCTGGCAAAGCATGCGCCCTAGGGCTTGCGCAACTCGGGCTGCAAACCCTTGAGATTGCCCCTGACTTAGGCAATTTAGTGCCAGCTCCCACAGGGCCACAGTGGGGCCAAAGAATCTACGCCTTCTCGCCTAGCACTCAAAAATTACTGGCCCATTTGCAAATTTGGGATGCTCTGGACCACTCTCGCTTACAAGCTGTTCGGGATATGCGAATTTTTGGTGACCGCGGTGAGCAAGCCGATCAACTTCACCTTTCTGCTTTCGAAGCGGGTACGCCTCAACTAGCCTGGATTGGCGAATCGAACCTCATCGAACATACTTTGGATCAAGCGGCACGTTTCCAAAATAAATTAGAACAAATTGCCGATACAGTAGAAAAAATTGAAACCGATGCGGATGGCGTAACCCTCCAGCTAAAAAATCATTCATCCATAAAAGCCTTGCTGGTTGTTGCAGCAGATGGCGCCAACTCCCCGACTCGTGCCAGTATTGGAATTACTGCTAGCGAAGAAAGTTATTCGCAGAGCGCAGTGGTTGCTAATTGGAACTGTACTAAAGCACACTTGGAAACTGCGTATCAATGGTTTTTACCCGGCGGGGATATTGTGGCCATGTTGCCACTTCCAAACAAACAAGTTTCAATGGTGTGGTCTACCTGCCCAGAAAATGCTTCCGACCTACTCGGCCTTACACAGGCGGACTGGGATAAAAAATTAGGTCTGATTGCAGATGGTGCTGTGACGAAGCAACTTGGAACACTTACTCTGAATTCAACTCCAGCGGCTTTTCCATTAAGGAAAATTCGGGCGGCACGTTTTATTGGCCCTGAACATAATCCAAAGATTGCCCTCATTGGTGATGCGGCCCACGTCATGCATCCACTGGCTGGACAGGGCCTTAACTTAGGCCTCAGAGACGTGTCCACCCTCTTAAATATATTAAGCAAACGAGAGTCTTTCAGGTCTCCAAATGATTTAGTGCTGCTGCGTCGCTATGAGCGTCAACGTCAAGGTGACACAAGCGCTTTATTGTGGGTAACCGATCGCCTGAAGAAATTATTTTCTGGCTCAAGCAATACCGAGCGCCACTTACGCAACTTTGGCTTAGGATTTGTTAATCGCAGCCATTTCATTAAGCGGCGGCTCATTGAGCGCGCCCTTGGAGATATTGATTTTGAATAAATATATAGCAGCCGTCATTGTTGTTTGCGCCTCTTTCTTTTCTATGCAACTCGTTTATGCGCAAGCAGAGCAACAAGTCAAAACCGACTTGCAAAAAAAGTTGGGGGCTACGGTCAAGATTAAAAGCGTGTCTGCCTCACCGCTGAATGGGATCTATGAAGTACAAGTTGGTAATGATGTGTTTTATACCGATACCAAAAGTCAATATCTCATTCAAGGTGAGATTATTGAATTAGCCACAGGTAAGAACATTACCGAACAAAGGCAGAATGATCTAAACCGCATTAAATGGAGCGACTTGCCTCAAGCAAATGCAATGAAGCAAGTTCGCGGCAATGGCGCTAGACAACTTGCGGTCTTTTCTGATCCTAACTGCGGTTACTGCAAGCGCCTTGAAAAATCCATGCAGCAACTAGATAACGTCACCATCTACACCTATCTCATCCCAATCCTTGGCCCTGACTCAGTTCAAAAATCCAAACAAATCTGGTGTTCCGCTGATCCAGCCAAGACCTATATCGACTGGATGGTCAATGGCACAGCTCTTGGCGGAAAGACTGACTGCACAACTCCCGTAGATAAAAACATGGCGCTTGCTAAAACTTACGGTATCACAGGGACTCCTACACTGTTCTTTACTGATGGCAGTCGCTTTCCGGGTGCAGTTCAAATCAGCGACCTTGAAAAGAAGCTCGCAACACTGAAGTAATTGACTAAGAGCGCTATTGATATGAGTCCTGCAAGCAATTCCGATTTACCAGCCATTCAATATACGATTTGGCCTGCGGATCTGCATGGTCATCGCTTCCAGGTGAAGCTGCATATTGAAAATCCGGATGTGCATGGACAGGTGCTACAAATGCCGGCATGGATACCCGGCAGCTATTTAATTCGGGATTTCAGTAAACACATTGAATCTATTGAAGCCTATGTAGTTGGTGCTCGCAACAAACCCCTTGCTCTAGAGCGCATTGATAACGATCACTGGCGCCTACCAAAAATCAGTGAGCCTGTGGAAATTTTAACGACGGTCTATGCATTTGACTCTTCCGTTCGTGCAGCCTATCTCGATAGTGAACGAGCATTCTTTAACGCGAGTAGTTTATGTTTGGCGGTTGTGGGCCAAGAACATCTGCCGTGCGCTTTAGCTATTGCAGCACCAGAAGCAGCTTTAGCCGATCATTGGACTGTTCAAACAACCCTTCAGTCAGCTAAAACTGATGAACGCGGCTTTGGTTTTTATCTCGCCAAAAATTATGATGATCTATTGGATCATCCAGTCGCTATGGGTGAATTCCAGATCATTGCATGGCAATCAAACGGTGTGTCCCACGCTATGGCAATTCAAGGATGCTTACATTCAGTCGATACGCAGCGTCTGACCAATGATCTTCATGCTATTTGCACATCAACCATTAATCTTTTTGAACCCACCAGCAAAAAAGCGCCTTTTAGGAACTATCTGTTCTTAGTAAATGCCGTGCTATCTGGATATGGCGGCCTTGAACATCGCAACAGCACCGCCCTACTATGTCGCCGAGATCAGATTCCACAAAAGAATATTGCGCTAGATGAAACGAGTTACCGTGAATTTTTAGGCTTGTGCAGTCATGAATATTTTCATGCATGGCTGGTTAAACGTATTCAACCTAAGGCATTTCAGCCCTATCAACTCGATCGCAGAAACCATACACGCTTACTCTGGCTCTTTGAAGGCTTCACAAGCTATTACGATGACCTGCAACTCTTTCGCAGCAAGCGCATTGACCTAAAGACTTACCTGAAGTTGGTTGCCAACAATTGGAACGGCATCTTACGCGGCCCAGGAAGAGAAAAGCAAAGTTTGGCTGATAGCTCCTTTGATGCCTGGACTAAGTACTACCAAGCCGATGAGAACACCCCCAATGCCGTGGTCAGCTATTACGGCAAAGGCGCCCTTCTAGCGCTAGGCCTCGATCTCAAGATTCGTGAGTACTCCAAAAATCGTCAATCCCTTGATGATTTGATGCGCCTCATTTGGCAAAAACATGGCATCACTCTCGATGGCATTGCCGAAGATGGCTTAGATGTATTAATGCATGAATTACTGGGATCTGGTTTTAATAACACTTGGAATGCATTCAAATCGCGCTACATCTTTGGAGTGGAAGATATTCCCGTGCAAAAATGGTTCGACTCTCGTTTTATTAAAGTCCAGCGCAAAGCCCAGTCTCAAACTGAAAACATCAAATTGCAATTTGGCATGCGACATGCCGATGCTAATGGTTGGCTAAAAGTAAGTCATGTCTTAAACGGCGGAGCAGCCCAAGCAGCGGGACTGGCCCCCGGGGATCTTCTTGCCAGCATCAATGGACAGCGCATCACCCCAGCACGCTGGGAAAAGATTTTAGGTGGTCTTACTGAGGATCAGGCAATCATCATTTGCTTTTATCGGGATGATCTAGAACACGAGTGCATGACTTTCTTACGTAAAGAACAGGCGCCCGTGCAATATCAACTCGAACCTGCTCAATAAATTTTTTGCCTGCTTCTTTAATGCACAAGTTCTCTAAAGACGATATCCCCCAGGATTGGCATGAATTACTAGGGGATTACTTCGAGACTGTCCAGTGGCATCAACTGCAGAAAAATTTGCAGGCAGAGCTTGATCTTCACTCTGAACATATCCGTCCAGAGCCTGAATACTTTTTCAAAGCGCTACAGCTCACCCCCTTAGACTCAGTACGCGTTGTGATTATTGGCCAAGACCCCTATCACTCTCCAGGCCTTGCACAAGGCTTAGCATTTTCTATTCCGGCAGATATCCCTACAAACTCACGCGAGTTTCCGAGCTCGCTTCGCAATATCAGCAAAGCATTGGCGCTGGAGGGCTTTGGGAATTTAGAAAACGGCAACTTGCGCAACTGGGCCAAGCAAGGCGTTCTACTTCTGAATACCGCTCTGAGCGTAAGGCTTGGTGAAGCCGGAAGCCACACAGGCCTAGGGTGGCAATTCTTGATTGATAGATTGATTTCGGCCCTTGCACAGGCTAAGCCTAATTTAGTCTGGTTACTCTGGGGTGGACACGCGCAATCTAAATTACCTCTCATAGAATCCGGCACCAATCAGCTGATTTTGCAGTCCTCGCATCCCTCGGGTTTAGGGGTCTACAAAACCAGTAGGCCCTTTTTACAACCAGGAGGGGTCGCAAGCTGTGGACACTTCACCAAGGTTAATGAATGGCTTAAAGAATGCCGACAAGATCCCATCCAATGGGTTAGTGAAGTAAGCCAGCACCTATCAAAAAAGCCTCAAGCGGATTTATTCAGTTAACTAGCACCTCAATTACTTGTCAAAGCTGCGTAAATACCGCCTGACAAGCATGAGGCGATGATGGCGCTGAGCCACTCCAGCATTTGGCCAGATTGGAAAAAGTTGGTGTACTGGCCTAGATATGAGGCGGCAAAGGCAGCGAGGAAACCGATGAATCCTGCTGTGAGAAGCTTTTGAAGGCCTTTCTGACGTGACTTAGTACCTGGGTAAAACCCCCAAGCGCACGCCCCGGAAATACCGCCAATCACCAGAAAAGCCAAAAACCCCATTCCTACCCCCATTGATGCTGTCATCAAATCTATAATCACCATTATGAAGTTGTTGACACTCGGCATCAATCATCACACAGCGCCGGTCGCCATTCGGGAAAAAGTCGCCTTTGACCCTGAATTTCTTCAAGAAGCGTTGCACGATCTTCGCCAACATTTAGTTGGCGCGAATCATGCTGGGCTCCCAGAAGCCACGATTTTGTCCACTTGCAACCGCACTGAGGTTTACTGTGCCGCCAATGATCCCGATGCTGAAAATATCTTGCATGAAGTCACCTTTGATTGGTTGGCCAAAACTCAGAAATTAGCTCCAAGCAGTCTTCAGCCTCACATCTATTCATTGCCACAATCCGATGCCGTACGCCATGCCTTTAGAGTAGCCTGTGGCTTAGATTCGATGGTGATTGGGGAAACCCAAATTCTGGGTCAAATGAAAGATGCCGTACGCACCGCAAATGATGCGGGTGTTTTAGGTACTTATCTCAATCAGCTGTTTCAGAAAACATTTTCTGTCGCAAAAGAAGTACGCGGTTCTACCGAGATTGGAGCACATTCGATCTCCATGGCGGCGGCTTCGGTTCGTTTGGCTGAACGTGTCTTTGGATCTATCTCAGACCAACGTGTTTTATTCATTGGTGCAGGTGAAATGATTTCTCTGTGTGCCACTCACTTTGTCGCACATAAGCCAAAATCGGTTGCTATTGCAAACCGCAGTAGTGAACGCGGCCAAGAGTTAGCCGACTCTATTGCCAATGAAAACATTGAAGCCGAATCATTCAGGCTCTCTGAACTGCCTAGTCGCCTGCATGAGTTCGACATCATTGTCTCTAGCACTGCATCATCGCTCCCCATCATCGGCTTGGGTATGGTTGAAAGTGCACTCAAGCAGCGTCGCCATAAACCCATGGTCATGATTGACTTAGCGGTGCCGCGTGACTTTGAACCAGAGATCTCTCGCTTAAATGATATTTACCTCTACACCGTAGATGACTTGGGTGTAATGATTCAGACTGGTACTTCTCTTCGCCAGGCAGCTGTCAGTCAAGCCGAAGCCATTATCGAAGATCGTGTTGGTAATTTCATGCACTGGATGCAAGGCCGTAGTGCCGTGCCTATTATTCAAGATATTCAGCAACAAGGCGAACGCCTAAGGCAGTTAGAGTTAGAGCGCGCCATGAAACGCCTGATGCGTGGCGATGATCCCCAAGAAGTCCTTAATGCGATGGCGCAAGGATTAACCAATAAATTTCTACATGGCTCATTACATGCTTTGCAACATTCCAATGGCGCTGAACGTGATGCGCTTATCAAACTATTACCGAAGTTATTTACCTCACACACTAAGCCAGAAGACCATTAGATGAAGCCCAGCATGCGGGCTAAGCTAGACCATCTAGACACACGCTTAGCCGAACTCAATTCCTTATTAACCACTGAAGAGTCCACGAAGGATATGGACAACTATCGCAAACTCACTCGTGAGCATTCCGATATCGCGACAGTAGTTGAACAATTTGGCTTATATAAACAAGCCGAAGCGGATGCTGCTGCTGCCGAAGACATGCGCAAAGACCCTGATATGAAGGACTTTGCGGATGAAGAACAGAAGCAAGCCCTTGCAACGATGGAAGAGCTTGAAGGCACACTGCAAAAGCTTTTGCTGCCTAAAGATGTAAACGATGAGCGCAATGTCTTCCTAGAAATTCGGGCAGGCACTGGCGGAGATGAGAGCGCATTGTTTGCGGGCGATCTACTGCGCATGTACACCCGCTTTGCAGAACGTCAGGGCTGGAAAGTGGAAGTGGTGAGCTCTGCTGAATCTGATTTGGGTGGCTATAAAGAGGTTGTCCTGCGCCTTGTAGGTCAATCAGTCTACTCACGCCTGAAATTTGAATCCGGTGGCCACCGTGTCCAACGCGTTCCCCAAACGGAAACCCAAGGGCGCATCCATACTTCTGCGTGCACAGTTGCAGTAATGCCTGAAGCAGATGAGCTAGAGGCAGTCAAAATTAATCCTGCCGAGTTACGCATAGATACCTTCCGTGCATCTGGCGCAGGTGGTCAGCACATTAATAAAACGGATTCCGCAGTTCGTATCACCCATTTGCCTACTGGCACTGTTGTGGAGTGCCAAGATGATCGCAGTCAGCACCGCAATAAAGATCAAGCAATGAAGGTACTCGTATCACGCATCATGGATGCCCGTGAGCGCGAGAAACATCAGTTAGAAGCGCAAACCAGAAAATCTCTGGTTGGCTCTGGTGATCGAAGTGATCGCATTCGGACGTATAACTTTCCTCAGGGTCGCATTACCGATCACCGGATCAATCTAACGCTATACAAGATTGATGCCATGATGGATGGTGATCTCGATGATCTATGTAATGCCCTGGCATCTGAGCATCAGGCTGATTTGCTTGCTGCTTTAGGCGATAACTAAGCTCATCCGCTATGAGCACAAATACCTCTTTGCGCTCCTTATTGAGTGATAGCGCACTTCCACAAAACGAAGCAAAAATTCTGTTGGCTTTTGTTATAGAAAAGCACTATCAGTTACCGCGCTCAGCACTGCTCTCTCGTGACGAGATGGAGTTGAGTCTTGCAGCCCTCGAACAATGGCGAAACCTGGAATCAAAAAGATTGTCTGGGGAGCCCATTGCCTATCTTGTTGGCAAGCGGGGCTTTCATGACATCGAGCTTTATGTTGCGTCTGGGGTTTTAATTCCGCGCCCAGAAACCGAAATCTTGGTAGAAATTGCCCTGCGTGAAATACAGACACTCAATAGACCGGCGAATATCCTCGATTTAGGAACTGGCTCTGGGGCGATTGCACTGGCCATAGCCCACTCAGCCCCACAGACCATCGTTACTGCCACAGATCAATCTCTGGAGGCCCTGGCCATCGCCAAAATGAATGCTGATCAACTGGGTTTCTCAGATCGAGTGCAATTTGCCCAGGGCAGCTGGTATGAAGCCCTGAAGGAAGCGATCCCATTTGATGTCATCCTTAGTAATCCACCCTATATTGCAGCGGGCGACAGTCATCTATCTGAAGGTGACTTACGCTTTGAGCCTGCCTCAGCCCTAACCGATGGGGCCAGCGGCCTATCCTGTTTAGAGGCAATTATTTTGCAGGTCCATCCCTATCTAAAACCAGGTGGCTTAGTGGCTGTAGAGCATGGTTTTGATCAGTCAGATGCTGTAGTCAATTTAATGAAAGCAGCCCAACTGCAGGAGATCCAAGTTCATAAAGATTTGGCAGGGCATTGCCGAGCGGTATCAGGCCGCAAGTCTAAATCCTAATAACCCTTTTCTACGTAAAGTCTTAAAATCTAGGAATACTGCAATTAATCAACTCCGTTAATCAACTTCATTAATCAATTCCTTCAGCCAATACCGTCCCTCAAGAAAGATATTTATGGATTCTCAAGCAAAAATTAAAGAAATCGTTACTAGCCATCCTATCGTGTTGTTTATGAAAGGTACAGCGCAGTTCCCACAATGCGGCTTTTCCGGTAATGCTATCAACATCCTCAAAGCTGCTGGCGTAGAAGACCTTCACACCGTCAATGTGTTTGACGATGAAGGTATTCGCCAAGGTATTAAGCAATTTGCAAATTGGCCAACCATTCCTCAGCTTTATATTAATGGCGAATTCGTTGGTGGATCAGACATCATGACCGAAATGTTTCAGACTGGTGAATTACAGAAATTAGTGAAGTCTTAAGCTCATTTTCACTTCACGCGCAAACGCACATCCGTGACATTTGATCTAAGCACTCTCTTACTTTCAGGCCTACCATTCGGAATATGCGTAGGCCTTTTGGTCTATGTCTTCAATTTGAGATCTGCTTTAGCGCGCAGTGAATTGCAAGCCCAGTCTGAATCAGCGCTAAGTATTGGCTTGCGTACCGAACGAGATCAGGCTCTGCAAAAAGCCATTCGCCTGGAAGCAGAACTCGATTCTGAACGCAAACAAGGTCTTGGTCGGATAGAATCTTTAAACGAAGCTAAAGAAGCCCTTACTAGTCAGTTTAAAAATTTGGCTAATGAGATTCTGGAAGATAAATCCAAGCGCTTTACAGAACAGAATGCTGCCAGCCTAGATGCTTTACTGAAGCCACTACAAACAAAGCTGACAGAATTCAAAGAACAAGTTAGCAACTCCTATGGCAATGAAGCGCGTGAACGCTTTGCTCTGAAAAGTGAAATTGAGCGCCTTGCTAATCTCAATTTGCGCATGTCTGATGAGACACGCTCACTTACCCAGGCCCTCAAAGGTGATTCAAAAGTCCAAGGCAATTGGGGTGAGCTCGTTCTTGAATCCATCTTGGAGTCCTCAGGCCTACGTAAAGGCGAAGAGTACCTCGTGCAAGATAGTCATACTCAGACCGATGGCTCTAGACTTCAGCCTGACGTTGTCGTAAAGCTTCCCGAGGGAAGAAGTCTGGTGGTAGATAGCAAAGTCTCTATCACCGCCTATGCAAGACATGCAGAGACCACAGATCCCATTGTTGCTGAACAAGAATTGGCTGCGCATATCCAATCTCTGCGCCAACATATTCAAGGACTTTCAGGGAAAAACTATAGCTCCCTCTATGGGATTGGCTCTGTAGATTTTGTGTTGATGTTTGTGCCGATTGAGCCTGCATTCTTATTGGCATTAAAAACTGCTCCCAATCTGTATCAAGAAGCCCTCGCAAAGAATATTGTGCTGGTATGCCCGAGTACGCTGATGGCAACACTGAGAACGGTTGCGCACCTGTGGAGACAAGACCATCAAAATCGCAATGCTCTAGAAATCGCAAAACAATGCGGCACGCTTTACGATAAGTTTGTTGGCTTTGTGGAAGACCTAGAAAAACTCGGCCAACGTTTAGATCAGGCGCAAACTAGCTATCACGATGCCTTTAATAAACTCAAGTCTGGTAAAGGTAATTTGATTCGTACTGCTGAGAAAGTTCGTGAGCTTGGCGTTAAGCCTAGTAAAAATATTTCTACTCCTCTGCTCGATTCATCAGACTCAGAGACGGATTAATTTTCCACAATCAATACTCGATTAGTAGCAAAGCAAAACCCCGCCGTAGCGGGGTTTTTAATACGTGATACTTGAATCTAAAAATTAGGCAGCTTTACGACCGCGTGATGCTGGAGTTGCAGCTTTCTTAACTTGAGCGATTTGACCTTGAACTGCGTCAACTGCTTGGTCAGCAGTTTTTTCTGCAGTTGCAAAAGCTTCTTTGCTAGCAGCGCGGAACTGTTCGAAACCTTGCAATGCGCTACCGTATGCAGTTTTGAAAGAAGAAACAAATGCATCAGAACCAGCAGGTGCGTTAGCAGCTACAGTGTTGATCCAATCTTGGAAACCATCTTGCAACTGGTCAATGCTTGACTCAACAACATTTGCGAATTCTTTGTTGCCATCGCGCAATACTTTAGTTACTTTCTTTTGGTAAGCAACAGCTTGGTTACCAGCAGCTTGCAATGTATCAGCACTGAAAATTTCTGTAACTTGTTTTGGGTCTTTAGCTGTCAAAACTTGTTGAATGCCGTCCTGAGCATTTACCAATGCATCTTTAGACGCGGCGTAGTTCAACTCAGCCAATTTTTGAGCATTTTCTAAAGCAGCTTCGCTTAAAGAAAATGAAGCCTCGAGGCCTTTGCTGTTAATTTGGGACAATTTAGCGGTGATTTGATCTTGGTTCATGTATTTCTCCAGTAATTAAGTGGTACAACTAGTTAATTAAGTGCATTTAAGGAGATATAGGAATGACCTTAAATATTGCACTGCACCATGAAACTTTAACTGAAGCAATATGACAAATCAAGAGCTTTTTGTTGCTATGCAACATATTTTTACTAAAATTACATAATATTGAATATTATCAATAACTTAGAAATAATAAAAAAGCCTCATTCCTATCGAAAGGTAGCTATTGCCGCATGTTTTGGCACCTTTTTAGAATGGTATGACTTTCTGACCTTTGCCACCTTAGCAGTGGTATTTGGCCCACTCTTCTTTCCATCAAATGATCCAACTGCAGGCCTATTAGCTAGCCTAGCGACTTTTGGCATTGGGATGGTGGTTAGGCCCATTGGAGCGGCTCTCTTTGGGTCTATGGGCGATCGTATTGGGCGTAAGCCTGTATTCATGATCACTATCACCCTGATGGGAATTGCAACGGTCGGCGTCGGCTGTTTACCCACCTACGAGCAAGCAGGTATTTGGGCGCCAATTTTGCTAGTCAGCCTGAGATTGTTGCAAGGGCTTTCTGCTGGGGGCGAGATTGGTGGAAGCGCTGTTTATCTAACGGAGCATGCGGGCGACACAAATCGTGGTTTTAAAACCAGCTTCTTGCAGCTTATGGGGCCGCTTGGAATTCTAGCCTCAATAATGC
>Ga0208620_1000143_pt1 | contig 12128 bp, 32 predicted proteins | sample CryBogCBH24Jun08_FD_184593 | JGI IMG/M metagenome (GOLD analysis project Ga0208620, IMG submission 184593) | Freshwater microbial communities from Crystal Bog, Wisconsin, USA - CBH24Jun08 (SPAdes) | ecosystem: Environmental > Aquatic > Freshwater > Lake | place: Crystal Bog, Wisconsin, USA... | reverse complement strand
ATATGCGAGGGGCTATAAAATGAGATTATTATCAAGTATTGCAATTGACATAGGCAAAAATTGGGTAAATGTATCATATGCAGCTAAACCCTATTTATCAGCTATGTATTGTTTAAATACATTAAACGATTCTTACGGGTTAGATTCGGGTCGAAGTATTGTAAATTATTTTTTAGCGAATGCTAGTCAATTTAAAGGTGAAAAGGCTAATGCCTTAAAACTAGAATTAAAAACAATGCTAAAAAACAGCGTTTAAACGATTTTTAATATTTATAGCTATATTGGTATTAAAAAAATTAAATAATCGGTTTAAACACGTTTAAAATCATTTTTAGAGGGTATTTTATATGATTCGGCCTAAGGGTTTAAATATGGAAAAGATTGAAAAGCTTTTTAATGAGAATTTTACTTTTGATAAAAAACAATTAAACAAGGGTTTTACTCGCTGGATAATCTCAGCAAAAACCGAGAGTTTAAAAAAGCCCGAAAAGATAAACCAATAGTTTATTTTTGTATGGAATTTTAAACTATATATTAAACACTAAATAATCACTCACGCACGCATGAAAGGTATTAAAAATGGATTTATCTAAAACACAATTATTTACTGACGTAGAAGTAAAACATATATTTTTAAACCCCTGGGATGAGCGTTTATATATGTTTAATTCATACCATGATAGACAATTGTTAAAAAATCTTAATTGGGATGAATTTAAGCATTATAAAAAAGCAATTAAGGGGAATGTATCACTAGGTGAGAAATTATTCGTTATAGGGGCTTTAATTTGCGTTTTAGGGATATTTTATTTTATATAGGAGATATGAAAATGAATAAAACATTAATAGATATATCATATGCATACGCTAATGACGATAAAATTAAGCAGCAAGCTTGGGAGGATGGTTTCGTTGCTGGGATATCCTGGGAAATTGAAAGGCGTACTAAAAAGGAAATAGAAGAAAATGCTAAATATGAAAATCTAAATAATAAAGCCCAGGAGGCCTGGGACAATGCCATACATATAGCGAATAATATCGTTGCAAATTAAGCCTATTTGTGGTATATTCGGAGGATGTTAGCGAGTGCTTACATACAACCCTCTGAAAGGCTTATATATGCGATGCGTAGCGTGTGACTGTGAATTGACAGATTATGAAAGTACCCGTAAAAATATGCGTGGTGAGTATTTAGATATGTGCAATCACTGCTATTTGATGATTAAAGATGATATTTTATCAATTGAACGGGACGATTTGGAAAGTTTACCAATTGAACCGCAAATTATAGATTGGATGGATGACTAAAAATGTCTTTTATTGGCTTTCACCCATGCCCTAAATGCAATTCAAGAGATAATCTCGCAGAATATACAGAGAATTTCTATTGTTTTGGGTGTGGATATAACAAAACTAAACGAAACTTAGAAACTATTAGGAAGCGATTAGAGACACAAACTGAGGTTAGGGTAGCCAATGGTATTACTTTGGATAAAAAACTCGATACAGAGCATTTAAAGTGGCTTCTAGGATACAATTTAACGCTTGATGAATGTAAACAATTCCACTCTTCACATGAAAGGATGATAAAAAATGAAATTACACCCTGCAATTTGTTGGTGCTTTATGCTAGTTCCGATTATTGGGTTGGTCGCAATTTTGATGCTACTGTTCAAGGACGTTATTTAAGCAGTGGGACAAAACCATTTATTAAATATGGAGATAATCCCGATATTTTGGTGTTTGTTGAAGACATTATCAGTGCAGTAAAAGTGGGACGGGTAGCGACTGCCGTTCCTATGCTAGGTGCAAAGGTATTAAACCATTGGTGGGGTGAAATCAATCCCTATAAGCGAGTTATTTTGTGGGGAGATAGGGACAAAGCGAGGGACAATGTGATAGCATCTCGCAAAGCAAGTGAAATAACAGGGAAAAATGTAGAATATATCATTACAGAACAAGACCCTAAAGAATTAAGTACAGAAGTAATAAAAAACCTATTGACAAAAGATTAAAACTTAGTTATTTTTAATTATTAAATAATATATAATAATAAATAATAATTAATTAATAATAGAAAGAATTATAATGATTGAAAATTCAATATTAAAATTGTTTATTGAGAATAATGATATTTATGAGAAATATCACACTTCTCTAAAACTAGATTTTATCAAACAAAACTACCCTACACTTAACAAGCTGTTTGGATGCTTACCAGTGTCTAGCTTTGATGGATTAGAGGCTTCCTACCTTTCAAAATACCCTGTGTTTAAGGATGGTGATAGACAGGCTTTACGCACACAGATTGACACCATTCAAGAGACAGAAGTTAATGAAGATGACATTATCCCTTATCTAGAGAGCCACCTTGCACGTTCATGGGCTAATGAACTATCCCTCCTCGCATTGGAAGTAGCAGAGGGTAAAAAGTCAGTTGAGACACTTGACGAAATTATTGCTAAACGTGAGAGTTCACTAACGCTTGACACTTTGGAAGAGGTTGAGTTTGTCTCTGATGACATTACAGAACTTGTTAAAGAAGAGAACCTAGACGGAGGTATCACTTGGTCGCTTAAATGTCTTAATCAATCTCTAGGGCCACTTCGCAAGGGGAATTTTGGACAGATATTTGCTCGTGTAAACGTGGGTAAAACTGCTTTGTGGGTGTCTCAAGTGGTTCACATGGTGCAACAATTGGAAAACCCTATTCTCATCATCTTTAACGAAGAGCAAGGGCGAGATGTCATGTTTCGTATTTACTCTGCTATCACAGGGCTTACCTACCTTGAGATTATGAACAACCCAGAACACGCTTTAAAACTCTATCGTGCTAAAGCAGGGGATAAGATTAAATTTATTGACCAAGTGGCTTATAACACTAAAACTCAAATTGAAAGACTTGCAGAGAGCTTGCAGCCATCACTTATTATCATTGACAATTTGGACAAGGTTAAGGGTTTTAGTGCAGATAGAAAAGACTTACTTTTGCATGAGATTTACAAGTGGGCACGTGAACTCGCTAAGAACTATTGCCCGTTAATTTCTATTGGACAAGCAGATAATACAGGGCATAATAGCAAGGTGTTGGACTACTCTCAAATGGCAGATAGTAAGACAGCTAAACCTTCAGAGCTAGACTTCATCTTGGGGATTGGTAGCACAGACCAAGAGGGCTATGAGAATGTTCGATACTTGACGATTAGTAAGAATAAGCTACGAGGTAGCAAGGACACTGTAGAAGCTATGCGTCATGCTAAAGGGATGCAAGTGTTATTAAGAAGTGAATTAAGCAGATATGAGGACATGTAATATGGATAAATTAGAAAATACGCTTGCTTACCTTAAATGGTGGGAAGAAAAAAATAAAGATAAAGATGCAGAAATTGAATATCCTATTGACTTTGAGCAAGAAATGGTTGAGAGTATTAAACAAGGCGATATTTTAGAGGTGGAAGATGATTAAAGTATGGCATTTAGATAAGCAACAATGGATTGAATTTAAAAAATGGATGATTTGGTGTGATGTAATTAACACTAGAGGTTTAAATGATTAAGTGGGCTATTTTAGATGACGAAGGTGAGCCAATTAGGTTTTTTGACTATCAAGCAGAGGGGGCAATTAAATATCCTCCTGACCCTCCTCAACTTCCAAAAGACCACCCAGATTGGGACAATCCACCATTTTAGGGAGTAGACAATGGATAGATTTGTAATAGCTTGCAGTATATTCAGCTTTATCACAGGAATGTATGTTGCACACATGGTTGTAGAAGAAAAGGGATGCACAATAACTTTTGTGCAAGGTAAACAAACTCAAGTTTTTATGGGGCATCATGAATACTAAAGACGAAGCATTAAAGATGGCGATTAATTGGTTTGAAGGTGGGGATTTTTATTATCCTGAAGAATTGTTAAACGCTTGCAAAGAAGCACTAGAACAACCAGCGCAAGAACCTGTGGCTTGGATTGATGAATTTGGAGTAATTATTAGAAAATTACCAATTCCGATTGAAGGTATTACAGGCACTAAATTTATTCCACTTTACACCCATCCTCATCAATGGCAAGGATTAACGGATGATGAGATAAGGAAATTAACCTTTGATGGTTTTTTAGATGAATACGATAAGGTATTTGCCAATGCTATTGAAGCCAAGCTAAAGGAAAAGAATTATGTTTAGAAAACTTATGTGTTTATTTAATCGGCACGTAGTAGAAACGATTGAACGTGTTTCTGATAGATGTACAAAAGATAGGTGTGTACATTGTGGAAAAGAATATGCTTATCATCCAGAATTTGGTCATGTTAAATGGACAGATGAATTTAAAGAATTTTATAAAAAATTTAATGATGTTTTGAACAAGCATTAAAGGAAAAGAACACATGATTTATACAAGAGTAAATGATTATGTCTTATTTATATTGCCGACTGTTGCCATTGGTGTTGATTACAACGAAGGTAAGCATTGGTTTCTTGAAATAGCATGGTTTAACTATGTACTTGGATTTGGAGAAGCGCATAATGACTAAAGACGCATTAGATGATTATCCATCAAAGCAAGAAATTCTAAAAACTATATTTGACGCAGTTTATTCACAGTATCCAAAGAAAGAATGGCAAGAATTAACGGATGATGATGTCCAAGCAATGTGGAAATTTTATGAAGGCAAATATTATGATTTTTATACTGCTATTGAACAAGCATTAAGGAGTAAAAATTATGGATAAAGTGTTATTGAAAATTCATGCAAAATATGTCAATAAACCTTTATTTTACAAGACATTACTATAAAAATACCTAGTAGAGTGTACTCATAAAACATACCTTATGGGTAATATATACCATTTAATAGGTACTTATGTGGGTTAAAACTAACAATCTATCCAGTTTAATAGGTACTATTGTGCGTTAAAGCTAACAATTTGACCATTGTAATGGATAAAGTTATCGGAAAGTAACATAAAGTGTAACCTAGTGTTTCATTCAATTTGTACAATTTGTAAGTTTGAATGAAAATTTGTAGGTGAATAGATAAAAATTAGTTATTTATTAATAAAATCAAAATGTTAAACATAATTATGAATAGATAGGAGAATAGGTAATGAAACCACATAAATGGGCAAAAGAAATAATCGCTTGGGCAAATGGTGCAAAGATTGAAATGTATAAGGGCTTGAATGATGACATTTGGGATGATGAACCATATCCTGACTGGAATCACACAGTTTTAAAATTCCGCATTAAATCACAGCCTAAAGAAGATATTATTAAAATGACTTGTTGTTTTTGTGGACAAGTAATTCCATATAACACATATCATGCGTGTACTACTGAACATAATGTTAAACCACAGCCTAAAGAACCACAATATTTGTATGCTTATTTTGATTATAAAAAATTAGCAATTAATTGGAGCATCTCAGGTGGAAATACAGGTCAGGGCGATTACATAGGCAAAATTAAACTAGAGGTGAATGATGAAGAATAGATACGGCAATGAATACCATTTTGAAAAGACAGGTGACAATGAATACACCATCAAGGGTGACTTAAGCTATTGGAGATTTGGTGGTCGTGAGGGTGTAGAGGGTTTTGATATGAGCAACTTAGGCTTTGCAGACCCAAGTGGCGGACCATTTATCAGCATTGGCTATGAGATTGAGGGGCGCAAGGTAACAAACATTGCAAACAATTCAGAAGGTATCTTTTTTACAGTGGAGGCAGAATGAAATATTTTGTCTATGAAGGGAAGTTTAACCCAGAACTAATTAAACAAGAGTTAGCCAACTCTAGACATTGGAATTGGCTTAATTTACGGAGAACCCCTAACAATACAGGGCATAATGATGTAGATGACATCATCCTACGCTTTCAACCAGTGCAATCTAGCTATTCTACTCAAGATTTTATGGATAGAGAACTTTGTGTTGACTACTTTGTGCAGCAATATTATCCAGCTACAATGGAACTATGCAAAATGTTTGCATCTACCCACCAAGTCGGACGAATTATCATTGCAAAGTTAAAACCTCAAGGAGTTATTGCCCTTCATGTTGACGAAGGTGAATATAATAAAATGTATGACCGCTATCATTTTGTTATTGACACAAACGATAAAGTAGTGTTTACTTGTGGTGATGAGGCAGTACACATGCCAGAAGGAACTATCTTTCAGTTTGATAACAAAACTGAACATAAGGTAGAGAACTTAGGTGATACTGATAGAGTACACATTATTATGGACATTAAATATGACTAAAGATACGTATGAAGAACAAATTAAGCAGCTAGAACAGCACATTGCTTTTTTAAACAAAAAGCTTTTAAAAGCTAGTGTTAAAAACAAAGTAAAGAAATCTCGTAAGATTTGGTGGAAAATTATATTAGATTCTTTAAAGCTAAAGAAGAAAAAGGATAAGCAAAATGGTCGTTAAACCATTGGATGTTGAAACAACTACATTCAACTATGGAAACGCATTTGACGCAAGAAATGAACTTTGCTTATTTGGCATTGGTGATAAAGTGTTTGACATACAATATTCTGACCATGCTTATGGTGATAATTTGCGTGAAGTGCAAAAAGAGATAGACGAGGCGGATGTATTGGTGCTTATCAATGCTAAATTTGACTTGCACTGGTGTACTCGTTATGGACTTAAGTTTGACCACAAAAAGATTTGGGATTGTCAGCTTGTAGATTTTATGATTGAAGGGCAGACTACCCCATACCCCTCAATGAACTCAATGGCGGAGAAATATGGCTTACCACTTAAACCAGACATTAAAACGACATATTGGGAAAATGGAATTGACACAAAGGACATTCCTTTTCAGGAAATATACTTATACCTTCAAGAACACGACCTCCCGACAACGAAGGCTATTTACGATATTCAGAAGAAACTTGTCGATGCTCAGAGCAAACAGTTCCAGAGACTTGTAAGTCTAATGAACCAAGATTTGCTAGTGTTACAAAATATTGAATATAATGGCTTCTACTTTGACGAACAATCTTGTTTAGATAAAGCAACAGAACTGCAAACGACAATTAATGAACTAAGAATGGAATTACATGATTACCATAACATCGAAGAATTTAACACTGAAAGTGGAGACCACCTCTCCGCACTCTTATACGGAGGGACAATTGTTATCCCTAGTCGGGAACTTGTCGGAACTTATAAGACAGGAGATAGAAAAGGAGAAGATAAGTACGGATGGAAAGATAATAGTTACAGCCTACCTAGACTATTTAATCCTTTACCACGAACTGAACTTAAAAAGGACGGATACTGGGCAACTGGAGAAGATGTACTCAAGCAACTTAAATGTAAAGACAAAGCAGGGAAAAGAGTCATTGAAGTTATCCTCACCCTTGCGAAGCTGGAAAAAATCGTAGGTACGTATTACAATGGTTTGCCAAAACTACGTGATACAATGCACTGGCCTACCAACCTTTTACATGGCAATTTAAACCAAGTGACTGCTCGCACAGGGCGATTAAGCAGCACAAAACCCAACCTACAGAATATCAGTGGGGATATGAAAGAAGTCTTTAGGAGTCGTTATGAAGCTTAGTTTTGAAATAAATGATTTTGAATTACAATCTCAAGTATTTATTGAATTGCTAAAAAATGAATTGAAAAATAGTACAGAATTTTTAGAAAGTAATTCTTGGAAACATGAAAATGATGTAAAAATGTACCAAAACAACGTAGATGCTTGTAAAATACTTTTAGACTATTATGGAGGTAATGATGAAAATTGAACTTAAAGATTTAAAAGAACTTGAAAATGGTGGTGCTGAATTTCAGCTTGAAACAGATGCAGAAGGCCATCAATATTTACTTAACTATGCTATCCTTGAATTGATTAAAAAAGGTTTAGTAGAAGTGAAACAGATGTATGCTTCTAAATAAAGACAAACGATTTGATATTGACCTTGCTTATGGTGTTGTGTTTGAACAAGAAGTGGCAGACATGCTACAACATAGTAAAATTGAAGTTAAAACAGAACGAGACTTGTGGATAAAAAGTAATAACATTGTAATTGAGGCTGCTTCTAGAGGTAAACCTAGTGGTATTTCTACAACAGAATCAGAATATTGGTTTCATAATTTAGTAAAAAATGGAAAAATCTTGACAACTTTAGTTTTTCCAGTTAGTGTTTTACGAAACTACATTGAAGAAAAATCTCCTAGAGTAGTTAAAGGGGGAGATGATGGTACTTCTTTATTATATTTAATCAATTTAACAGATTTATTTAAAAAGATAGGAGAATAAAATGCGTGATGGATATGACCAAGTAGAACATGACTATGCAGAATATCAAGATAGTGATTATGGACAAATCCCTCAAGAAGAGGCGTGGATTTATGGCACTATGTCTAGCTTTCAACAAATCATTAAAAGCTATGGCATTAAGTTTGTGATGAATAAACTAACTAGTGATACACGCAAACAAATTGAAGAATACTTTATCGAAAGTGACCCTTTCTAATGTTGATACAAGCTGATGCAGTGGGGCTAGAAATTAGAGTAGCTGCTTTTCTTAGCCAAGACCCAGTGCTCATTAAAGAGTTGGTAGATGGACTTGACATTCATACAGATAACCAAACTCGCTTTGGTCTACCTTCTAGACTTATTGCTAAGATTTTTGTATTCCGTTTGCTATATGGTGGTTCTGCTTATAGCTATGCTAATGACCCTGAGTTTATGGACATTAGTAAGAGTGAGAAGTATTGGCAAGCTGTGATTGATGCTTACTATGATAAGTACAAAGGTATTAAGAAATGGCACATTAAACTTGTGAGAGAGGCAGTTGAGACAGGAAAGGTCATCTCCCCTACTGGACGAGAATATCGCTTTCAGAAGTACAATGGTAATTACAAAGATACACAAATTAAGAACTACATTGTGCAAGGAACTGGGGCAGACATTATGGCTTTGGCTAGGGTGTCTTTTTTTAACCGATTAAAGAAGCTAGACTATAAAGAATGTTTATTAGTTAATACGGTGCACGATTCAATTGTAATTGACTTTAATTCAAAAACATGCGACAATAAGATATTAGCTCAAACATTACACGATGTTTTCAAAGACATTCCCCGTAATTTTGAGAAGTTGTTTTTAAGCCCCTTTAATGTACCAATGGCAGCAGAAGTGCTAATGGGACAGAATTGGGAAGATATGGAAGTCATTAAAGAAACATGAAAAATTGTACTAAATGCCATGAATTAAAAGATGATACTTTCTTTGGAAAGCATAGAAAAGTATGCAAAAAATGCCATCAACTTCAAATGACAACTTGGGTTAAAAATAATAAAAATAGAGTAAAAGAAATACAAAAAAAGCATGATACTAAATTTAAAGAAAAAAGAAATTTAAATTCTAAAAAACAAAATGATAAAAAGAAAGGAGTTCCTTTATCAGAAGAATCCTTACAAAAAGGAAGAGTAAGAAGTAAAAAGCATTATGAAAAAAATAAAGAAAAGTATAATAATAAATCAGCAGAATATAGAGCAAGAAGATTAGGGGCTTCTCCTAATTGGGTAAACAAGTTTTATATAGAAGAAATTTATGATTTAGCAAGAAGACGTAGTAAAGAAATGGGATTTCAATGGGACGTAGACCATATTATTCCTTTGAATAACCCAATAGTTTGTGGATTACATGTAGAACATAATTTACAAGTTATTCCACATAATTTAAATATGAGTAAAGGAAATAGATATGCAAATTGAAATTGTAGATGTTGTACGTGAAGACAAACCAAGTAGTAATGGTAAAGGCACTTACGGGCAATTGACAGTGACTTATCGTTCTAATGGTAAGATTGCTGAAAAGAAGTTGATGTCATTCACTAACCCAACAGTGTTTAAATACTTTGAGACTGCTAAGAAAGGTGATTCAGTAGATGTCACATCGGTCAAGAATGAAAAGACAGGATACTGGGACTGGACAGGAATTAACCAAGGGGGAGCAGCTCCTGCTACTCCAAATACTCCTAACACAGCACCAAGTAGCGGTACAAGAGTTACAGGCAGCAATTACGAAACTAAAGAGGAACGAGCAGTTAGACAACGATACATTATTCGACAGTCTAGCCTATCAAACGCTATCGAAGTCCTTACAGTAGGTGCTAAAACACCTCCTACAGAGGAAGCAGTGTTTTCTTTAGCAGAGAAGTTTATATCTTTTGTATTCCAAGCTCCTAGTGCTATTGACATGCTTGTAGATGAAATGGATTCAGATATTCCATACTAAAGTTTGCTCACTTTAGGGGGGAAAGTGTACCGACTCGTGAGCGAGTACCCCCTTCTTTTTTAGGAGATATGATGATTGAATATCTTATTTGTTATTCTGGAGCTTTTGCTCTTGGTTTTTGTGCTGGTGGATTTACTATTGTGGTACTTGACTGGATGATGGAGAGCAATAATGCAAGCCCTCATTGATATGGATTTAGTGTGCTACCGTTGTGCTGCTAGTGCTGAACAAGAGGAAGAAAGTGTTGCAGTTTTTCGTATGGAAGAGTTGCTAGACCAAATCCTTGTCAAGAGTAATTCCGATAGTTACAGAGCATTTTTATCAGGGAAAGGTAACTTTCGTAAAACCATCTACCCTGAGTATAAAGCTAATCGCACTCAACCTAAACCTATTCACTTACAAGCTTTACGAGAACTTGCTTGCGATAAACTTAATGCAGAAATTACAGAGCATCAAATGGAAGCTGATGATTACATGGGCATTTTCCAAGATAAAGAAAATAGTTCTACAGTAATTTGCTCTCTTGATAAAGATTTACTAATGATTCCAGGCCTACATTTTCAGTGGGCCTTTGGTACATCTAAATGGCAAAAAGATGAAAAGACAATTATCCAAACAGAAACCGAAGGTCTACGTCTTTTTTATGAACAATGTTTAAAAGGTGATAAAGCTGATAACATTAAGGGTATTGCTGGTCTTGGTGATGTCAAAGCGAAACGCTTGTTGGAAGATTGCACTACAGAAAAAGAAATGCTGGACATTGTATTAGAGCAGTATGGACATGAAGAGGAGTTTCTTATGAACGCTTCTTGCTTATGGATTTTACGTAGTTTTGAGGATAGTTATGAGGAGCGATATAATGGACTTAAATGAGTATATGGAATTAGAACCCAAGATGGTTATAGCTCTTCAAGAGAACTTACGACTTGAAATGGAAAATGATAATGACCATCATAAAGTGTTTGGATATTTAGAAGTATTAGAAGACATTATGAAACATTCAGAGTTTGGAAAATATCGACAAGCCATTTTACGGGAACTTTATGGCGAGGAAATCTAGTAAACCTAAAACTACGGAATGGACAGAAGGAAGGTTTAGAGCATTTATTACTTCAACTCTTAGGGGTGGATTTAGAAGGTATCCTCCCAAGTATGAAACCCTTAAAGAGGCTCTCTGGGGAAAAAAGTTAAACCCAAAGACAGGAAGACAAAGTTTACATTACACTTGCAAAGAATGTAAGCATGAGTTTCCAGCTAAAGAAGTGAACGTAGACCATGTTCTACCAGTAGTTGACCCAGAAGTGGGATTTGAAAATTGGGATGTATTTGTTAAACGACTTTTTTGTGGTAAAGATAATTTACAAGTGCTTTGCAAACCTTGCCACGATAAGAAAACTAAGCTAGAGAAAGGAACTAGAAATGGCAGCAAAAAATGACATTACTGGTGATGAGATTAAATCTAGAGGTAATTCAGGTAAATTTAAAGAAGGTTTTGACAAGATTAAACCTTCATGCTATAATGATTGTACCTACTTAGTAAACACACTTACTAAATGTCGAGTTTGTGCTTTTCATCCAAAGAACGAGGGTAAAAATGATTGAGGATTTGAAGGGATTACCTAAAGAACATTATCTAAGGAATACCCCTTTAATAGAAATTGGTGCTCAATATTTGCAGCGTGGTAGTAAGGTTTGGGCAGACGTCACTCCTGCTTTTGGTATAGCAAATAAGACGTACAATGACTTAGGAGATAGCTGGACTCACTGGGATGAATGGAGAGCCACTATTGACCCCTACTTTGATGAAGATAGAGCCGACCACATAGGTCAGAATGGGAATGTAGGTTATGAGTAAA
>Ga0208620_1000140_pt1 | contig 12289 bp, 15 predicted proteins | sample CryBogCBH24Jun08_FD_184593 | JGI IMG/M metagenome (GOLD analysis project Ga0208620, IMG submission 184593) | Freshwater microbial communities from Crystal Bog, Wisconsin, USA - CBH24Jun08 (SPAdes) | ecosystem: Environmental > Aquatic > Freshwater > Lake | place: Crystal Bog, Wisconsin, USA... | reverse complement strand
GCTCCGATGTGCCCGTGTCGGGCGTCCACGGCATCTGGCAGGTAGGCACCGTGACGGTAGGCAAGGCGCACGGCTGCGTTGGCAACGTACTCCTTGTCCAAGCCCTTGAGCAGCGCACGATCAAAGCCGACACGGAAGCCACGCATGAAGAGTGCGATGGCCTCTCGGGTTTTCATGTCAACCTTGTAGCCGTCCTTGCCAAGCATGTTGGCAACGTCCTCGCCCGTGATCTCCTTGGTTGCACCACGAGATGCAATCTTTTCACCCTTGGCACCAACCTTGGAAAGGTTCGCCTCAAGGCGGTTGCCGACTCGACCGGCGACGTAGTTGCCCGGTCCCTGTCGAGCAATGTTGAGCGCCGCTTCGGAGACGGAGACTCGCATGGCCCAACCAGGCGTGGCAAGGGCAAGGGGCTTGAAGAACATCTCGTTGAGCCAACGGTTGATGTGAGCGTTGCCGTTGAGCGCCCGACGAGCAAACGCGTTTCTGAACGATGCACTGGACGAGAACGCGTCCTTGTTGGACTTCCAAAACTCGCTCATCATCTTGTCAAAGTCTTGGAAACGTGGCAGCGACATGAACCCACGCTGGGCATCGGTGATTGCGCCGCCAGTGATGGCGGAGCCGTCAATCCTCATTCCGTACGCATCGGGAGTTCCCCATGCTCCACCGAGTTGCGTCTTGACTAGGTTGTTCCACTCATGGCGCATCACGTCATAGGCTTGACGCAACGGTGCGTCTTTGCCAGTTGGTACCGCCTGCAAGATCGCCTCGGCCCGTGCGATCTCTTCCTTGGTCAGCTTGGCCGAGACGACATTGCCGAGCGAGTTGATCTCGCCACCCTTGGTGAGCTTGCGGAAGAGGGCTGCATCGCCCTTGAGCATTTCGCCCTTAGCGTTTCTAAACGCTTCTTGGAACATGCGCTTGGTGATGATCCCGTCACCGTGAGCGGCAATAGCGTTGGCGGAGATGTTGCGGAACTCTTGCGGGCTGGCGGAGTGGAGAAGGTCACCGATGACAAGGTTGGCTCGGGAGGCTGGAATCCCCTTGGAGCGAAGCAGTTGAGCGACCATGTCAGCAGATTTGGCATCGCCCCACACCAACTCGTTTGTCAGAACCTTGGAGGCTTGACCCTTGGCGCTGGTCATGAACGGTGCCTGAGCAAAGTAGTGGTTGAACCAACTCGGAATTTTGCCGTCGCTGTTCTTGAGCTGCTTGAGCATCCCGTAAATGCCCATCGTCGGCAGTTGAAAGATCTGCTTCATGTCATGCAGAGAAGCGATGTCCTCAAGCGCCTTGCTCAGTTCCTCGGGCGAGGTTGCCGACTTGAGCACTTCGTCTCGGATGGCCGGGTCCGAGAACACTCCACGAGCAAAGTTCCCGTAGAGGGACGTGATGTCACCGACTGCCTGTTCCGCTGTCGGAGCATCTTTGACAATCTTGACGATGTCACCCAGCGCCCTGCGGTAGCGAGGCGACGACCTGAACATCGTGCGAACCTGATCGGCGGTGTTGGCGGCAAGCGTCCTGTCTGCTGCCTCACGCTCGATGGCACCGGCTCGACCTGCCATCATTGGCGCTTCGGCAAGTGACACGATGGCATCAGCGGCACCGGAGATGGGAGAGTTCTTGCCCATGCCAAGTGCCTTAGAGAGATCCTGACCGAACGTCAGCATCCCGTTTGCCTGAATGGTCTGGTCCCAGATCTTTGAGTACGACGGATCAAGGTGCAGCCTGGAAGAAATGTTGGCGTACATTTGCGGGCCAAGCTGAAACGCAAGCAGGCGTGGCGACGTGGTCAGCGTGTTGAGCGCACGCATCCCTGCCTTGGGGATAGCGGCGGCACGTCCGAGCGTCTGGTTGGCAAACTCTTCGCCAGCCCGTGCAGGTCCGGTGGCGGCTGCGGCTGCGCCCTCGGCGTTTGTCTCAGCGGTCAGGTTGCTCGGGGCCTTGAACGCGTTGGCTGCTCGTGCGCCGATCCCACCGGCCTCAGCAGTTGCTTCGGCGGCACCCGCGCCAGCCTCACCGACCATGCTCTCGGCAGATGCGGCTGCGGCCTCACCGAAGAAAGGCGTGCCCTCGGGAGCAAGGAACGTCAGCCCAGCGGCAAGCATCCCAGGTGCAAGCATCCTGCCAACGCCAGCCCAACCTTCCTTCTGGTAGGCAAGGTGGACCGCACGGTTGAGATGCTGCAAGGTGTCAAACTCTTGATTGACCCACTTGAGGAAACCCTTGGCCCCCCGAGCAACATCGTTCGGGTTGGCACCCTCAACAAGCGCCATCGTTCCAAACCGCCCACTGACTTGAGGCATGAGGGGTTGGCCGGGGATCTGAGGACCGACCTGCGGTTGTCCCGCAATCGGCTCGGTCGGAATCTTGAGTTGACCCGTCTCGTACTTGTGCGACAGGTCGTGCGCCGCCTGGTTCTTGCGGCTGTTCTCAACCCACCACTCAGGGCTAAAGACCGTGTGCTCAAGGTGCAGTTGCGTGTGGTGGTAGAAATCGTCAATCTGCTGCGTGAGCGGAGTCGGACCCTGCGTGCTCGGCGTAATCTCCTTGTAGGCACCACGACCGATGTTGAAAAGTCCATCGGCAAGACCCTCCGAGATGCCAAAGGTTGCGCCAAGCGGGGTGTCCATGAGAGGCACACCGCCGTTGGTCAACTTGGCAGGGTGTGCCTCGCTGTACTCAAGCTGCTGCTGCTGCTCTTGCAGGTGCTTGGCGTGGACCTCAAGGTTGGAATGGAACTCTTGGAGCCACTCGGGATTCTGCTCGTGCCAACTGGCAACGGCATTGCCGATGTGATGGGCGAGAAGGAGAGTAGAGATTCCCTGTGCGTTGTTGGCAATGTCGCCACCACGATGTGCTGCTGCCCATGCAAGGTCGGGCATGGTGCGGAGCAACGGTGCTGCGTTGACAGCGTGGTAGAGGTTGTTGGCGAGGTTCTCTTGGGCTGGACGGTTGGTCGTCTCAATCGGCGTCGGCGTTGCCGGACCCAGCCCTGTCTGTCCGTCAGGTCCCTTGAACATTAGACGCTTGCGATCTTAGCCAGGTGAGCCAATGATTGAACGAGCTGCGTTGCGTTGGGATGGGCGGCTGCCTCCTCAAGCACGTCGGCAAGGCGCTCCATCGGGCGCTGCGGCGGTGGGATGGCAGGGTTGAGAGGCGTGAATCGTGCGGGGTCGCCAGAGTTCTCGGTGGGGCGCTCGGACTCGTGGAGCCACGGGATCTCGCCGGGGTTGAGCGGTGGCTTGGCTGCGGGCGGCGGAGCCGTGGGCTTGGGCGTCTGCACGCCCGCCATCGGAACGGCTTGCTGCTCTTGCTTCTGCAAGGTGGCTTGTCCGTACGCTTGTCCGGGCGCGGTGGTCACGGGCTGTGGGCCACGCTGGTTCAGGTCAGTCCGGTTGCCGTACGCCGTCCCCGGTGATCCTTCTCTTGATCCACCACGACCCTTACGCGGCACGGAGCCTCCGAATCGTCTTGCGATAGTCCAGCGTTATCTGCACGCGCTCAACGGCGCAGTCCTCACACAAGGAAGCTCGACGATCGGTGGATGCGAACATGGGATCGACCATGAGGTACGGAACCCACGTCTGACAGCGCCAGCAGAGAATCGTGTCCATCACTGTACGTTAGCCAATGGTGAGGCTTCGGGCTGTGAATGGAGCGACCCGAGCAGATCCTTGAGGTTTGCTAGTCCTGCCGGTGGTTGACCGATGGTGGGCTGACCCTGTGCGGCCATCGCCTGCTGCTGAGGGTTGGCAAGACCGGGCTGCTCGTCGGGGTTGGCACCCGGCTGCGTCTGGTCGGGAGCCGGCTCGGGAGCGCCCTGCTGGTTCTGCTGATCGGCCTGCGCCTTCTGCATCTCTTTGTGGACCTGGTCAACGGCGACCTCGAGGGTCGTCCTGCCATCTGCCATCTTGAGGGCGATCTTGGCTACGGTTCCGGGGTCAAGCTGTCCTTGGACTGCCTGCTGCTCAAGACCCGAGAGCAGAGCCTTTCGCAGACCGTCCATGCTGATGCGAGACATCTCCTGCTTGGGGTCGCGAATGAGCGGGTCCATCTCCATCGCAGTTTCGATTGAGAGTTCACCGATGCCCACCTTCTGCCCAATCATCACCGCCATCTGGTTTGCATCGGAGCCGGGAAGCGGGTACGTCACCTTGACAAGATCGGTCTCAAACGTGTCGTTGGGGGTGTAGTCGGGAAACTTGCCGACGTTGTTGTCCATGCCGAGCAGGAACAAGGTGGGGCGACTGCCGTAGTACGCCTTCTGAAATGCGATGCCACGGCGGATCTCGGCCTCCATTGAGGCGGCGAAGATCTCCTGTGTCTCTTGGATGTCGGGATCAACGGCTGCTGACATCACCGACTCGCCACGGCGGGCGGTACGGATGTTGGAACCCGACTCGCCGCCCCACTCAGCAGGGATACCGGCGCTCAAACGGGCGCTGCGCTCAAGGCGGTCAAGGGTTGCCTCGGAGTGCTGGCCCGGTGCGGGCGAGATTGTCTCAATGGTGCCGTTCTGAATCACACCACGGATGCCGCTCTTGCCATCGGCGTTCTGAATGATCTTGGGCGAGACACCGTTGGCGCTCGGGTGGGCAACCACCCACTCATCGGGGAACACGTTCCGCATGACAGCGATGGTGTTGAGGGCGTCAAGCTTGGCCTGCCGCTGGAACATGCCCATCATGGCCTCGAACTTGGACATGACCTTGTCAAGTGCGATGCGGGTGGGCACGACCACGGGGCAGATACCTGCGCGGTTGGGGACACGGTCAAGCACAATCTGGCTCACGCCGGTCTGCTGCGTGCCGCTCATGTAGTTGCGAGCCTCGGGAGCTGCACCAATGGCAACCAGCACCGTTTCTTCGGCGTCAACGTACTCAAGGATGTCAAACAGGTCACCGTCGTTGGCCTTGCCGGTGCGAAGAACGGCGGCTGACTCGGGGTAGTTCATCTTGATCCACGCCAGAGGGCGAGCGTCCTTGAAGATGCAGTCGGCTGGCTCCATGTTGTCCGGGTCAATGGTGTCGCTCGGGAACGTGTGCAGCGGATTGCGAACTCGCCAGAACGGGATCTGCCGCTTGTCGTTGGGGTTGAGCGACACGGGCGAGATGGAGACGGGCGAAGAAGCGTAGGCGACCTGGTATCGGGCACGACGACGCATCTTCATGTTCATGTCGTTCATGTCAAACCAACCAAGGGCAGCCAGACGACGCTTGCGTGCCTTCTCCTGCGAACCCTCGATCCCACCACGGAGGGCAGGGAACTGGATGTCGGGCATGACGGAGGCGACTCGAAGAGAGAACTGGTCAATCCCTTGGGCCAAGAGGTTCGCCACGGCAGGCTTCTCGTTGGCGTCAAGCTCGGGGAGCGGAACGGTGACCTCGTTGTTGTAGTGAGACGAGATCTCGCCCATGCGGGACAGGTACGACCCACGAACCCGTACACGTTGTGTATACAGGCTCGCTACTTCTTCGGCGGTCTTTGCCATCAGCCGACCCAGCTCGGTCGCCACGCAGATGTCATGGCGTCATGGGGAACGGAGAGGTTGGGAAGATTCCACTCAAAGAACCACTCAGCCATTACGCAGTCATCCGTTCTGCCGTGCGGGTACTTGGTTACCTCGTCAATCAGTCGCATTGCTACGACCTTGCCATCGCCTCGTCCTGGCAAACGGACCCGCCCGAATCGCCAGTGTGGAGCTATGGTTTCGACTCCATAGTTGGGGTCTGACTTGTTCCTGCTAGTCGTGTGGGGCAGGATGTCAACGTCATTCATCCCGCGCCAGCGACGGACGTGATCGTATTGTAGCATGAACCGTTGCGCCGCATTTGCTTCGACTATCCAAGTTGTGATAGGGAAGCCCAACATGCGGCTGGCGTCCTGCCACTCGTCCATGACACCAACGAATTTGCCCTTGTCGGCGGAGTAGTCAAGGAAGTCCGGGGCGTCCATCTTGCGGCGGAGCAGGTCAATCAGGTAGCGCCGCTCAGAGTTGGGGTCGTAGATCCACCATTGGACCGACCAGAAGTTGGTGGGGCTTGGGTCAGCGGTGGCAACGCTCAGGCATTGGCTTGGGTCGAGTCCTGCGGGAATCTCCAAACGGTCACGGTCTTTGTCGATGCAGCCGACGTATTGATCGTGGCCGTAGACCCAGGCGTTGGGGACAAGAACCTCAGTGGGGTCCACGTCTTGCTGTTGATAGAGGACGGTGAAACGCTCACCCCGGTTCGCCATGAGGGTCGAAACCTTGGACCACGGGATTCTTCGGGGGACAAGCAAGCATCCTCCGGGGTAGGGGTCGCCTGATTTCTTGTGGTTTTCGGGATCGTCGCACTTCTCTTCGTAGTGAGCTTTGAAGATGATGTGGTGGTACTTCTTGTCTTTGCGTCCTTCTCCGACACGCTCAGTCACCTCGCCTTCGTCAAAGTCGTCATCGTCATCGCCGGGAGCGGTCATGTCAAGGGCGAACCTGTAGAGGTCGTCCGAGCTGATCCGCTGGCCCTGCAACACTAGCAGTCCACCTGGCTCAAGACGTGTCTCGCACACGTCCTGGTACACGTCCTGCAACGCTTCCTTCTGCTCAAGCGTACGCATTTTGCGGGGGTCTACAAGGTCGTCCCACATAACAAAGTCGTAGCGTCCACCAATGAACGCCGTGTCAATCCCGTACGCCGACCACGTCGGTTCTTTCTCGGAGATGGCGCCGGTCTCGTCATGCTGCATGACCACGAACGCTTCGTTGGTCCAAATCTCTTTGTCGGTGGGTCGGAACCTTCCGAAATCCCCAGCGAGGGTAGCGATGGCATCCTTGCTGTCGCCACGCTTGACCGAGTTCGTCTCGCCCTTCTCGGGAAACGGGCGCTCCAACGTACGCTTGAGACGCATGACATTGCGCTTGGCAAGGCTCATGGTGGCCGAACCGATCATCCCTCGGATGGAACGGTTACGACACGTCAACCACGCAGGGATGTCGTGAACGAACGTGACGGTCTTGCCCGAACCAGGGGGGGCGTTGATGACAACGTATTCCTCGTTGGGCGAGTCAAGCAGCTTGACAATGGACTGTGCTGCTTCTTCTTGCCACGGCATCGCAATGCGACCAAAGTACCGCTCTTGGAAGTACGAGAAGTCCTCCAACGCACGCTTGGCCTCGGCGCTGAGATCCGAGTATTTCAGGGGGTTGGGGAGATCCTCGTGGGCCTTGACCAGTTGCAGCTCTCGACCTTTGACGTTGTCCTTCTCCCGATGCTCAAGGCGCTTGGCCGTAGAGACAGAGATCCCGGCTTTCTGTGCGGAAGCAGCCTGTGACCACCCAGCCTCGCGCAGCGCCCAGAACTTCTCTTTTTGAGCAGGAGTTGTTGCCAACGCTTATCCGATCTGATACATTGCGGGAACCAACCTCCCTTGGTGCGAGCGCGGAACCCCTTACGAAAGTTTGGTGGTTCCCTCGCGTCCCTACGCAGCAGGCGGAGTAGTAGGGGGAGTAGCCTCCGCAGGAGGCGAAGAAATTTTTGTAGAAGAGAGCTTCTTCTCGGGAACAAGTGCCGCCGAGATCTGAGAAGGTTGCAGGTAAGTGGGGGCGCCGATGGCTCCGAGCAGCACCCCAGCGCGCGGGTACTTGTGCTCGATGAGACGGATGCCGGACCCGTAGGCGATTGCCACCAGGCTCCCGATGGCCGCAACCACGGCGGGCTGGCTGATCCCCAGGTGGGCAAGCAGCGATGCGCCGAACCCGACGATGATGGGGGTCACGGAGCGAACGATGGACCGGGCAAGGTCAGTCATGGAGATTCCTCTCATCCCGCCAATACTGGCAGACAAACTCATCATGGATGTGTCGGCCCTTTGCCAACAGCTTGATGGTAGCAGCCTCCACAATGGTCCCGCACTCTTCGCATGACAACCTGTACGTCTGCACGCCTAGATCTTGCCACACCCCGCCGCTTATCACACCCCCCTTGACAGCATCATTTATCTGTGCATGGAGCAAGGTAGAAACTAGAACCTGTTCTTTTTTGTCCTACCACTTGGTAAGTGACCCCTGACCTGCGGAAACGTTTGCGAGCAGTGCTCTTTTTTAGGGCGTGTGATACGATGCGGAGGTCTCCAAGCGACCAGGACCGACAAAGCGGGTGCCCCGGAGAAACACCTTCCCGACCCGGAATTCTGGATCTAGCTTGTCCCGAGTGATGCTGCCGCCCTTCGGTTGCCCTGCGCCTCGCTTCGCTCGTTGCCTGCTTGCCAGCGGAGAGTCGGTGGACGCAGCCTGATCCCGTGGTGGTCTTTTGGTGGAGCTAGAAATGACCCCACTGTGTGACGCCCATATACGGGGCCTCGAAGGGTGCCCGCCTCGGCACTTCCCGGGTCAGTCGCTAGCGATGCTGTCGGACTCGTTGGTTGTAGTAGTTAGTACTACGGAACGACCACGGTTGGGGTGGTAATCAGTGGAGGCCCCAAGGATTAGCATAGGTACTCCATCCCGCTCCCGAGGCACTCCATCCCACGCCCAAGCGTAGACACAACCTAGACACGCACCAGGCCAGCTCGAGCACGACCTAGCTGCCGACAGCCTGCCACCGGCGCCACGTTTGTATTGTGTTCACACTTGCGAAACTTGTCGTGAATCTATAGACATCGCACGCGCGATTCATTACAATGACGACATCACTACTACCGGGAGAGGGTACTCATGCAAGAACCGATTGCAACCGACACGAACAACTACGCACCGCTCGTTCACCGCGTGCGGCATTCTGGTGCTCTGATCGTCTCGGACTACGTTACTGACGGTTGCCAAACGTGGATGCACACCATTACGTTCTACGACTACGGCCGCGATGAGGCAATCGAGCGGTTCTATAATGACGTGGACGAGCGCGCACTCACGGTGGCGTCATGATTCATGCCACCATTCCTACCGCGGCGATTGTCGAGGATAACTACCGCCAGGACTTCGACCCGGACGCGTTGCGCCAGCTCGCCGCCACTATTGGGCGAGACGGTCTTCTACAGCTTCCCATTGTGGAAGATTCCGGCGATGGCACCTATCTGTTGTGCGATGGTAACCGGCGTCTGATCGCGTGCCGCGACATTCTCGGATGGCACGAGATCCCCGCGATGGTCGCGCAACCGGGTGAGATTGAGGACCGAGAGACGGCCCAATACATCGCAAACGCGCAGGGTGTCGCCACTAGCCCGCTAGAGGATGGTGACCGATTCTTGCAATGGCAGACCCGTCGCGGTTGGAACGCCGCCACCATCGCGGGGCGTATCGGGAAGACGGTGCCCTACGTAGAACGTAGGTTGGCAGTCGCCCAATGCTCAGAGCAGACACGAGAGGCTCTTCGGTGCGGGCTCATTAGCCTTACCCTTGCCGCTGAGCTGTCGCACCTAGACCAGAATCGCCAGCGTCTCGCGTTGGGCTACGCAATGCGCGACGACGTGAGACAGTCTGATCTAGTCGCCTATCTTGCCAAGCTTGCGCAGGACCAGGGGGACGAGGCTCAGGCCGGGTTCACGTTCACCATCGAAGAATGGCACGCAGAGACGGTAGCGCAACGTGAACGAGAAGAATCGAACGCGTCATCGATGCCAATGGGCCGCGCCGAGATTGCAGATTACTTGGGCGTTAAGGTGCCTACCGTCTCGCAATGGGCGCAACGCGGCATTCTGCCAGCGCCGGACGGACGCATTAGCGGGAATCCCGTCTGGCTCCCCGCCACCGTTCACGCATGGGCCCTAGAGTCTGGTCGTGTGACAGCATGACGCGCAATGCGAAGAGCTACCACGACCGCGGCGCAATGTTCGGGTGCGCGGGCGACGAATGGTGGATCGAACCCGCCATGTTTGAGAACGTGCCAGCCAGCTCGACAGCGCCAGACGACGCGCCAGCGTTTACACCGATTAGCCCGGACGTGCCTACCGTATCCGAAGACCAACTAGGAATGTTCTAGAAAAGTCTTGCAATGGTGCGCCTAGAGGCGTATCGTTCCAAGTATCACCACAACCCAAGGGAGGGTAACGCAATGACAAACACAACGATTAGCAGCCACGCGGACACTACAAGCGTTTTCGTTCGAGTGAAAGAATGGCGCGACAAGGTCGCCGGGAGTTCTTACTTCTCCGCACAAGTTCAAGTGAACGGGGCCTATGCGTTTTCGCTCCCGTTTCAGTACGGCTACGGTGACCAGGCTCTAACCGAAGCTCTCAGCGAGCTGGAGAAGCGCGGCTACGTTGCGACCACTTGTCGCCCATTCTGGGCACTGCGCGAGCAGGGCATTGCCGCTTATTCGGCGTTCAGCGACGACACAAAGCGCAACGTCAAGGCGTGGGGCACCATTCTTGACGACTGATCGCGCCGCCGCCGATGCCTACGGGCGCGCCGTCGTCGTGAACTACGCGTGCATTGGAGCCGTGGAGCCGTTCACGCGCGGCGCCGACCTTGCAGCCCTCGTCAGTGACCTTGCGAGCGAGCTGGAATCGGCCAGCGCCTAGCACAACGTCGAAACGCCGTAAGGCGTCCATCGGGAATGGTCCCCCGGTGCCGATGAGACAGACCGAACCAGGGAGGTTCTATGCAACGCAACCCCGACGACACAATGTCGTGCGATCGTGACGCTTGGGAAGGCGGCAACGTCTGCACTTGGACGGGCGCCCGCAAGGACGCCGGGCAGGACGACGGCGGCGCAATCACCTATTGCCCCTCGTGCGGCTGGATGATTGAGGTGGACGCGTGACGGCGGGCCAGATCGAGCGCGTTAGCTGGCTGGGCCTGCGCTGGGCGTTCATCATCGCAGCTTTGGCGCTGGGCGCTATCGGATGGCGGGCCAGTGCTGTCGGTTGGCTCATCGGGCTGGCCGTGGGCGTGGCGCTGGGCGTACGTCGAGAGATTCGCAGGCGGCGCCGTTGGTCATAACCCCACGTCAGACGACGTAGACACAAGAACGACAGCGTGAGAGTATCCCCGGCCTAGCGCCGGGGTGCTCTCATTCTAGGCCAAGGTCGCTCGACCCTCACCCAGTTCGAAGGACGACGCCGCCACTTGGAGCACACTAATTAGCTCTCTCAGCCTTTCACGTCTCCGAGTCTCAGGCCAGTGGTCGGGGGTGCGCCACTTGGCGGGCGTGGTTCCTCTCACCACCTGCCTAATGTCCACGTGGAGCGATTCAATCTCAACGCTCCGAGCCAGCTTCTCCGAGTCCATCCGGTCTCGCTCGCGCTGGGTTGCAATCTTGCGCCGCTCTTGGGGACTCTTGCCGCCGAAGTATCCGAAACGGTTGTCGTTATTTGCGAGAGCATGGTCGAGACACTCGCCCGCCACCGGACAGCCGCCGCACAGCTCGCGAATCTTGGCAACGTGACTCGGCCCCGAGGGGTCAGGGTAGAAGAACTCTGGGTCCATGCCGCGGCAATGCGCCCTTTCCTGCCACCGATTAGCCATGATGCGCCCCCTCAGGTAGTGCGTACCTTCGCAGCGTACGCTCCCACGCCTCAGCCAGCCAATCTGCCAACTCTTCGGGCGTCATCCTTCAATCTCTTTCATCATCTCCACCATCACACGCAGCGGGACCACGCAATACGCCTCGGCCACGTTCTTGCCTCGACGCTTGACCACCGCCACGCCGTAGTCGGCGCCAGCGTTGCCACGCTCGACCTCTGCCTCGTCCACGAACGATGCCAGCGTGATCTCACGGACCGCCTTGCACTCGATCACCCATCTCGGCCCGAGGCCGGTGATGTCGCCCTTGTCCACGTTGCCCGCCAACGCTCGACGCTCTGCGTGCGGGTAGCCGTGCGCCTGGAGGAAGGCCACCACGTCCGACTCAAAGGTCGTGCCCTTCTGCTTGGATCGGTTAGTCATTGAGGTTCCACCATTTCCAGGTAGTCGGGTGCTCGTCTCGGACATGACGGATGATCCAGTAGGGCGATGCAGCATGAATGATCCGGTCCTCGCAGAGCGTGCATGGGTACGGCAACAGTCGTTTCCAGTCGTCAGTCACCATCAACCTCCACCAGCTCGTGCATCTGTCCGTACTTGACCATCGGGCACTCGTGCCAGACCTGACCGTGCAGCGCCCTGACCTTGTGGCCGCACTTCTCGCAGCGGTAGTCCCGCATCACGCCGCGCCTCACCACTCAGCCCCTTGCTCGGTGCGGCGGCAGGTGCAGCCGTTCGGGTGGAAGTAGTGGCAGATGTTGACGCTCATCGCTCCCCCTCTAGTGCTGCTCGGCAGGCTGCGTTGAGCCGGATGAGGTATGGCTGCAACTCCTCCAAGAT